>Ga0209611_10005768_pt1 | contig 20589 bp, 13 predicted proteins | sample S1TSphgellanicum_3_FD_187693 | JGI IMG/M metagenome (GOLD analysis project Ga0209611, IMG submission 187693) | Host-associated microbial communities from peat moss isolated from Minnesota, USA - S1T2_Fc - Sphagnum magellanicum MG (SPAdes) (version 2) | ecosystem: Host-associated > Plants > Peat...
AGGAGGATTCCGGGAGAATGAAATTTTACCCTTTGATATTGAAATCAGATGTATACAGCTATGCTATGACGTGCTATGAAATCCTATCCGGGCTGACACCCTTTGAAGGAATTCCTAGGGCAATATTAGCAGAGAAGGTGAGGGCAGGATTGAGACCGTCCTTGCCTAATTCATTTCCCCCCCCTTTGTCATCCCTGATTGAGTGCTGTTGGGATGGTGATGTCCCAAGGAGGCCATCTTTCTCAACGATCTCCACTCAGCTCAGGCATCTGAAAGGGATTTACTTGATCAGTGGTGAGTACTCTCACAACTAAATTGACAGGTACAGTTGGCAGGGAAGAAGCTGGGTAGAGGGTGGAATCTGGGGACTAATGTTGAATGGTCTTGGGGTTTAGCAAAGGGAAATGCTTGCTTCATTCTGTTCAAGAGTGCCAGGAATGAGACCTATATTCCATAGTTGGTATTTGGGAATGACCCATGCCTTAAGATACAAAATTTCTCCAACTTTTAAGTTTGTGCATCATTCCATACCTGCCTCAGGTGTGGTCACAATTTGTTCAATGCACGTATACCATAACCAACCAAGATGATCTATGTTCTAAGAACTTGGCATTTTTCTCTTGTGGGCTCATGCGAGTATCAGATTGTGGGGGGCCCAGTCAAACTTTTGCCCCACTGCCATTTAGCATGGCTCCAGAGGATGTTGATACAGAAATCGAAACTGACACTACAGTGCGAGTATCAGATTGTGGGGGGCCCCGTCAAACTTTTGCCCCACTGCCATTTAGCATGGCTCCAGAGGATGTTGACACAGAAATCGAAACTGACACTACAGTGCGAGTATCAGATTGTGGGGGGCCCAGTCAAACTTTTGCCCCACTGCCATTTAGCATGGCTCCAGAGGATGTTGATACAGAAATCGAAACTGACACTACAGTGCGTGACATATATACACTTTTGAACACAATGCATGACCTTAGGCGACAGCTAGAGGAGACAGAGCGAACAGTGCGTGAGCAAAATGAGACAATTCAACAGCTTCTTGCAAGACAAGGTACATTTGATATCTCTCAGCCTGAGGAACTTCTCCTGTAGATCAGAAGCTTTCTCTCAGCTTCTCTCCATATCAAACGCTCAGAGAGAAACATAAAATGTTACAAGAGCAAGGTCAGGTGACAGCTTCAGGAGAAAGATCAGGTGCTTTGGGAGGAGGATTAGACAATTGAAAAGCTTCATGCCAGACATGCAACATTGAAGTGCCAAGGATGTGTTGTCCTATGAAGCTGCGTTTCGAGAGGAAGTTAAGCATCCTGCAAATTTGCTGTCAGAGGCTTATGCAGGAATTGGATTAACCTCCAACTGATCAGGCAGTGGTGCCAGATTAGTACTTTGGAGTGTGGCCCTTTTTGGATGGGAAGAAATAGCTCACAGGAAACCTAGACTTGTAAGAAGATGTCTGTCAGCTTGTCAGCATCAGGTAGTGCGATTGGTACCAGCTGTGATCCCACTCACTCTTGTCATGGAGTCTGCTTTTTCGCTCTTGTAAATTGAAATATAATAACAGATTTTCGGAAGTGGCATTCCACATGTACTAAGCTCATCACTATGCTCTTGAGGATCATCAAGAGCTGCAGATCGGGAAAAGTTGTCAATCTTGATCTTCTACTCATTTTTGGAACTGAGATAACTCCTGGAGGCTATCCTCTCTTCATGATAAAGCGTGGTCAATTGACCGCAGTCATTCATTGTGTTGTTTGTGTAAAACAGTCAAGAACAGTGTTGTGCTTGTGACTCACAAAGCTGAAATCAAATACCATCACATTGTCTCCCTTTTGCAGGATGCGAAACACAAAATTTTAGTACAAATTACTTTGCCACCTCATTTATATTATAAGTCGACCTTTTGGTGACCAATTCTTTAATGTCAATTACCCACTAAGGGCCCAGGGGCCCCCAATTGATGTGAAGAGGCGGTCTATTGGATTGCTGTATAGGGAGGGGTTGCTTAGAAATGGGCTATTTGAGTAGGTGAGAACATCTAAATTCAGTAAATTTTAAGTACCTATCTCCAACACTTCCAAACTATATATACAGTATGATTGCATGGAGAAAATCCACCAGTCATCCTACATTATCTGTTGAATCATTTACATTTTCAACAGCATATCCTCGAAGCATACCTTTTCTCCTGGCCTGGATGTCACAAGCTCCTCCCGCACACAATCGAATGAATCCATCAATTTGTACTTCCTGTTCACACATAATTTGGTCCCTCACCTTATCTGTGGTTGCGTTTGAGCTTACTGCAAGAGCAACAACCTGAAGTTTCGCAAAATGTCCTAATCTGGGGCACAACTCCTCAGGTTGAAATGGCTATTTTCAATGGACCCAAATGCAATCCCTGTCTGTTTGTCATAAACTCCACAGTTGTAATCTTAGTATAAATATTCTGGAACAGCTCTCCCATAGCCATGAACATCACATTCATCACTACACCTAACCCTAATTCTTGGTTGCACATTCTTGCTGCAATCACAAGCTGTTCTACTACTCGAGCCATACTAAGATTTCCTTTGTAAGAAAACTGGCAGTTCATACCACATTTTATCCAGTTCCAAACACGAACAGTGATGTGATTTCTAAGTTCTGGAATCCAAACAGTCTCAATCTGACCACTGAATTCCTCAACAAAGAACACAATCTTTTGCATCCCATCTCATGTCTCACATGATGGATATCTTGTTGCAGAAGAGCATGGAAGTTGGCATGCTTTTCCTGTACAACTCAGAATTCTCTGTTCAGCCCCTAAATCTCGGAATGTAAAATGGCCTAGATTCCAGAAGCCATGAAACCAGAGCTCACCTTGGCAATCATCTACACAAAATCTTTGCCAAGAATTATAGAAAATTTCAAGGGGGGTTTCCTTAGAGCTTCTGTCACTACCTCATATTTCCCACCTTTGATAACCTCATCCTTGATAAGCCTTGCTATGTTCAAGCACACACCTGCCAAGTCAAGTCCACACTTATTTGAAAGAGAATAAAGACATCCAAATCTCTGCTATAAAGAATGAAAAGACGTCATTTGATGGACATTGTACTCCACAAGGCTCCATCAAATAACTCCAGGCTTCCTGGAATCAAGCATCAAAGTCATTCAATGCCCCTAGCTACAAGAAAGATAACTAGTGATAAAAATCACCTCACCAATATTTTTGCTTTCAACCTTTGCAACATCAAAGATGCATGAATATACTTGGCCATTCTTTGTCTAATTGGAAAACATTAATGCCCAAGTATCCAAAAAATGTGGAACACCAAAGAAAGTAAAATACCAAAACAATCTATGATCTAGTAGTCTTGGAAATTAGGGTGACTACTGGAGACCAGACATGAGCCATTTTCCAACTAAGCCATGAACCACAGATCAGATCCTTGAGGCAGTGAGTGTTTGCAGAACTATCAAAATGTCATATAAACTTGCAATGTAAGAGGGCTTAACATGTCATCAAATCAAATGAAATAAAATTCTTGTACTGGAGAGATCCAGGTGAGAATTTCAGATGATGAAATGTTCATTATGATATGGTCAATAGATTCTTAGCATACTGCATGCAGGAGATAGGGTGTGTAAACATCACAAAGTTCCACTACACAACCACAAAGGAGGAAAATGGTTTATTAGTCAAGATAGAGCCTAAACCATACACAAAACAAAAGTGTGATCTTAATTTTTTGACTAAACTCGCAAAGCATCAAAAGGTCACCTTGATTATGTATTTGTTGGCATCTACTGTAAGGAACCAATGAAGTGAGTACAGGGAGAATTCAAGACTGTTGTAAACATGTTATATCTTTATGAAAGTGTAGAGAGAACTTTAGAAAGACATTTTTAAGGTAACCATTATGTCACTGCTCATAAAAGCAACATGAACAGAGCAAAGACTGAGAGTGGTCATAACCTTGTGAATGTCATTCACAATGTATTTAAAACCATCACCTTCAGCACAAATGACCATGACCAGTTGCCTGTAATCCTTGATTACTTCATCAGTTCGTAATGGTGGGTGTATATAAGCAAATAGTAAATCTCCTGAAACTTTCAGGTAAACACTTACTAAAAATCTTTGTCATGAGTTTTTATCTCAATTCTGGAGCCCATGGGAAGTCATGATATTTGCTGGCACTCCTTTGAGAGATAGTTAATCAGTATCCTCATAAATACTGAAAACTTTTTCATAATTTCTAGGCCTACAACCTCTAGCTACTGCCCTCAAGGCTACAACTTGCAAATTAGGGGCTGCCCTCAGGAGCAAACCTTCCCCTATACATTATGACTTAAAGTCATGTGCAGAAGCCAACGTTACAGACAATGGAGAAGACCTCACATGAGCAAGAATGCATGATGTGCCGTAGAAGATCGACACAGTATGGAAAATCTTTTGAATCTAAATTGGATTGCATGGAAAAATAGTGTTCAAGTTATTGATGATCTTTGATTCATCATTTCATTCTGATCTACATTCATTAGGGCTAGTTGCCAGTTCCAGTAGAAATCTCATCTTTAATTCTAGGTATCCACATGATTCATTAAGGTTCTAATACATTCTAGAACCTCACTAGTTCCAGCTATTAGGTAGTTAGAGTCATCAAGTTTGTCTTCATCTCTTGTAAAGGATTGATCACTCATGTGTTACTTGAGTTAGGCAATCTCTACAAACTACGAAGGCAAATATTTCTCAACTATGTATGAGAAATATTTCAAAACTAAATTGGAACAGAATATACTATATACTATGGCACTGGTCTATAATTCCATATAGGAATGAGACAAGCCCATGAGTGTGAGTGGCATTTTGTAAGGTTGCACCTTCCAATTGGCTTACTCTGCATGTTCTAGAGGGTAATGACCTGTAAGAGATTTTATAGTGTAGTTGGAGGGCACCTTAAATCCATAAGGGGAGGTCATCTCACATTTTTGGCCAGGCTTTTACATTTTGTAACGGCCCGCTATTGTTTCTTTTTCATTGGACATGGTCATTATACATGGTAAGACCTTTGGATGGGCCGATTACCAGAATGCAATGCTGCCCTTGGCAAATTGACTACACCAAAAGTGGAACCAACATGTAGTTGTCTATCCTACTTGGGAAAACCTATTGAAAAGCAGCTAAATTACACACCACAACCCGTTGTTATATGACATAATTTAGCATAAAACCTTGATAAAACTCTAATGGATTTTGATTTATTTCTCAAAATCTGATAATGAAGCCCACCAAGAAATTTCAGAGTTTTTTTTGGTGGCAAATTTTCGTCATTTGGAGAATCTTTTTTTCAAATTCTTAATATCCTGTTGAATACTCCCAAAAATTCAATAAAATTTGTCAAAAATGAAAAATAAAATCTTAAAAATTGTCTTGTTTCTACATATTGTTCCAGCAAGTAGCTAGTATATAAAAGGATTTTACTAAATTTCTACTTTCATAGGTGGTCTGTACTCAACTGTGGTTATATCTCCTTGTGGATGATGGTTACTGTGGCAATATCACAAAATTGAAAAACTAACATTGCCAAGAATAAATTTTTCACATTTTTTATTTTTCAAGTTTGCCAAATAGAGTTTTTTTTAAAAACATTGGTCAGGTCTAGTGTTTTGCAAATATTGATTTTTAAAAAATATTTGGCACTTCCAGTTTTCTAAATGAGTTTTAAGAATCAGGTTGGATCTTTTTTTGAAAAATTCCAATTATAATATACCTCAAGGATATGAATACTTTTTATAAAAAATCAAAATCTGGATTTCACACTTTTGAATAGCCTAATAACTAACATTCATTGAATATTCAACGTGACTCTCACAACCCCGATAACAATGTTGAAATTTTTTATTACAAAACCTATATACAAAAAGATGAAATTAAAAATTAAAAATTACATGTGCAAAAGCTTATTTCATTCAAAGGTGATTCAACCAACTCCATCATTCAGTTAGAAGGTGAAGAACAACTCACCTTAGGATCATTTGACCAATTCTTGCTTGTAAATATTAACTTATATACATTACCTATTTGCAACCTACATATTTTCAAATTCATCAATATATTAACCAAGGAAAAAATCCTTTCAGTTTCAATTTGGGGTCCCATAATCTCAAAAATCTCACATGTAAGTAAGACAATAGTTGAAAATAAAAATTTATGTTTTCCTCACCACTCCAAAGCACATTCAATGTTTTTGTATCAACTTGGTACTTTTAGAACATCTACAATTTTCTCCTCATAACCTTTTAGGGTAGCTCACTTGTTTTAACAATCATCTCAAAAATGTGAAAACAAGAATATCCATCATTTAACTAATTTATCACAATTTCAAATTCTAATATAAGATGAAATACATGGTAGCATTTCAACAACATTCGAAACAAAGATTGTCTATCATAATCTTTTACCATAAAAGCAACTTATTTTCAACCAATAAAAGAAGGAATCAACCTAAGATTTTTGAATCTTGAGTTGAACATTAGAGATAACATGTTATGGGTTTTTTCCTTTTTATATTTTGTTAGAAGTGAAGGAAAACCATCTAAAACATTATATGGGCAACTTTGAAGCCATAGCTATATCATCTTCCATGAAATTAGCCATAAAAGGTGCCATCCCAACTTTGTTTTTATTTTCAAAGCCATGGTAATTGTTACTTGCAAGGCATCAGAAAGTAACCAATGCCCATGGGATTGGTTAAACACATGAGCACTCACAACCAAAAAAACAATATCAACAATGATTGAAAAACATTTCAAATTAGAGGTGAAAACACATGATTAGTAATCTTCACTAATGTTTGACAATTGTAACGTAAAACAATTGTTGTTTTGAATTGTAATGCTTCTTAAAACAATATGATTTTATTTGCAAACTTATAAAAACAAATCATGTATCAACAAAATAATTTGTAAATGCCACAAACAAAAAAATACACAAATAAAGATAGAAAACACAATGTTTGAAAATAAAATTGACCTAGTTTTCATTAGAATGTTTAATTTTTTTAACTTCAAATCAACTTCAATGCAAGCTTTGTTCCACTGTTGCTAATTTTTATTGATTTGTTTTGGCCAAGTGATGCACTTTTATAAACAAACATGAGAAAACACACAATGCAAAAAATATATTATTAAAAAAGATGGGGCCCAAGCATGACCTTGGGCCCCTTTATAGAGCAATACCATGATGCATAAGGTTTGAAACACTTAACACCTAACTCCTAATTGGATTTAAATAAATAAATAAACTAAACAAAACATAACCATTTAACATGATATCTAAATATGGGCAAGAAATTGATATCCGGATTGAATTTCAAATATTACATGTCTGAATCTCATAATCCTGAGATTTGACACTCAAGATATCACCCCCAGATAGCACAATTTGTGATATTCAATAGATATCAAATATGATATCTGGTATGATATCCAAATTTTTGAGATATATGCCCAACACTGGTCATGCCAAGTACAGAATCTTTTTAAATTTCTCTTGTTCTTAAAATACTGTAATTGTTCATGTGCTGACTTGATCATATCCAAGCATATATGCATAATGGTAAGAAATTCTCATTCCAAGTCCAGTTTGAAGTTTAGGGTTGAAGAATATATTGAGTATTGAGCAAAAACAAATCTTGTGACATAGAAATGTTCATTTTTATAAGCTCTACAAATGTGTCTGTAATGATGTATATGTGCAAAATGGAACATTGAATGAAAAGAGTCAGCAACTGTTAATAGATGTCAGCTCCATACTTAAATAGAGGCAGAGTTTTACATAATAAAATTTTGATTTCACAAAAGTTGCAAAACACACAACATTGTAGACTTCAAAACAGCTTGTTGAAGTCTTTTCCCAAAAACATTGCAAAGTAACAAATATTTGTCAAAAAAAATCACTGCTTTAAGTGAGTTGCCAGAATAATTCTCCCTAATAATTCAAATACACACACACACACACACACATATATACTATTATTGTAAATCTTTGGACGTCCAATATCATGAGATATACATTGAATAGCAATAGAATAGGTATTAACATTCTTACAACCCGTCACTCTTAACAAGGGGGAAACTTTCTTTTCAATGTTCCTGAATTCCATAAAAGGTATAGAGCCCACTTTGGCTTGACATGAAATCACTGGATTATATAAAGTTTAAAACCCCCAAACCCCAGGTCAAAAAAAGATTGGACATGGCCCCAAAACTAACTGGTTTTAAGTCTTTGAAAATATTCCTTTACTGGGTCATCCATTTTAGAAAAAACATAAGACCCAGCCTTGGCAGTCCTTCTAAAAAGCCCCAATCCCGCCAAGACAGGTCTTTACAAACATAAATATGGCTCCATTTAAAGATGATCAAGAAAAATAAAAAAAATTCAGTTCATAAATAACTAAGTCAGGGATTGAGACTTTGGCCATTTGAATCATCCATGTGTTTTTTCTTGGATAGTAAGGACTTGACATATGGCATGTGCCCATAGCCCAAGTGTGAACATGATTATGTAACTTTTTCAAGTGTGACCAGGACCCTGACTATAAAGCTCAATTGTGAGAATATTATTTTAAATTATTTAATAGTCATGAAAATTACTTAAAATTCAATATATCCCCCAAATTAGGTCTAACAATTATCAAATCGTCTCCAAGAAATCACATTCATCAAAAGCTTTCCGATAGTATCACAAGCTTGTCGCAATTTTCATTAAAAATTAAAAATAATTTAGAAAATTTTCTTTGACAAAATAGTTTGATATTCAATAACTCTTGTCCATAGGTCTAAACATTATGAAATCACCTTGGTGCACCTTTAGTCGTGGAGGGCTGTTCAATGAGACCAAGAGCCTAATGAGGAGTGTCCTGGTTTGACAGATCTCCATGTGACCAACAAACAAACAATCAACCATACTTAATAAATAGTTTGTGAATATGCTCAGCAATGACATGCCCTAATTGAGTTTGCGAGCCATGTCACTTATTCACATGTCATGTCTTATGTAAAAGGGCAACAAATCTATACCCATGTTGGAACTTGGGAGGACTTAACAGTGAGAAATATATAGCGGGGCTGGGTCCTGCAGGCTTAACTTCAGTTTTTTTTTCATGCCATGTTTGTTGGGCATGCTTGAAAATATATGGCTGCCCAAACACTCTGTAAAAACTAACCACTTATGTGCCTCCCTCCCTCCTCTCTGTTATATTTTTGTGTGGCCTTCATTAGGTTAAATTGGTGTACCAATCAAATTTTTAACTTAAAAAGTGCTGGGCAAAGAGGTGTATACTTACCCACTAAGACGCCTCATTCAAAAATGTTGTAGGTATATCTATTGATGCAGGTTCAGGGGAGCTCACTATGGCCCATTTTGTCAACCAAAACAACATACTTCGACCCAGATGCAAGAACGGTTTTCAATTATAATCTCTTTCGGTCTCACATTAGGCCTGATTTCAGCTCATTGTCAACATTTTGTTAGTTGGGGGTGCTGTTAGCCCTATGACCAAGTACATAGACAAACTTGCCCACTGTTAGCCCCTTGAGCCATTTCAATGCTTGCCGCAAATGGGTGGAAGGGGACGGCACATTCTCTTGAGTAGGCATGGACATATAAGCACAAATCCACAAAGTACATTGACAAATTTGAGCTGCTGCACACTACCAGTCACAATCAATTATTTTATTTTCCCCTTATGTTTAGATATGGTTTTCAATAATTCATTGTTATTTATGTCAATGTCAAATTTAATTTTAATTAATTTTCATTTCATGGACATGAGAAGACACATGTTAATTTATTTTTTCATATCCATGCTGGTGGATGAGGAAAAAGAGTGAGATAGTTATAAAATGAAGGTAGTTATTAGGAAAGGTCGAATGTAATTATTTAAAAAGTTAATAAAAAAAAGTAGTTATTAAGAAAAAAAAGAAATAATTGACTTTAAAATGATGTAGTTGTTTCTGAAATTGTCTTTGGATGGGTCCACAGACAACCATACTAAGGATTTCAATGCGTGCCGCAACTGGGTGGAAGTGGACCACAGGTTCGCTTCACCTTTTCGTTCACTTCACAATGATAAACCCTAGGCTTTTCACCACAAGAATTTGGGAAAAATTCGAAGTTTCCCAGAGTAAAAATGATTCGTGGCACTGCAGCTCTTTGAGACAACCATCCACAAGGTCTGCTCTGGAACTCAGGCACCAAGTACTAAAAACTGGCACAGAGTGAGCTTGTGATTGGTTTATTTTCTTTTCAGACAAGGCTTACAATATTAGTCTACTAATTAAATTGCAAAGGGTGTTGAATAGGCTTGTGTGTAGGTGTCAAGAAAAATTGTAATGGCCAATGAAATTGCTGGATATGATGGTACGAATTTTTTTCCTTAGTTATCTGGAGTGAACAAAAATTTTAATGTGTAAAAGGGTTTGGTGGATTTGCGAGAATTTTAGAGGAGCAATGGAAATGATTGAAAAGGATCACTCTGTTTTAGTGTTAAACTCAGTAAGGTTGTGTGGAAGCCTGAAGATTATTTTTTTCAGACCAATGACCCTATTGCTGGATTTGATGGTCGAAATATGTTTTCTGAATGATCCTGAGTGAACTGACAGTTCAATGTGTAATAGGTAGCTTTCTTTTTTTTCTTTTTTCTTTTTTGGGTGCAAACTTAGTCACCAGGTGTTATTAGCCAACCAATGTTTGCCATCATGTGCTGGGCCAACGTGCTTTTTGCCAAGCAAGTGGGGGCCTGTCAGCAAACAGGCTCCTGTGTTTTTTGTCATGTGCCCACCCCTAGTGTGACAGGACAATTGAAGATATAAAATATTAAACTCCACAGTGTAGGCATAATCAGGTGTCTCCTGTTTGTAGAGGGGATGAATTGTAAATGTGTACAAGGTGCCATCAGAAAGGTTGAAGATAGAGAATTATCCTAGTACCTTGGGCAATGCCACATTAATTATATTATTTTCTGAAACGTTGAAATTTTTTAAAATTATTTCTTCCAAATCAGTACATATTTGGAAAGATAATAATCAATCTTTAGCAATATTCCACTTGTTCAAATGAATTTTTCAAAATTCATTAATTATTGGACAGACATGTGTTCAAATCGCCAAGGTACTATGGTAGTTGTGTTACGTAAAGCCCTCGGGGGCGGGCATTCTAAGCAAAACGGACGAGTAAGAGCCTTAGCCAAGGGCTTTAGATTGCATGCGGTAAAGCACAGCTACTGAACTATCTAAACCTGAAAAGTTCCTCCTCCCATCTCATCAGAGCAACTTTCCTGAGTACACTGCGAATTTCATAGACGTGATTTATGTGATAATAATGTGAAGTCTGAGTTATGATTCGTCGGAGAAGTATTTCACCTAACACCACAGACCGCGTTTAACGATGTGCTGCTTGTGTGCGAAGCATCTAACATAGCAGCAGGTTCTCAGTCACTCAAGGTTTCTCTCGTCGGTAGATGTGACAGAGCTCTTAACGCTTGTCGAGCTCTTCCCTTCTCCCGTGTTCCAGATAGCTAGCTCTCATGCAATTCGTCCATTGGGATTTGCAAACAAACCATCACAGACCGAACCGATCTCCGGCCTCTATCTGTCGCATCGGCCAAGTTCGCACAGTGCGAGATAAGTCTCTAGGCAATGGTCTCCAACCAAAATATTTGATGAGATGTTGTACATAATGTAAGTTTCGGGTTTTGGATGGTCGGTCTTCATACAATGTGTTTATCCTTCATAACTATTCGTTGCAGGGATATCGGTTGCAGTTCTTGCTCCTCCAAGAGTAGCAGACAGCGAACAAATACAAGTTGTTTTCTTGCAAGAGCATGAAGATTGAAGTGGGTTTCTAACATCCGGGTAGAAGGCAATCCGAATTCAGGATCAGAGCTAAGGGTAAGGACTTACTGGACTTTATTTGCTAGATCATAGTGAGAGAAAAACGCGGATTTGGTTTATATGGGTGTGCAGATTGTGAGGGAACGGATCTGTGAACGTATCCTCCTTCCAGAAAAGAGATCTCTCTTTCCGCGCCTCGATTGTGAAGGGATACAAAATCTTGAACTTATCGAACATCATGCCGGAAAACTACCTACACCTCGCCCGAGACGTCGTGGACGCACTGGGTCGATCTGAGAACAACTAGCCCCTGCAATTCAATGAAATTCAGTGCCTGTTATTGAAGCAGAAGCTTCAAGAGACGGTGACGCCTCTTCTATCACGAGTGGACAAGGGTTCCCTACCTCCTGAGAAGCAACCGCTCTTCCAACAGTGTTGTCAAGGCGCAGCTCTACTCGAACTTTACCGGATCGTCAAGCGTGCAGAGGAAATCATACACGGCTGCAGCACCCAAGACTGGCTTACGGCAGCAATCAAGTTGACAAATAGCTTTAAAGCTTTCGTTGATATCTTCTTTAAGCTCGACTGGTGTACAGCTGTGGTCGACATCGGGTTCTCGAATGCCCTAACAAGTGAACTTCAGCATGTTGGGGACATTATCGACGGGTTTGGAGAGACCGAGTGCGCATTCAAGATGGAGGAGATCCGTAGGATGCTGCAGCAGCCGGCTTCGCAGGATCGTGCCAGTTCAAGAAGAAGGGTAACAGAGATGCAGGAAGACACAGGAGCTCGGAATAAACAAGGGATAGTAGGGTACCTGTTGAAGTTGGTAACTACCGATCCTGCGAACATGGAGCAAACAACGGTCGACTTCCTGCCCACAATAGAACGGAAAAATCTCCGGCGCCTCAGGACTATTGGAGAAGGGGCTTTTGGAGAAGTTGCAGAGGTGGAGTGGCTGGGCCAACAAGCTGCGCAAAAGATATTCAAAGGCCTTGACTCCAGAAACTTCTTGCTAGAAGCAAACATCTTGGCGGGCCTCTGTCATCCTAACATCGTCCAAATATTAGGTGTTGGTGCTGGTGGCCGTCAGTGTTCTATCGCGATGGAACTCTTGCACGGAGACCTTCGGCGGGCCATAAATGATGCTTTCTACACAAGCGCGTCTACATCATACGATACGAAACAGAGTTTCACGCTTCCTGTTGCACTGGACATCATGCTACAAATCGCTGAGGCGATGCAATATTTGCACAGAAAAAAGATAACACACAGGGACCTCAAGTCAGTAAACATGCCACAAATTCCAGAGATAGCACAAGCAGGGTACGCGGATGTCAAAGTGGCAGATTTTGGTACATCAAAGATTATAAATGCTACCTCTATCATTTTTCCACAGACACTGATGATAGGGACAACTCGATGGATGGCACCAGAGGTCACATCTGAACGTGACAAGGATTCCAGCAAATTGAGATATTACCCTTTGAAATCAGATGTGTACAGCTATGCTATCACGTGCTGTGAAATCCTATCAGGGAGGTTTCCCTTTGAAGGAATTTCTAGAAGAGAGTTACCACAGAAGGTGAGGAGAGGATTAAGACCGACTTTACCTACTTCGCTGCCCGCCTCTTTGTCGTCCCTGATCGAGTGCTGTTGGGATGCTGATGTCAGAAGGAGGCCAACTTTCTCAAGGATCTCCACTGAGCTCAGGCATCTGAAAGGCATTTACTTGATCAGTGGTAAGTACTCTTGCAACTAAATTGACAGGTACGGTTGGCAGGGAAGAAGCTGGGGAGAGGGTTGAATCTGGGGACTAATGTTGAATGGTCTTGGGTTTTAGCCACTCAAGGGAAATGTTTGCTTCATTCTGTTCAAGAGTGCCAGGAATGAGACCTACATTCCCTAGTTGGTATTTGGGAATGACCCATGCCTTAACATACACAGTTTCTCCAACTTCAAAGTTTGTGCATCATTCCATGGCTGGCTCAGGTGTGGTCACCTTTTGTTCAATGCATGGATACCATAACCAACCAAGACGATCCATGTTCTAAAAACTTGACATTTTTCTCTTGTGGGCTGATGCGATTATCAGATTTGTGGGGGCCCAGTCAAACTTTTGCCACACTGCTATTTAGCATGGCTCCAGAGGATGTCGATACAAAAATTGAAACTGACAATACAGTGCGTGACACATATACAGTTTTGAACACAATGCATGACCTTCAGCGATAGCTACAGGAGAAAGATCTAACACTGCATGCGCAAACTGAGATGCTGAGGGAGAAAGATGAAACCCTGTGAGAGCAGGGTCAGACAATTCAAAAGCTTCTTGCAAGACAAGGAAGATTTGATATCTCTCAGCTGGAGGAAGCTTCTCCTGTAGGTCAGAAGCTTTCTCTCAGCTTCTCTCCATATCAAACACTGAGAGAGAAAGATAAAACGTTACAAGAGGAAGGTTAGAAGCTTCAGGAGAAAGATCAGGTGCTTCGGGAGGAGGATCAGGTGATTGAAAAGCTTCATGCCAGACATGCAACATTGAAGTGCCAAGGATGTGTTGTCCAATGAAGCTACATTTGGAGAGGAAGTTATGCAGCCTGCACTTTTGCTGTCCTAGGCTTATGCAGGAATTGGATTAACCTCCAACTGATCAGGCAGTGGTGCCAGATTAGTACTTCGGAGTGTGGCCCTTTTTGGATGGGAAGAAAGGCTCACAGGAAACCTAGACTTGTGAGAAGATGTCTGTCAGCTTGTCAGCATCCCGTAGTGGGACTGGTACCAGCTGTGATCCCACTCACTCTTGCCATGGAGCGTGCTTCTTCGCTCTTGTAAATTGAAATATAATCACAGATTTTCCAAAGTGTCATTCCACATGTTCTAAGCTCATCACTATGCTCTTCAGGATCATCAAGAGCTGCAGATCAGGAAAAGTTGTCAATCTTGTTCTTCTACTCATTTTTGGAAATGAGATAACTCCTGGAGGCTATCCTCTCTTCATGATAAAGCGTGGTCAATTGACCGCAGTCATTCATTGTGTTGTTTGTGTAAAACAGTAAAGAACAGTGTTGTGCTTGTGACAAAGCTGAAATCAAATACCATCACATTGTCTCCCTTTTCCAGGATGTGAAACACAAAAATTTAGTACAAATTACTTTGCCACCTCATTTATATTGTAAGTCGGCCTTTTGGTGACCAATTCTTTAATGTCAATTACCCACTAAGGGCCAAGGGGCCCCCCATTGGTGTGAAGAGGCGGACTATTCGATTGTTCTATAGGGAGGGGTTGCTTAGAAATGGGCTATTTGAGTAGGTGAGAACATTGAGATTCAGTAAATTTTAAGTACCTATCTCCAACACTTCCAACTATATATACAGTATGACTCTATGGAGAAAATCCTCCAGTCATCCTACATTATCTGTTGAATCATTTACATTTTTGAGAGCATATCCTGGAAGCATACCTTTTCTCCTGGCCTGGATGTCACAAGCTCCTCCTGCACACAATTGAATGAATCCATCAAATTGTACTTCCTGTTCACACATAATTTGGTCCCTCACCTTATCTGTCGTTGCCTCTGAGCTTACTGCAAGAGCAACAACCTGAAGTTTGGCAAAATGTTCTAATCTGGGGCACAACTCCTCAGGTTGAAATGGCTACTATCAATGGACTCAAATGCGATCCCTGTCCGTTTGTCATAATCTCCACATTTGTAATCTTATTATGAATATTCTGGAACAGCTCTCCCATAGCCATGAACATCACATTTGTCAGTAGACCAAACCCTAATTCTTCATTGCACATTTCTTGCTGCAATCACGAGCTGCTATGCTACATGAGCCATACTAAGATTTCCTTTCAAACCCATTTTTCTGGTGTAAGAAAACTGGCAGTTCATACCACATCCTATCCAGCTCCAAACAGGAACAGTGATGTGATTTCTAAGTTCGGGAATCCAAACAGTCTCAATCTGAGCACTGAATTTCTCAACAAAGAACACAATCTTTTGCATCCCATCTCATGTCTCATGTGATGGATATCTTGCTGCAGAAGGGCATGGAAGTTGGCATGCTTTTCCTGTACAACTCAGAATTCTCTGTTCAACCCCTAAATCTCAGAATGTAAGATGGCCTGGATTCCAGAAGCCATGAAACCAGAGCTCACCTTGGCAATCATCTGCACAAAATCTTTGCCAAGAATTATAGAAAATTTCAAGGGGGGTTTCCTTAGAGCTTCTGTCACTACCTCATATTTCCCACCTTCAATAACCTCATCCTCGATAAGCCTTGCCATGTTCAAAGCCCACACCTACCAAGCCAAGTCCACACTTATTTGAAAGAGAATAAAGACATCAAATCTCTGTTACAAAGAAGGAAAAGACATCTGTTGATGGATATTGTATTCCACAAGGCTCCATCAAACAGCTTCAGGCTTCCTGGAATCAAGCATGCATATCATCCAATGCCCCTAGATACAAGAAAAATACCTAGTGATAAAAATCACCTCACCAATAATTTTTGCTTTCAATCTTGGGAGTATCAAAGATCCGTGAATATACTTAGCCATTCTTGGTCTGGACTTCAATCTGCTGGCCAATGAGACATGTGTGTGTGAACAAGAGTCATTTCTCTTCCACTGTCCTTTCTCCACCTAAGAGTCAAAACTGCAGTTTGACCAGGTTAGTAATGCCACATGTTGAAGAAATCCAAGATCACAACCTGAAAATTTCCTGCAAAGGAATTTGGTGTAAAGTAGGTTATGCGATGTCTAATTGGAAAACACTAATGCCCAAGTATGCAGAAAATGTGGAACACCAAAGCGAGTAAAATACCAGGACAATCTGTGATCTAGTAGTCTTGGAAATTAGGGTGACTACTGGAGGCCAGACATGAGCCATTTTGCAACTAAGCCAAGAACCACAGATCAGATCCTTGAGGCAGTGACTGTTTGCAGAACTATCAAAATGTCATATAAACTTGCAATGTAAGAGGGCTTAACATGTCATCAAATCAAATGAAATAAAATTCTTGTATTGGACAGATCCAGGTGAGAATTTCAGATGATGAAATGTTCATGATGATATGTTCTGTAGATTCTTAGCACTTTTTTAGCATACTGCATGCATGCAGGAGATAGGGTGTGTAAACATCACAAAGTTCCACTACACAACCACAATTGGGAAAAATGGTTTATTGGTCAAGCTAGAGCCTAAACCATAGACAAAACAAAAGTGTGATCTTAATTTTGTGACTACACTCACAAAGCATCAGAAGGTCACCTTGATTATGTATTTGTTGGCATCTACTGTAAGGAACCAATGAAGTGAGTACAGGGAGAATTCAAAACTTCTGTAAACATGTTATATCTCTATGAAATTGTAGAGAGAACTTCAGAAAGACATTTTCAAGGTAACCATTATGTCACTGCTTGTAAAAGTAAAATCATCAGAGCAAAGAATGAGTGGTTGTAACCTTGTGAGTGTCATTCACAAAGTATTTAAGACCATCACCTTCATCACAAATGACCATGACCAGTTGCCAGTAATCCTTGATTTCTTCATCAGGTCATAGTGGTGGGTGTATATAAGCAAAAAGTAAATCTCCTCAAACTTTCAGTTAAACACTTACTAAAAATGTTTCACATGAGTTTCTATCTCAATTCTGAAGGCCATGGGAAGTCATGATATTTGCTGGCCCTCACTTGAGACATATTTAATCGATATCCTCATAAATACTGAAATTTTTTTCATAATTTCTGGACCTACAACCTCAGGCTGCTGACCTCAAGGCTACAACCAGCAAATTAGGGGCGGCCCTCAGGAGCAGACCTTCCCCTATACATTATGACTTAAAGTCATGTGCAGAAGCCAACGTTACATACGATGGAGAAGACCTCACATGAGCAAGAACGCATGATGTGCGGTAGAAGATAGCAACAATATGGAAAATCTTCTGAACCTAAACTGGGTTGCATGCAACAATAGTGTTCAAGTTATTGATGTTCTTTCACCTGTCATCTCGATCTACATTCATTAGGGCTAGTTGCCAGTTCCAGTAGAACTCTCATCTTTAACTCTAGCTATCCACATGATTCATTAAGGTTCTAATTCATTCTATAACCTCACTACTTCTAGCTATTAAGTATTTAGAGTCATCAAGTTTGTCTCCATCTCTTGTAAAGAATTGATCATTCATGTGTGACTTGAGTTAGGCAATCTCTACAAACTACGAAGGCAAAGATTTCTTAACTATGTATGAGAAATATTTGAAAACTAAATTGGAACAGAATAATATACTATATACTATGGCATTGGTTTATAATTCCATCTAGGAATGAGACAAGTTCATGAGTGAGTGGCATTTTGTGAGGTTGCAGCTTCCAATTGGCTTACACTGCATGTTCTAGAGCATAATGACCTGTAAGAAATTTTGGTAAGTGATTTTATAGCGTGGTTGGAGGGCACCTCAAGTCCATAAGGGGAGGTCATCTTACACTTTTGGGCAGGCTCTTACATTTTGTAACAGCCCGCTATTGTTTCTTTTTCATTGGACATGGTCATTACACATGGTAAGACCCTTGGATGGGTGGATTACCAGAATTCAGTGCTGCCTTTGGCAAATTAACTACACCAAAAATGGAACCAGAAACTAGTTGACTATCCTACCTAGGAAACCCTATTGAAAAACCAGCTACATTACACACCACAACCGGTTGTTATATGACATAATTTGAACATAAAACCCTGATGAAAATCTAATGGATTTTGATTTATTTTGCAAAATCTTATGATTAAAACCACAAGGAAATTTCAGAGTTATTTTTGGTGGCAAATTTTCGTCATTTGGAGAATCTTTTTCAAATTCTTAATATCTTGTTGAATACTCCCCAAAATTCAATAAAATTGTAAAAAATGAAAATATAATCTTAAAAATTGCCTTGTTTCTACACATTATTCCAGCAAGTAGCTAGGATCTCAAAGGATTTTACTAAATTTCTACTTTCATAGGTGTGTAGTCACCGTGGTTATTGGTTATATCTCCTTGTGGATGATGGTTACTGTGGCAACATCACAAAATTGAAAAAATAACATTGCCAAGAATCACTTTTTCACATTTTTAAATTTTCAAGTTTATCAAATGAAGTTTTTTTAAAAAACATTGGTCAGGTTTACTTTTCGGGAATTATTAATTTTTTTAAAAAAAATTTGATACTTCCAGTTTTTTTAATTGATTTTTAAGAATCAAGTTGGATCTTAATTTATTTTATTTTTCAATCATGATATCCGCCAAGAATATCAAATTTTTTAGAAAAAACCAAAATCTGGATTTCACACTTTTGAATATCCTAATAAATAACATTTGAATTGACTCTCACAACCCGGATAACAATGTTGAAAATTTTTATTAGAAAATCTATATACGAAAAGATGAAATTATAAATTATAAATTACATGTAAAAAAGCTTATTTCATTCAAAGGTGATTCAATCAACTCTATCATTGACTTAGAAGGTGAAAAACAACCCACCTTAGGATCATTTGGCCAATTCTTGCTTGTGAATATTAACTTATCTAAATTATCTATCTATAGCTTACATATTTTCGAATTCATCAATATTTTAGCCAAGGAAAAAATCCTCTTGATTTCAATTTGGGGTCCCAAAATCTCAAAGCTTTAACATGTAAGGAAGACAAGAGTTCGAAATAAAGATTCATGATTTCCTCACCACTCCAAAGGACATTCAATGCTTTTTGTATCAACTTGGTACTTTTAGAACATTTACAATTCTCTATTCACAACCTTTTAGGCTAGCTCACTTGTTTTAATAGTCATCTCAACAATGTCAAGACAAGAATATCCATCATTTAGCTAATTTACAACAATTTCAAATTCAAAATATAGGGTGAAATACATGGTAGTATTTCAACAACATTCAAAACAAAGATCAGCTATCATAATCTTTCACCATAAAAATAATTTGTTTTCAACTGGTTAAAGAAGAAACCAACCTAAGATTCTTCAATCTTGGGTCTAACATTAGAAAGAACATGTTGTGAGTTTTTTTCTTTTCGTATTTTTTTTTAAATGAAAGAAAATCATCTAAAACATTACATGGACAACTTTGAAGCCATAGCTAGATCATCTTCCATCAAATTAGACATAAAGTTTGCCATTCCAACTTTGTTTTTAGTTTCAAAGCCATGGTAATTGCTACATGCAAAGCATTGGAAAGTAACCAATGCCCATGGGATTGGTTAAGCACATAACCACTCATAACCAAAAAAATAATATCAACAATGATTTGAAATTAGAGGTTTAAACACATGATTAGCAATCCTCATTAGTGTTTGGCAATTATAACATAAAACAATTGTTCTTTTGAATTGTAATGCTTCTTAGAACAATATGATTTTATTTGCAAACTTATGGGAACAAATCAAGTATCAACAAAATAATTTGCAAATTCCACAAGCAAAAATAGTTACACAAATAAAGATAAAAAAAACACAATGTTTGAAAACAAAATGGACCTAGTTTCATTAGAATGTTTTTTTTTTAAAACCTCAAACCAACTACAATGCAAGTTTTGTTCCATTGTTGCTAGCTTTTATTAAAAAAATTTGGCCAAGTGATGCACTTCTATAAAATTGCTTGGGTGGATTTTATAAAAACATATTTAAGGCCACTATAAACATTTTCAACATTGGT
>Ga0209611_10005769_pt1 | contig 20586 bp, 11 predicted proteins | sample S1TSphgellanicum_3_FD_187693 | JGI IMG/M metagenome (GOLD analysis project Ga0209611, IMG submission 187693) | Host-associated microbial communities from peat moss isolated from Minnesota, USA - S1T2_Fc - Sphagnum magellanicum MG (SPAdes) (version 2) | ecosystem: Host-associated > Plants > Peat...
CAATTGCAACTTGGTACCATTAAATCCTCAATTAAAAAACTTACATAATTCTCATGTAATTATACAAACTTTGAATACAACTTTTTTACGTCAACATTACATGCACAAATTTATAGATTCATCAAAGTATTCATATATTTCAATTCATGATGGTCATGGATTAATGATGATGTATGACATACACATGCACTTAGATTCTTTCAATACAATAACTAATGATGGTTCAAAATATATAACAACTTTTAATACTAACACATGAAAAATAATAATTATATGTGTGTATAGCACTCATTCATGTTTAATTTTTAGATTCCTAAACAATCTTCAAACTATCCTTCAACAATTTCCTGAACATTGTCTAATCATCATTATGGAAGATTTTAATGTTAACATTCTAAAAGACAATAACCAACCAAAAGAAAATAAGAACTATTATATTTCATGGATAAGTTCCAATTAAAATCACAATTTAGTGAAAACACCACAAAAGTTGGATTTCAATTAGACCATATATGGGCAAATGTCCTTGGAAATGAATGCAAATCTTATGTAATAGAAGCATATTGGTCAAATTTTCACAAACCGATTTATATTGCATTCAAATTACCAAACACACTTCCAATGTATAATAAAAAACCATTAATGTCTCTATTTATTTAAAGTGTAACATTTGTGAAAATATGCATGTAAATATTGCATTTTTCACTTAATTAATTACTCCCAAAATGTTGGCACCTTTGGCTTGAATTTTCATTTTTACATTTTTTTTCATGGACTTGTGCCCAAAAAAATCATAAATATCAATACCAAGACAAAAAAAATTTGAAAATTTGTTCTATCCACATTTACACCCATCAAACATCATAACAACACACCTTTCATGAAAATGCGACAAAAACAAATATAAGAAATGCCAAATTCTCAAACTTCAAATTGAAAATGAAACCAAAAATCAAAATCTTTCCATATAAATTATATTTATTCAGTATTATGTTTGTTTCAACCATCAAAATACCTCGTGCACATTGCTAAAAATTGTCTACATTATCAAGTTTGAAAAACTTGGATTTTCTTAAACAATATAATTATTTATAACTTTATATTCATTTGTATGGTTAAAAAAAAGACGATGAAACTATGGTTTCAATTTCTAAACATGTACAATGAATTCTAAGGAGAAATCTTTATTTTTTACTACAAATGTGAAAAAAAAAGTTTATGATCTTTCATAAAGCCAACAAACTTTCATCCAATATAACTTGAGTTCATAGTAGAACATTAAATGTAATACCTTATTTTCAAGACAGAGCCTCTTGTGGCAGAGCTGCTTGTTAGTTTTGGTGCTAATGTTCACCCTTTTCAGGCTCTAAACGTTTTATTCAAAAAATATGAAAAAAGCTAAGGCATGATATGGCCTAAAAGTAGGAGCATCTCGAGCAGAGCTCAGTATGCAATCATGCAAAAAAAAAGTTCACATCCACGTTTAGTTATTTACCTTTTTTGCAACCCCACCCATAAAACTGAAACTGGGACACCAAATAGGTGGGGGACTACTAATAGTGAACCACCTGAACCAATTATTCCGATGGGCCAATCAGAAATACTCAGCAGCAGTCAGATCATATTTATTACACTCTTTTCTGCAGGAGCAGTATCTTTCACCTTCTGTCCCTTCATTGGGTACGTGAACTGACCACAAAAACCTAAGAAAACCTAGTACATGACCTCAAAGTAAAAACCAAAGAAAACTATGCCAAAAACTAGTACATGAGCTCAAGAAAAAAACTAAGAGAACTATGCACTGCTGCTATTCATCAAGCCTTTCATCTTTTGTCGACTAAAAAACCTGAAGAGGGAAAATAAACAAACTGGTCAGTCTTTATGCAGTGTGAATGCCCTTGGACCATGGAGTACCCAAAATAAGGGCCTCTCAACTCCACCTTGAACAAGCCCTTATTTCAGGAACACCCTAGTCCTTGAGTGCTACCTAACACTAGTACATCCAAATTCTAACAATATCATGGGACAGCATTACAAGCCTTAGTAATTTTCTTTGCATTTGCAAGAAAGATTAAACAAGAAAATCATCAAAGTATTAAAAATACATTAGGTGCCATCACATTGAAATGCCACAAAATGAAATACAAATGTTCAAAGAAGCATTGCACATGAACACTTTGTTATTTCGAAACAACTTGTGATCACAACTTGAACAAGTTCAAGTTCCTATTCATAAATCAACAGTCAAAACTGTAAGTTAAAAAGCAAACAGTCAGGCTTGGAGATCTGTAACTGACCAGCAAACACAGCAGTTCACATTGATCCTGCATCATGTCTCATCTGAACACTTCAATGCCCAAAATCAGAAATAAAAAAACTGTGCACAACTTTTCAATTTCCAAGCTGTGTAGCACTTGCATCATCAAATCACCCAAAATCCTCATAATGATCAGTAAAAACACTGTACAATATTCCAGACTCCTAAAATTCTCAGGGTCTATGTTGCGCTAATCTGTCATGTATTAATATTCTATCTATAAAATTGCAGAGAAAATCTCCACACCAACAATTTGAAGATAACATGACAACTGAGTGCAGTCATAACCTAATGACCATTGCTCACAAACCATCTTGACCCATCTGAACCTTCATCACAAATAGCATGATGAAGAGCAGCCATGACTACCCACCAACTTCATCCGCTTCCCAACAGCATTAAATGCCATATTATGAAACATTTGTGCAATATTGACAATTTAAAACTAACCTTGTGTTGTCAGCTGATTGGCCTATACTTTTGATGATTTTTTTTTAAGGCAGACGAGCATGGTCCCATCCTTTGTAGGTGAACATTTGGATCCAATCAACTAGCCTCCAAGCAAGTAATGCACACACAGCTGCAATTCCAACAGCTGCATAACGGGAAGGCGATTGAGGAAGAAGCACTGCTACACCTGTCAGGACTGCTGCCAGAATATAAAAAGCAGTCCTTGCAAATTTGAAGTTTTTCAGGGCATTGCGGCATGCGACACACTTTTCTGTATGCTGGAAGAACAATATGTAAACAACACAAAGTAATCATCAGGGATGTACACTTTAATTCAAGAACCCAAGAACTATATCCTCCTCAACATTCTCTGCATCAGTAGAATGCTCATGAGAGACTTAACAAAAGAGGGCTTAATACTAAGTTACACTTGCCTTGTTATATCGATCCAAAAGATCTTCCTTCTTTGTGATTCGTGGAGGGAGTGAAGGGTTGACACCTGCAGTCCATTGTACCATCTTACCACCATACCGATTGAGCCACTGCCGGAAGCCAGCAACATAGCGATCAGCTGCTGTGGGAATGAAACAAGCTTTGCTCCATTTGTCAGGACTCCCACCAGTTACCTGTGTCAAATTTTGCTCCTGATGCAGCCAAGTACATACATTAGTGTGAATAAGCTTTCTGCAATAATTTAAGCTTCAATGGTCTCTGTAATGCCCTGGGTTTAGGGTTTAGGGTTGGCGCTCCATGTTAATCCACAGCTAAAAAACAATCACATGGGCAATCTCAACAATAGGGAAATGAATGAAACTTGTGCCAAGATGTGCTCAAGATGTGAGGAACTGAGAGAGAGAGAGAGGGAGAGAGAGAGAGAGAGAGGGAGAGAGAGAGAGCGAGAGAGAGAGAGAGAGAGAGAGAGAGAGAGTTAACCTGAAAATGTAGGAGGGCAAGATCCCCATCTAAGAGATTGAGGATCATCTGATGGTCCAGCCACCTTGGAAATAGCTGCCACCAATGTGGCCCGCTAGAAAATGCAAGAAGAGCATTCCGGGCATTGACAACAATAATTCGTGACCTCCCTGGAGCTGCACATGAACAATCATAGTCAAGGACTGAACTGGGACAGCCAGAACACACATGAAGGTGAGTATAGAGATAAATGCCTGTGTAGTGTTGTTAGGCCTTCAGATGTGAATGTTTACAGCAAGAAAGGAAGCCAATCTGAGACTGCAACTTCAGTAACAGACAGAAAGATACAAAAAAGAATTGAGGGGGCTACTGCAAGTAAAGTCAACCTACACATGGGTGTAGCATATGTAGTTGTACATCCTGAAGCTCCTTTGATACCCTTTAATTGGAACTTGTAAGTGAAGCGTGAAGGTGCTTCATAAGTATGTTCAGAGGTGCCTCCCCATGGCTTTTTCCACTCACCCACAAAACCTCTGGCATTCATGGATTTCAATTCCAATGCAATTGGAGCTGCATTGTCACGCTTTCCCAGAATGCCACCATTCACATTGTGATGAGCAACTGGGATGTGGCTTGGATCTACTAGATTTTCCATCAGTGTGTCAAATCCATAGTCCACATCTCGGAATGTTGCCACAGCACACCAGCCAGGTCCATCAGTACCTACAACCCAACATCCACATGAAAAAAAAGAAGGACATCAGATGGAGTTTAAATAACAATATCAATTCAAACCTAGTACATATGACAGACATACACTTCAAATTCAACTCCAATTTTGCTCTGCAGAATACTATTTTCCCGAATCATGATGAGATGATGCAACTCAACAGAATCTGATAAGTCAAAATACCTGGTGTAATAGGGGGGAGAGTCTTGTCAGCTAGCTCCTGCCCATATTCATCAGGCCAAATGAAGAGAATCCCCTGTTTCACGACAGTTGGAAATGATACACAATGGGCCATTTTGTTTCCTGGAAAAAAGCACCCAACATTCTGAAGATCTAAGTCTCCCTGAACACATAATGAATTGTGCCAAAGGTTCTCTCATTTTGTACAAGAAACAATTCTTGCAGAATCCCATTTCAGAAGGTGGTGGTTTTTCTCATATTCACCAGCAGCTTTGGCTTCAGGACCCTCTGGCTGAGCCTGAGGAATGCGTGCACATGAGCCATCTCCCTTGAAGGACCAACCATGGTAGCAGCATTGCAGACAGCCTTGTTCATCAATCCTACCTTCTGATAAAGGTGCTAAACGATGTGGGCACATGTCGACAAATGTCTGCCACTTTGACAACTGCTTATCATACCAGATTACAACCTTGCGTCCGAGTATCTGCAAATTGCAAGGATTTGTGACATTAGTGCATTGCTCTAAACTAAAGAAATCTCCAGAGAAATAGAGGGAATAACAAGAGAGGAAACACTTGAGATACCTACCTACATGAAGATGGCGAGATCACTGACCATATGAGACTTACAGATTCTCCAGTGAAAATCCATTGACTACACCAATGAGACATCCCCTTCCCACAAGTATGGTGGAATGGAACCAAGATCCTGACCTGGAATCCATGGGGAACAGCCTTGTCCATGTCAATCTCTGGACATACTGGGTACCAATTTGATTTCCATACAAAAGAATCTCTTGCATCTGCATTTTCCACCAATGACTCCTGCAACACCCACAAAAAATTGGGAGTTCCAGGATAAAAGAAGCACAAGGAAATATGCTAGGATTTCTTAGGTGTGATCTACTAGGGTTTTGTTTCTTGCATTGAAGGTGTGATCATCATATGATCATGAGGAAATTGGATGCTGTTCCATAGAAAGTGCATAGCTTAGAAATGGAGGAAGCAGCATGACGTGATGCAACACTCTTTCTGTCACATTTTGGTTTGCAGATTTACAGAAATTTTAGATCAACCTCTCTCTGTCATCTACCATTTGTGCAAGAAAAAGTGTTGTGCTGTTGTGGCATGGACAAAAAAATGTGAAGCTGAATTGTTTTATGCAGCCCTGCGAGAAGTGGGTGTGTACCTCGGATTCCTGCGAAGTCTCAACATCTGACATAGGTGGAGATGCCACTGTACAAATCCATCTCTTATTATTATTATTATTATTCGTAACAGGCTCCCTGGTTTTTAAAGCCCATGCCACTATTGAAGCTCCACGTCCGGCAGCAGCAAAAGTCAAGGGGCGGTGGTGATGCCGCTGGTGGTCTTGCAAATCAGGTTGAAAACACAGACTGATGATCTCCACTCCCTTCCTCCTCCTAAGCCTCCAGGCAAATCTACCCCCAGAAGTAATCCACCACCAAGAGGAGCATCACAAAGACTTCAGTTTACCATTCATCCCTTATAGGTAGCTAAACTTTGTGACAATTGGATGCGTTGGTTCTCAGCACACTCCAAATTGTAGAAATTCTGAGAACTGTGCTCAGGGCTAAACTTTCCGGCAGCGATTCAATTCAGGAGCATTCAAATCAAATCCCCCAAAATAATAGGTACTAAAGCCTTTTGCTACTTCAAATTGAGTAAAGTGGCATTCCTCGACCTCAGTGATGTGTCTCTCACTGCACTTCACCTCAGTGAAATGTCAAAAAATCCCCACTTCCTCTCCCCCAAAAAAAAACTAGCCCTTCCAAAGTGCTCTACAAATCACTAACCTCGATAGCGTCGCAGGTTGCGAATCCAGACGGAACGAAAGCATAGATCTGGTGGCACTTAAACTTCCCACCTCTACCATAGGCAGCGAGAAACTTGACATGGTATGCATCTTCTTCTTCTTTTTCTTCTTCTTCTTCTTTACAAAGCTCTCGCAACACACTTACTTCCAAGCTAGCTCTCTATACACGACGCCTCCCAAATAATAATAAAAAATAAACATCAAAGAAGAAGAATCTTTGAAGCGCTCTCTCTCTCTCTCTCACTCTCTCTCTCTCTCGCTTACTGTCTCCCTTGCATACTTGTCCAAGCTCTCAAATTACCGATCTTGCTGTGTCTTTCTCTTCCTCTCCTTGTTCTTCTTCCGCTTCCTCTTTGTCCGTTCCGTTTGCTTCACGAGCAAGTCGTGAACGGGGTTCAGAGGAGAGAGTACCACGTCGCTGGAGCCTTGTTGGCGGAGTCGACGACGGATGGCGACAGAAGAATTGAGAGAAGAAAATCTCTTCCTATTTTGTGCTTGGAAAAATATGATGACTACGTAAGTAAAAACGCGGGAATCATTTTTGCTTGGACAGACAACAAGGCAAAGTTCTGATTGGCTGGATAGCAAAAAAAAAATATTACCGTAGGTAATGGAGCTGAAAATACAAAGGAAAAATCCCTTGATAATGGTGCTGAAAATACAAAGGAAAAATCCCTTGACGTATTAGGAGGGAAATCCAAAGGCTCGTTCCAAAAGCTTAATTAGTCATACATAAAGACCAGCTTGATTTTTTGCCTTTGTATTTTCAGGACTCTCCTTGTCCTGAAATTTGCAGTAATTGAAAACTCCTGGGCCTTACACGTTTTGGGAAGGTACAGGTTTTCAAATTCAGTACTCTATCTTTTGCATATTTGTGTCATTTTTCCCATTTTATCTTTATTGGGCCCCGCCCCCACAGGGTCAGGGCCTATCGCATTCGATCCAACTTTTGGAAGTTTTACCTTATTAAAACTGGTTTCACATTACTTGAACCGGTTCCTTTGCTGAAAGTGTTTACACTGTTTAAATTGAAAGGCCAATAGGTAGGGTGTTCTTTGCAAGGGCTATTAGCCCAGGCCCAAAATGGTGCCGAACTCTTTTGGGAAGAGAAACTTCATGCAGTCACTGGGAAGGCCCAAGCATGCACTCAAGGTGCCTTGTTTTTTTTCATTTTAAGTTTGGGGGCAGGGAAGGATTTTTTTTCATTTTTCCTTGGTTCTCAATGTGTTCTCACTATGTTCCCTTTGAGTTCCCATATGTTCCCCAACATGTTCTCCATACCACCTCACTTTTATGGTATATATGCTTTGGCAAATCTTCTCCTCCTTTCACTTTATAGATAGGGTGTTCATAGGAAAGGTTACTAGTCGAGGCCAAAAAATTTCTTAAGATCAATATACCCTAATGAAGGGCATACTCAAGGATATGTAAATCTGAAAAATATACCCTATTCATTTAAAAATAAATGTAAGAAATACTTGTATCCAAAGTCAAATGTGTCTGGGTATGTGGGTTTAAAAAATTAGGGGAAATACAGCTTAAACCCTAACCTTTGTTAATTCTAATGAGTAGATGGAGGCATTTCAAACCAAGTGAACTTCATTTTTTTAAAATAAATTACAATGGGCCATTTTGATTGACCCATCACCACAACAACAAGACAAATAGAAACTTTTGGAGCTCCTAAACTATAAATTTATATGTGAAGATGTAATGCTTCATTTCGGCCCACCTTATATATAGGTGAAAAGGGGAGAATTTTGAGCAAACCATATGGGATAAAATTGAAATGCCAAGAGAAGATAGGAAAACCAAAATGTATGTGTTTGTATATTTGTGGTTAAGGATAAATCAAACATTCTCATTCACTTACCTACTATGGAGTTTTGTAATGATATAAAATAAACACATGAAATAAAAAACTTAACAAAAATTGAATACTTTTTAATGGTGTAGTTCATTGGTAAAGATGTAGTTTATCAATGTGAAAGTGAAAGGTTCAATACCTAATATTTGTAACCTATGTGCATTATGGTAAGTTAGGTTAGGTTTTAATGTAAAAAAATAATTTTAATCTATATATAAATTTGACTAGTCAAATAGTTCACTAACTATTAATCATATTATAGTCATTCATTAATGTGATACCATAATAATATATATGATTCATCCTATATAACTTGATGAATGTTTTTTATGACTATAAGATGAAGAATGCCATGTTAAACATCTAATGATTTTTTGTTCTCAACAACTTGTTCAATATGACTAGGGCCTTTTAATCATATGTTGAATGTGACTACAAAATCACTCATAACTGAAGTCATAAATTTAAGAATTTCTTTTAATGTTTTTATTAATATTTGTTGCACTAATAGTCACACAAGGAAATGAAAGTGGAGAAAGAAAGGACACAAGTTAGATATTAAATGTTAGATGATTAATAAGAAAGGCATTTAAGAAAAAATAAATCAACTACAAGTGGTGATAAATATCTAAAGAATGGTTCCATAGATTACAAGATATGGCATATGTAAACATTAATTTAAATGAATTTCAAGCATCAAATGAGGTGAAATTGAATTTGGACATGTAAATAATAAATATGTAAAAGATATGTGTTTTTGAAATAACCTTTGAGGCCAAAGGCTAACTTTTAGGAACACCTTGGCTTGAAGCTCTTGCACAATGCAAAAGAGATGGATTTTCATCGATTTTTAAAAAAAATTACATTTTCTTGTGATACTTGTTGGGTAGTCAATATATTTGCTAGGTATCATGAGAAAAAAAAATTAAAAAATGACATGGGGCATTTCAAAAAACAAAATGCTTTGTAAGATCTATTTAATAAACTATTTTTACATTTTTCTTACCAACTTTTTACATTTTGGATAGGTTCTATTAACTTGTTGCAATTTAATATTAAATTATTCTTGGGACGACTCATATGATGCAACATCCGAGATTTGAAAAGAAATTAATAAAAATAAAAATTTTAAATTTTTTTTGTTTACATGATGAAATTTTTTTTTTTGAAATTAAAATAAAAACGAACTGATTTTTTTTTTTTTGAAAAGAATTGATTATTTGTTTTGTCAATGTGGAAGCTGACCATTGGCTAGGGTATCTTTCTAGTTTTACTAAAATTTCTTAGAAATCTTTATCATATTGGTATATGAGAAAGCATATACTTGCCCACACTAGTAGACAATGGCAGAGAGGCCCCAGATGCTGAGTAAAAGAAACAAGAAACCATGAGAGGTGCTAATGAATAATGCCCATATGATGATATCTCGACTTATGATGGAGGATGCTTTGCATTTTTCTGCTATTATGAACTACAGACACCAATGCTCATGGATGTCTCGTCCGTCATGTTTTATCCACTCTTTGTTTTTCGTTCTTTCCCGTCATATTTCATCCACGTTCTTTTTGGGGGTCTCTTGCCCATTATATTTCATCCATGAAAGTTGGTTCATTCATCTGTCCCCCGCTCATTTGCACCCATTCATGTCTCGTCCATCATATTTCATCCCCTCTTTTTTTTTGGGTCTTGCCCGTCATATTTCTTCCACGTTTTTTTTTTTTTTCTTGCCCGTCTTACGTCATCCGCTTTTTTTCTGGGGTCCTCTTGTCTGTCATATTTCATCCACGAAAGTTTGTTCATTCATCTGTCCGCCGCTCATTGCACGCATTCATGTCTCGTACGTCATATTTCATCCACGAAAGTTTGTTCATTCGTCTGTCCGCCGCTCATCCCCGCTCCTGGCACGCATTTGCGTGTACGCGTTTGTGTGCGTGTCGCGAGCTGCGCTTTCAGCGATGGCGGGCGTTGTCGGCATATCCGTGTGTTTTCTTCAGGTTCTGTTCCCTCGAAGAAGTTGTTAATCTGCGCGTTTTCTTGTTGTTTTTCCCTTGAAGATGTTGTAAAACTCTCTGCTTAAGCGTGTATTTTGATTTCCGCTCCTTATATCAGCAGAAAATTCTTCTCAACCTCTTTGTACACTCTGTTTTGCATCGCCACTTTTGAATGATCTTGTACTTCTTCTTCTTCCGAAAAGCTCCCTAATCTACCAGTTCGAGCAATTCTCTCTCCTATTGTGTTTTTCCTCTCCAGTTTCTCTTGAAGTTTTTTCGCATGGCTTGATTCTGTTGCGATTGTTTCCTTTTCAAAAAAATTCGCACATCTTATCTCCCTCTGTCTCCTCCCTGGTGTTTTATTCAAAACTTGTTTTGGAATTTGACGGAGGTTCGACTCTTTAGGTCACTGACCGGCTTACGAAGCTTTAACAAAAAGGTAAGAGTCGCTTCATCTAGATCTCTTCTCCATTTCTGTTGGAAGTTTTTGTAACATATCTGAACTGTGGCCTTTAGTTTCTTTTTTTTTCCGGCAAAGTTCTTTTTCGCGTTTGGCTCCCGTTTGTAGTTATAACAGCGTTGTTTGTTTTGTTTTGTTTCTTAGTTCGCACGGTCATAAAGAATGGCATTCATATCCATTACATATCCGTGCGTGGAAGAGCCTGGCGGAATGCTGTGGCTCATCAAGTCATGTTCATTTGCACCGTGGATCCAACTTGTGTGCAGGGTTTTGGGAAACAATTTTGAAAGAATCGAATAGAGTGAGAGGGAGAGATGTCCACAATAACTGTGCCTCAGTATCTCAACTTGCAAGAAGACTGTTCTGCGCTCCGTAAAGCATTCAGAGGTATGCATTACTCACAATTTTGTTTAGTGTTTAGTTCGTAAGTCTTCTCTCCCGCTTCAAAAGGAGGAGGATCAGAATAATTCTGCCGGAAGATTTTGAGACAAAAAAGAGTTTCAGGTCTTCCTGCTGAGATAAGCTGTTACTGTGGAGTAAGCAATCTAGAGGCTTCCATTACTTCTGACTTTGTGCAAATGAGAGGAAGAAGTGCACATTTTATGTCTTTTACATGGGTGTCAGATTTTCCATGTGCAATGGAAGTAAATTGCACCAAAAACATGCTTACAGCTTTTAGCATTCTAACCCCATGTTTTGTTTTGGAGGGACTGCAGGGATAGGTTGTGATGAAAAAAAAGTGATTTCAATATTAGGTCACCGCACACAAGCCCAGCGCTTAGCAATAGCTGATGCTTACCAAAGGCAGTTCGGTGAGAACTTATCTAAGCGTCTCAAGTCTGAACTCCATAGCAACCTTGAGGTGTGTTTCTTCACCCAGTGCAGAATGAGCTGATATCACCAATTGAAGGGAACCCCACTTTTTCAGAATAACAATCCTTTTGGGCATGCTGATCTATTCCTTGATTTGTGGCATTTCTGAGACTCAATAAGAGTGGTTTGATTGTCCAACAAAAGATACTTAAGCAATCACTAGTTTACTTTCTTGAGTGGTCAGAGCAAAGGTCACTTTTTTGGCCACCATGGAAAGCTGCAAGCAATGGTGATCAAGTGTTTTTTTCACCTTCTGTTGTACCCCTTCGCTGTTCATGTCAATCGACATGCTGAAAGAGGCCACAGATAGGATAGTTGCATAGAATGGTTCATTTATTACCATGAATGCACTGATGAGCTAAATCTGGAACATGTGGACAATGCAGAGAGCAGTGCTTCTTTGGATGATGAATGCAGCAGACAGAGATGCAGTTCTTTTATACGATTCAATGTCGGGGCTTGGCACCAAAGACACTGCCTTGATTGGAATTGTGTGCGCTCGCACTCCCTCGCAGTTATACATTATCAAACAAGCTTATTATAACCTTTACCATAGGACACTAGAGCATTCCATTGATGCGGACACTAGTGGCAACTATCGGAAGGTGAGGTCATATTACTCAAGTTATCATGCCACTTTTGTTTTGAATTTTGTAGTGAACCTTGGACTTGTCTATCACTTGGAAGTAGACAGGAAAGTTGAACTACAGCTTCTGGGTTTTCATTTGAGGAGGGATCTTTCATTTTTTTTCCTGTCATGCCAGTGGCTGGCAGGTGTAACAATTTTTGTGTGAACTATTCTAGCTAATCTGAGAGAGAATGATAGTCACAGTTGTATCTCTAACTACCAGGAATTATGTTTACAGCTCCTATTGGAAATTGTCAAAGGCAACCGTTCAGAAAGCTTGGGGGTAGACCGACAACTAGCACTAGCTGATGCCCATGCACTATACAAGGCAGGTGAGGGCCGATGGGGCACAAATGAAGACACTTTCATTCATATTTTGGCAACTCGTAGTGCTGCCCACCTGACCACTGTGTCACAATACTACCTGCAAACATTTGGGCACTCACTTGAGAAGGTGAGTTTCACAAGTTCTCCGAGTGTAAGTTCACAAGCATCTTCAATGTGCCATGATGCACTGCTGAGTATTGACACACACAATTTGACTGTGGTCAAATGCCTCAGTGCACTTCTCAATCGATCTGGCAATTTTAAGGGTGTTGTCAAAAACACAACAGCATGAGGATTCTAGCCACTTTTGCTGTTCCAAAACTAAAAAGCATTCTGTCTTGAATATGTGCAGGCAATCAAGAAAGAAACATCGGGACATTTTGAGGATGCATTACTGGCTGTTGTGCAATCCACTTGCTACCCTGCAAAATTTTTTGCCCAGGTACTGGCTTCTTCCACTCAAAAGGTGGACGATGTTAGCACATTAGTTTGACACGTGTCAAGAGAGAAGGAGATATATCCAGGATTATGGTTTGAGTCATTCTAGAAAAACCCAAGGGTGAATGAGTTCATAAGCTGACATGACATCTAGTATAAGCACAATGCCTTGTCCCCAGTTACTTCATCTATTTCTGATAATTAGAGGGTGTGAAGAAAGTTTGGGGTGTTCCACATACCTTTGCTGGTTTTCAATGTCTTCCTTGCAGTCTCATAATTCTTGTGTTCTCACCTATGCAATTTCTGAAGCATTAGCTATTCAGTGGCCTTTGATCATTAACTCTTGCATTTGGTGTTGCAGGAGCTCTACCGATCAATGAAGGGTCTAGGAACAGACAACAGCTCATTAATCCGAGTTGTAACTACTCGAGCAGAAATCGACATGCACTATATAAAGGCTGAATTTGCAAATATGTACAACAAGACCCTGGAGCATATGATTACTGGTGATACATCTGGGAATTACAGGCAATTCCTTCTTACCCTTGTGGGTGGTGCTTAGTTTACAAACACAGGGCACCTGTTGTAAATGCTGCTTGTAAAATTGTTTCTCTAACACATTTTCACAAAATTGACAACCCTAGTGGAATATCAGGAATCGATCACCAGTATCCAACTGGGTGATAGTGTATTATTCTGTGTTGATCACAGTTTCATTGGGCACCTATTTTAGTGCAGTTCTGCTTTTAGGGAAAGAACAATACTGGGTTTGCTTTCTCCATCTTTTGATGGAAGAACAAAATAAGAGCTTAGGATTATAATGAGAAATCTAAGGACACTGATGCCAAGATTATACTTTAGAAATGTCCTTGGGCTTAGTTGCTTCTCTGTCATAGTGTGGTGGTTGTAGTATGAGGGAAGAAAGAATTGCAGGTACCTATTGTAATCCTGGTATAGCCATTGGGACATGGTTGGAAGGGCTATGTATATACACACTTCAGCAATTCAGGTAAATACTTGTGTTGGACCTTTTGTGTTAGTGACCTATTACTTAGTGTAGGTATCACCTTGGGCTCTCATTGGCCCAATGATTCCATAACCCTTCATTGCTTGGATGAAGATTTCATAATCATTCTTTCCATGAGAAGATGGCATCTTAATTCTCATGAAGGATGGTTATGTCTATTATTGACTTTAGGGTGTTGGTTAATTGGTTCTTATAGGATTAAGTAGCTTCAAGTTTTGAGTCTTTTTGAAAACCGGAAGACCCTCAAACTCCAGGTCTAGGGAATATTTTCAAAAATTAACCTTTTGATTTTCGAGTCTGAGTTAAGTTGTTTTTACCAATAGTTTCGGTTTAGGCTGGGATTTGTCTGGTTTATTTCTTGGAGACAATTCCAAAATTGATTTCTAAGCAACTTTGATTTTTTTGGATTTGGATGTGTGAAGTGTTCCTACCATGTTCCGAAAGGTTCCCATGGTGTTTGCAATGTTCTCAATGTGTTCAACATGTTCTCAATGTTTTCAAAATGTTCCCAACAACAAGAGAACAACATAAGGAACATCACAACATATGCAAAGACAATTTTGATGTTATTGGAAATGTCCTCATATGTTAAAAACTAATCCCATTGCATAAGTTTATGGCACATTTTCAATCAACATGCTCCAAGTTTATTATTAAAAGCTATCATGGCCTATCATAATTGTTTCATGACAGAACAAACCCCTTCACATTCACTTTTAATTTTATATGATAAGATTCCCGTATTGCATTATTGCATTCCACCAAAAATACAACACCTTATTACTCCCATTTGCATCACTCATGAATCCCACTACATATCAACCACTCCCATTTAAGATTTTGGTAGGAAACTTGTAAAGCTTCAATTTTCACCTTTCTTTGGAAATTCAGACAAGAGAAGAAAAATCTTATATAAAGTATTGCAATAGTATGAACAAAACAATTCCCTCATGCATATGCGCCAATTTATTACATTCAGCTTATGTTGCTCTTGGAGTTCCCACAAAAATAGATCTCACTTCCCATTCATTTCTAAGTCTTAGAAAATAGAAACCAAAGTAATTTCAAGCACACAAAACTTGAGGTTGTGAAACAATTTCAAACTACCTTTCAAACTCCCAAGAGATTCTCATCATTTTCAAATGTGCCTCTATTATGAAACATTTAATCAACAAAGAAACTTCCATTTAAAATTAATAGAGAATTTTTGAAAGATTTCAAACCTAAACACAAGGTTATGCCAAGAGCCTTCATCTCATCAACATGATACACTTAAAAACAAAAAGATTGCAAAAATATGTGCTTAGCTTCCAAAAAAACACGCCACATAAAGTAATCTGCTTCTCATTAAATCCTCTTTGCCACATCCTAGGAACCTCCACATGATAAATTGCATTCAAGAAGCATCACACACCCAAAGGTAGGAAGCCTATTTTATGAAATGTACACTAACAAATTCAAAAAATAGCACCAACATTCCACGGTCACAAGCTCCTTATTGAAGAACAACCTACAAAACAAAATATCACCTAGAACAAACAATGAACATAGTCTAATACAAAGAAAATAATAACATGGATAAGCTCGATCAAATCCCTCTACTTCACATGATCACCAACCATCAAAATTTTTGGCACTCTCTACATTTTTCATCATCCATTAAGTCCAACCTTCATCCCCCTTCCATTCAATAGATTCTAGATGCAATTTGATGCCACACTAGGATTTAGGACCCTTGAACCTAAAGACCTTAAATCCTATCTAAAGCTAAGACCTTAGCTCCTACCTAACGCTATGACTTGGAACCTATAAAAGAACCCTGAAGACTTGCCGGGTCTTGGTCCATGTACACCCACCAGATCTGGTTCTTAGACTTGGATCCGGACCTAGATCCAGCTGAAAACCTGGAATTGGCCAACCCTAGTCTCAAACCTACCATGAATACTCTTGGTGCTTATGTGCCTTGACTATACAAGCTAACCTACATGATCTCGCCTCAGCGATGAGACTATCCATGGTAGCCTGTACACTCTGGCTGGTTACCTAGTCCATAACTATTTCTAATTTTGAGCTTACTAGTACTTGGGTTGTAGTTATAAAAGTTCTCTCCATGAATCTGATGAAAGTTCATCAATTCTCTTGAGGTCGCAAATTGTTACTGACTGTGTGTTGAAGACGCTAATTATCATCTGTGCTCCTCCAGTTTGATCTTAAATTGAACTCCCCATTCCTATCACATTGGAGTCGTCATCGAGGATTTTGCTGGTTTCAAGCAGTGTGACTTAAATGCATCTGGACACAACAACAGCCATGGTTCGCCATAGCTCAGGTGCAGAAAGCTCTGAACACACACACACACACACACACTTCAGAATTTACCTATGAGAGAGAGAACTCTGTCTATTTTATCTTCAGGGCGCCCTGTAATTGAAGAGAAAAGCTTCGACTATTAAATCAAATACAGCGTAGAGAGATTGCAGAGAGTTTCAAGATGGTTTTCTTGTTTCTTTCAAATCCGGTACCATTTTTTGTTTTAATGCTTCACATCAGAACAGACGGTGCAGCAACCTGTGTGATGAATCATGAGAGAGACCCAATTGCAGTTTTGCTGCCAGAGTTTTAGTTGGGTTTTGACCATTACAACAGAGAAAACAACAACAAATTTTGTCTGGATCCCACCATGTCCTCTATTCCATTTTCTGACAAAAACCCTAATTCTCATCAAACTCTCTAATCAATGCAAAGCAGGTCAGCAAAACATGCGCCAAAAAAAGAAAAAAAGGTGGGCTGGCCACCATCCACAAGAGGTCATAGCCAAATTTGGGTACAGAGGTGACAGAGGTAAGTAGAAAATGCTAGGAAACTTGCTATTTTATGGCTACAAATTATTAGGAACTAATACTTAAATATGGCGATTTAAAAACTTTTTCCCTTGCAATATGGGGACTTTGTGCAAATTTTTTCCAAAAAAAAAAAACTCTTTGGACCCTTTTTCACACACATGTTTTCGTTGTCAAGTAGAGAAATTTCGCAACAAAAAGAAAAAAACACTGAATGCAAGGGGGCCAGCTTGAAACAGAGCTCCAGGGAGCAGGATGATAATGGGTAGGGTAGTAACTAGTAACACACCAAGCATGGTGTTTTTTAAAGAACTTTTTGTTTGTAGCCAAAGTGGCAATCATCCATAAGAAGATGTACAAAAGTGGCAACCATCCCTGAAAAGATTTAGCTAAATCTGGCTATAAACCAAATATGAAGTACAAATCTTTAATGATTCTTCTATATTTCGGCTACACACTGTTTAGGGTTTTCCTACAGTTTTCTCAAAACTTATAGCCATAAAGCTGAATCTTTTGTGGGTTCATTTCCACTCATGCTAAATCTCTTGTGAGATAATTGCCACCCATGCCATTTTGCAAAACGGAAAAAAGAAAAAGAAAAAGAAAAAAGGCTGGTTGGGTATATTGATTTTAGTATATCAGTTGGACACAAAATTTCAAACAATATATAAGTTGATATGGACTTTAGTAAATTTCCAAACCAAGTAAGAGTATGGGTGTAAAGGCCTTGCAAAATTATCAATTCAAGTAATGGCAAATGATGAAGATTTTACCTTATTCACAATGGTAGGGGCAAATATTTCATCATTTACCTACCTTATTACATACCATGTGGGTATAATTGCATAAACATAGGGTAAAAAAATATTTTCACAAGTATGGCATAATGTTTCTAATTGATGAAAGACAATGACTTGGACAAATGGTGTTGCAAACATAAAAAAAAGTGAAATTTCAACAATCTTATTTTAAAAAAACACACAAAGGCACAAATTTGATCAAATCAATCAATAGTATTAAAAAATACTTTCAATGCACTTTTAAAATGACAAATGATAGTAAAATCTAAAGAGGTTCCAAGAGCATATGGTAAGGTGCACCTGTACTCATAAAGGGCTTCCAACAGTACTACCAGCCAAACAAGGGCCCAACATAAAATGCTCACCAGGTTTTGATGGCAAGCTTGGGCAGCAAGGGGCATTGTGGTTTGGGAGATCTCACCCTGACAAAACAATATGGAACAAGGGGTGTTTCACACTGTGGCCTTGCCATTTACATTAAAAAGTATCTTAAGGCAAAAGATGAATCATGGAAACTCAAATATTTCACCATGCAATAATATAATCTTCAAAAAATCCTCTAAAACAAACCAAAATCCTTCAAGATATTGTAACTCTATAACTAATCTCAAGTTTCAACACAAGCCAAAATATCATCTTTCAGAAATCCTCAAATAAAAATAGACCTATTATTACCTAGGGGCCAAAATCCCTTAAGCTACTATACTCTATAATGAAACACACTAAACACAATATCCTTGCCTTGGTAGGCAAGGCCAACAAACATCCAACTTTCCTTGAAAGTAGGATGCCAGCCCAATTTCCCTAAGCTTTGCAATCATCTTCACTTTTGTTTTGGTCCCCAATTTCAGCAAAATTAGGGCAATTGAACCCCAGTTTCATAGGCTTTATAGGGGATAACTTCAATATCCTTGAGATTCAGATGCAAACAATCATGTTATTGTTATTTATTATTATTTGAGTAGCTGATGCTGACAAGAGCTGGGCAGGAGTGGGCTTCGATTCAAATTGCTTGCACATCCTGCAAATCCTTCAGTATGTAAAAATCACTGGAAGAATGCACAATGGAATGTGAAGTTGTTGAAGTTTGTTGGACAGCTTCAGCAATCCATTTGACTGGTCTTTCTGACATTGTTGTGGTCTTCATGTCTCTCTGAACACTTTGCTGCAGTTGCTGTCTTGGAGCAGTGGAGCAGATGAGGTTTGGGGGAGAAATTTTGCAATTTTTTTTGCCAAATTTCAACCTGAAAAATGTGATTAGGAATCATAAAAAGGATTTTTTCATGGAAGCAATGCCCCAAATACACCAGATTTCAAGGAAATGCCTTCAAATCTCCACATTTCTATACATGATTCAAGTAAGTAGGTAGCCAAACATATATAATGTGGTTTAGACTTTTCCTTTCATATTTTGTTAACAGCCTAAATTGGCTCATGGATTACCACCACCTTGGCTATGTCACAAAATTGTAAAAAAAAAGAAAAAAGAATTTTTTTTTTTGGCTCCTGTAGCTATACAAGAACACAAACGGATCATCATATATTTTTACTTTCATATCTGGTTAATAGCCAAATTTGATAAACATTCTTCTGAATGATGGCCACTTTGGCTACATCACAAAACTGAAAGAGAAAAATGAAAAAAGAAAAAAACTACTGCAAGTTTGGTAGATCTGTCTTCCCCACCCATTCATTCAACAGCTTGTTGTCTCTGAAATTTTAGGGAGGACTTTTGAGGCTCTTCGGATTTCAGTCCTGAACTGGTAGTTCTCTAACTTGACATAAACAACAAAATCTCTAGACATGTTGTCGTTCTGTACATTTCAAACTTCAAAAGTCTAGTTCTAGAAAGTAGTTTTAGACAAAAAGGAAAACATGTTGTCATCATGCATGCGAGAAATTACAGTTCAAAAGATGCGAATTGATTTTTTGTCCTAAAAGCTGGACTGTCATTGAAAGCATTAAGGAAAGGACAAAATATTGTCTAAAGCCCATCTTTCATCAATGAACATGACAACTTACAAATTATGAACTCTTTCTGAATCATAAAGGTCCTTGCTTTCGATCTCTAGTACAATTAACATTAGAAAGGAATGTGGTGGGATTCACTACACATTTCATTACCATTTGGGTGAAATTGGGACATAACAGAATGGGCACCATTTGTGTGAAATTGGGACAATAGTGTACAATTGAGACAGAATTTCAATGAATGAACAAGCCCCTCCAATTCCTTCCACTTTCAGCACTACTCCCAAGTACATGAAAATACAACCTTAGCTCAATTGATGTAGCTACCTCCCAACAGTTTGTGTTTGGGTACTCCCTAACTATCTGATTCTAGAAACACAGGATTAATGCACACACTCCTGGAACCTCAATTTGTGACTCTGAAAATTTTATGAATTCATCCAGGAAGTCATGAAATTTGTGCTTGTGCCCAGAATACTCGTGAAAGTAACATGTGCATGGGATATTCATTCACCTCTTTTACTTAGGAGGAGGCCAAAAGCTTGACAATTAATCATAAAAGTCTGTAACAACTTGTGTGACCCTAAGGTTGGGTGAAGAACTTGCAAGCTAAAATCTCTGTTTTTCTCCACTCTAAGTCATCTGTTATTATTAATCTGTTATCATCTCTATTAGTATTTGCGACCCTAAGGCTAAGTTTTTGACCCTAAGGTTGGGCAAAGAGCTAGCCAATTGAAATTCTGTGTATTTCTCATCTCTCTTCTCTCATGCTTTTGCTATCAATTTCCAAGATGGTATCAAAGGAAGAAGAAGAGTGCAATTAGCTTGCATCACCAGAAGAAGAAAACAGACTGTTTTTGCAAAAGCAGCAGCTTATAAGACAATTATGATTAATCAGATGAGATCAATTGAAGCTAAGAATTACAACAAGTATTGGGG
>Ga0209611_10005770_pt1 | contig 20582 bp, 15 predicted proteins | sample S1TSphgellanicum_3_FD_187693 | JGI IMG/M metagenome (GOLD analysis project Ga0209611, IMG submission 187693) | Host-associated microbial communities from peat moss isolated from Minnesota, USA - S1T2_Fc - Sphagnum magellanicum MG (SPAdes) (version 2) | ecosystem: Host-associated > Plants > Peat...
CTTTTTTTTTTTGGATGATGTCTGGCCAGCAGCTCCGGGGAGCATTCACAACAACCGTTGCAGGAGAAATAAGTAAAGGGGGGAGGGGGGGGGCCACGGGTGCATTATGCACCGGGTACACACTAGTGTTATATTAAACAACATGCATTTTGCCTAAAGGTACAAACAAGGTGGTTGAATGTGCCTTGGAGGCATGTTCCTTGATGTAAAAGATCATGAATAGGTATGAAATAACAATAGATGTAGTAGGAAATGAAAAAATTAGTAATAAGAAAAAATGATTGAATCAATTGTCAATGCTAATTTTGCCATTTAAGACAGTTGAAAGACATGAAGATAACTCCTCATGATACTTTACCTGTAGGGTACAACCCAAGGCCACAAGCATTGCGGGAATAAGGGCCTATGTGAAACAAAGTTGACCATGGCCTAAACACCAATAAAACTCACAATCCTTTGGCTTTACCAAGCATAACACATTGGGTGGATTTTTATTTTTGTAAACTTTATCTTGTGATACCTAATATTCACAAGACCTAATGAAAAGTATTCAAAAGTGAACAAAAATTTCAAAAATGAAATGTTAACAGGAGTGGGCATCAAGTATTTGAAAATACATGCCCTTCCCTTATGGAAGAAAATTTCCATGTAGTAAGGAACTCTCCAATTACATCAACAAAATCCACCAAATGTTTTACATTTCCATAAAACACTTAGAAAAAAATTGTAGTGTATGTGGAAGGCACCTTATATCCATCAATTTCACTCATAGAAATTGGGAGGGATATGGGTGAGCGGAAATCATGCCTACTTATGGTTTGTGCACACCTATGGATATATCGGCAATGATAATTCAAAGTTACATTAACTTGGTTGACATATAAATATGCACATCAATAGATAGTTGACGTGGCAATTTGATGTGGTGGTTTAAAAATAAGATTAACAATGTGTGATAGTGTTTTGATAAGGAAAACACTTTGTGATAAAATATATTCAAATTCATATATTCATGTTAATGTGGAAGCCTAATAGCATTGTTATCTTGATAATTTAAAAGTGAGTCTGTTAAACTAATGCAATGATAGGAGTGCACACAAGAAATTTGAGAACATGCACAAGAAGTTTGAAACACCATCTCTAAGAAACTTGGATTTAAAAAAATTTGTAGAAAGAAGTGCAAGGCACTATTATTAAAAAGCTTGGATTAAAAATGTGTATAGAGGGAAATGTAAGATGCTAGCAAAAAGCATGCAAAAGGAAGTGCAAGATGCCATCACCATTTAGAAAACTATGGCTTCAAAGTTTGATGTGAATTTGTAGGCAAACATCAATTCACAAACTAACACTTCCTTGCAATTGCAAACGAATTAGTGGATTTACAACAATGCACAAATTCGCAAGAATACAAATCAATAACTAGTTGAAGATGTGGTAGAGTGGTAGAGTGAGTTTGAACCACAAGAATTTTTGATAGCCAACGAAGACTTCAAAATGGATTTGTAAAAAGTCATGGCATGAAAGTTTCGGCTATAAGTTTTGTGAACTTATTTGGAGATATAGATCCATTGTTACATCCAAAAATCATCCCCCCTCTTATTGTGAATCTCATTAACACACCTACAACATTTACATTTGGCAACACCAGCATTAAACAAAAGTGCAACAACATTTTCTCTCATGTCATCAAATCTACAAACAAAACCAACCAAGAACTTGTGAATGCAATGGAGAAGATGAGTGTTATTCAACTTTAAATTGAAAAGTGTCATGCAAAGGTCTAGGGTCACACCTTCAAAAACCATCTATGTTATTTCAAATCCCAAAACAAGAAAGTCCACAAGATGGGTAAAAACATGATAACAATACTCTTGAATTTGAACATAATTATGTGTCACACGTTCATCAAGGATCAATCAAACACACCTCCTTTACTAGACATACTTAATTTTTCATATGATTTACAAGATGAGGTGCCAATTTGTAGTTTGCACATTCTCAGTGATGAAAAACAAGAATGATCCAAGATTGAAACATGTAGATTTCACATATATATTCATACATTCATTGCATATATTTGATTTCAATCAAATGAATGATTTGGATTGAAATTAGGCTGGTTCAGTTCAAGTGTTCAAAAATTTACAAAAACTGAAGTTTCAAAATTTAATGCCTACAAATTTGTGGTCTATGATTCCCCAAGTAATACTAAATGGCATTTCGTTGATTCACCCCTAAAATGTCCCCCACTTGCAAAATAGGTTTAACATCAAAATCATTACCTTTTCACCATGTGTAGTTGCTTTTAATGTCCTCTCCATCTTTAAATGTGCAAACATCAATTCATCAATGTTTGTGTGTTTCCCATTCATAATCATGTTGTGTAGCAAACAACAACAAACAATCACATCGAGAAGGAATTTCACATGCAAATTGGAGTTGATCATCAATTTGTGGAAAGTTTTTTTCAAATTGCCAAAGTTGTTCTCAACTACAACTTTGGCACAACATAACTACTTGTTGTACAACGCTTCCAAAACTAAATGTTAAACCTTAGTTTGCTTGTGAAGCACCATTAACCATGGAAACAATGGATACCCTTTGTCCTTGATTATGTAAAGTTTGATGCCCTCATGAGAGAGTCGATCATTGAATATATTTTTTTAAGTTGCATTTTGATAAATTGAAAACAACCACAAAACCATGGCATCATTCATAGAACCTAACATCCCTTAAAAAACGTTAAAAAATCGCATCTTTTGGTCTGCAATAGCCTACAATTGAAAACTATACACCTTTCATTTGTAAAAATAATAATTAGCAAAAGCTTGCAATTTTGGCTTTTTAATGTGAATTTCAACCACATCAATGGCCCCTTGAATAGCTAGCAGACCTAACATTTCCTTGAAACCTTCCATCACTTGTTATAGCCGGTGTCTTTCAGGCCATTTTGTAAATACCAAGTTGTCAACCTCGCCTTAACCTAATCCTCTTATTCTTGATTGAAAAGCACATCATAGATGCAAAACAATTAATAATTAAGAAGAATCAACAAATTCACCATCATCTCAATCACATTTTTGTAGTCATTGTCATAAAAGAAAGGAGGTTGCAATTCACTTACAAATTGTACAAAATTGAATGCAAACTTAAATTGAGATGAACAAGGACCAACATGTCCAATGTTTGAACCAGAAGTTAGAAAAATTGTGCAAGTAAGATGGTTTCTTGAGACACAATGATGTTGAGCATAATGAGAACCTACAAAAAAAATTGTTGAACTGGTTTTGGGGTCTTATTCCAGTACTTTTTTGTTTTTTCTTTTGCCCTGTGTTGGCGTGCCAGTTGACTAGGCATTCAGGAAAGATGCTCATGCCAAAAAAGTTTTAAATATATTACAAATGCAAAAGAATATTCAAATATTTATTTATGCAATAATGGTCCAATACACCAGTAACCACTGAAACAAGCCTTTGGTAGACCCATCACCCACCTTACAGAATGTTGTTGCTCAGCGCATTCCTAGGTAAAAGGGGGCCCATTCCGTAGTATGCAACGGGTAAAGGACCTTTCTTGGGTGCTTTCTTTTTATAAAGTTTGGCAGTGTTTCATTTGATATCACCTATGGTGGAACTCGGAAGGGGAAGGGGCCCAACTGTTGGGCCCATTCCTTTGGTACATCACAGCCCCAAAAAGATTCAACAATATTTTGCCTCAATAATATACTCCCTGAGTTCCAAACAACATCCAAGATTTCCATGGATGTTTGTTCTCTCAGTTCATTGCAACCTCCCCCAACTCCCAATTCATTGATGTTTTAATGATGTGCCAAAAGGCTATTTTCCTAATTCCTCAGCTCCCAAATTCATTGATGTTTTATCAATGTGCAAAAGGGCTATTTTTGCTAATTATGTGCCCAAAAATGTACCAATATTGTCACAAAGTTTTGTTCCCATTGTAATCTCGAAACTTCCCAATCATATTTCTAGATTAAAGAAGAAATTGTTCCCAAAGTTTCCAATTGCTTACTCACTTTGTTCCTAATAAGTGCTAGTTAGTTTGATAATGACAATTAGAATTAGGGCCATATTAAAGTATACAAACTATTATGGTTCCATGAAGATCGCTGTTGGCAATTAACACAAAATTAAGGATGAACAAAATTAATATTGATTAAACATTCTTGAGGCTATATGAACCACTTTTATGGGTGTAAAAAGGGTTGATTAGGACTGATTATATGTGTATTGAAGTTAAGTACATTTGTATCAAAGACGATTATCACACAATTCAAAACAGTAGCAAAAATCTTCCTAAAGTACTGTTACTACTGTTTCCACGGACATGTGTTGAAATGGTCCGTGGAATAATTAATTAATTAATTTTGAAAAATTCATTTCAACAAATGGAATATTCTTAAATATTCACTATTTTCCTTCACAACATTTTTTGATTTGGAAGAAATAATTTTTGAAAATTTCAACATTTATGAGAATAATATGATTAGTGTCGAATTGGCCAAGGTACTACTAAGGTACTCCAAGAATTTTTTTACTTAGGACATCTTTCCATTAGAAAGACGTCATTATTTCATTTCATCTATCTGTGCTCACCATCACCTCATGGTTTCATCAGTCAAGCATTGACCAAATGTAGTAATTGTGAGAGCTGCAAGGAAAATTGTGACTCATAAGGGAATCACAATTGTTCTTTGTTTTCATAGGAACATGTTCTCAAACTTCTTAACGTTGATTAAATAAATATTTTCAATGCAATTGCAGCTCTTTAATGGAAAGTGCCTATACATGCATCAAGAGAAATAAGGAACTATGTCAGTGGTTTTCCATTAGATGAACCTCAAAAAGAAGAAGGCAAGGCAACAAGGGCCACATCCGAAATTAATCAGAGTCAAGAAAGAACAAGGGTGGGAGAAGACACCATCTGGTGGTGTCCTCATCCACACTAAAATGTTGAAGGGACACCACTCAGTTTTGAAATCAACCCCCTAAACTTCATTAAAAAATCAAATTGGAACAAATTGGTCTGCTTTAGTGTTTAGGGTTTAAGAATCAAAACTAGCCTGCGTGCTAGCATTCTTATTGAGTCTATCTTCATTGAGCTCCCTTCAGGTGGTCATTCCATGGCCACCTCCACCATAACTGTCCAAGCCTGGTGCAGGATCTTGGAGCTGGACGAGGCCCCCATTGAAGTGTAAGTAGCATCTCTCCGAAAAAAGAAAATACAGAATGAAACTGGAAATAAATTAAGGGGCCGCCTACTTTAAGTTAAGCCATTGCCTTGCAGTTGATGAATGAGAGGATCATCCTCTTTCTTTAAACAGTGATCTTGCCAAGAAGAGCAAATGGCCAAGCAAGAACAGCTCTTGATGGGCCTCCCATTTATTCCAAACCTTGAAAAAGGCAGTCCATGCATAAGTCTCCTTTGCACAAGACATTAGGCAGTGCTGTGGAGGTGCCTGTGAACAGTGTGTGTTCACAACTACTTAATGGAAAGAGCCCCTTACTGTGTTTGGAGGGACTATATCTATGAATATTTGGCCTTAAAATAAGGAGGATGTTTTGCCTGCTCCTTCAAAATGCAAGGGAAATTGTGTCTTCTTGTGGATGTAAGATCCATGACCCTGTTAAGGAATAGGCGTAAGACCCTCCTCCTTTTACACCTTGTGATTTAAGTATGTTCAAGTGATAGGCAAGGCTATAGGGAGAGGGTGTTACTAGAATTAACCCTTATTAACATCTGATCAAAACAGTCTCAATCCAAAAAAAGGAGCAGCTCTCATGAATGCACTCAAAATTCATGCAAAATGTTGGAATTTAGAAAATTTGACTCAATGGAGTTGTACAGGACTTCGAGCTGAACGTTTTGGTTAAAAAAAAGTTTTGAATGAAAAATGAAAACTTGCCACTATTGGAAAGTTTAGATTTTTTAGTTTTAGACAATCTTGGAAAATTGCAAGTGTTTGAAGACTTTGGTTGAGATGTTACACTCCATTTACAATATAAATTTCTTTTGGTGATGGATAGAAAGCATGCATATGAGTCATGTGAACAAAAAAGAAGTTGAAATGAATGAATAATGGATGGTCAAAGTTGGACATTGAAAAGAAGTCTAACAATAAACATTGATTTTCATCAACATCAAATTTTGAACAATTTGGGATTGTCATTATGAATGATACTCCATCTAATTCAGCTCCTCTTTTCAAAATGCTGAAAACATTAGGCAACAAAACTTCCACATCAATGTTGCACAGAGTTACCCAAAATTTTCTATCATGTTGGGAAGCTCACAAAAATTGTCATAAACAGCAACTAGAGACAAGAAAATTTATCATAAATGTGGGCTTCACCCACCGACATGGCAACTACAACCAATGTGTGTCAGATTTTGAAACCAATGCTCCCAACAAAAGATATTGGGAGGTGAGCCGAGCAAATTGGTCCTCCTTGACCTTCAAGGGTTAAATGCCCATGCAAGGCAAAGTGGACCTCAGCCTTGGTTTTGATAACACCAGAGGCCATCTATTGTATTTTATTCATTGAAAACTTCATGATACCTGTCGAGTAGAAACTTTTTTTCAAAAAATAATTTCCTTGACTTTGTGGAAGAACTTCTATTTGACGATTGGATTATTACTCTATGTAGCATGAACTTCTCTTCGAAGATGGGATAATTACTGTATATAGCATGCCGTGCTGCAACACTAGAAAAACAGTGATCCTTTACATTTAGGGTATGCTTTCATTGGGTAAACCCCACGAGTGAGAGACATTCCAAAAATGTGGGGCCTAGGATGAGGTGATAGCTGAGTCTCACCTCATCCTAGGACCCTTATTTTGGGAACACCCACACACTGGGGCTTTACAAATGGTTGCATAAACAGGCAGGGTTTTTGTTGATTACTTAAAGGTAAGAATGTTGCTGGAATAAAGGCCCATTCAAGGCAGACCCTTTATTCAGGCACAGGCTGTGGGACCTTATTCCAATAATGCCGTCACCCAAGGGCTTTACCCTCAGTAAAGATTGTAGCCAGGTTTTTTTTCCTTTCTACAACAATGGTCCAGATGTCCAGATGGTTGACATCAAGACATGCAACACAAAAATCGAGAAAGATGTCTTTTAGCTTAAAAGAAGCAGGAAGAGTGGGAACTTTCCGAAATCAAGCAGCCCACTCTCTTGAGCACCATCCAGATTGCTTGACACAAGTCCAACGGGCATAAGAGCAATAACACCACAGCACAACTCCTAGTGCATATCTGCACTGTAAAACAACAGTGCTGCAAATTTTCACCTGTTGAGTGATCAAAATCATTTCATTTAAACTTGTGCATGCCATTACCGGGACATACAAATGCTCCATCACGACTAGAAAGCTGAAACAAAAACTTCTCAAAGAACAGGGCTCCATTATTGAATTGTCACATCAGCTTCCAAGCTCATCCTGTTGGTATATATCTATATGTTTTGGTTCAGAGAAGTCTTCAGACTAAGCCACCTTACATCCAGGCACATAGATAATATGACCTGCAGTTGTAAATCAAACAGTCCTGAACCATTCTTAATTAAACTCTGAAATCACACAAATCGGGTTTTAAAAGGTGTATTTTGCAGGAGACAACCCTTTCTCCTCCCAAGCCAAAGTCTGATGCAGCAGTTGATCATCACTTGGCTCAGAAAGGTCTCGATCATTTCTATCTTGATGTCTCTGCAGTAGTACTACATGGACTGGTGGAATGCATATCACACTTGCCACATCAACAGAATTGTTCAAAACCTGCAGACCCTTAAAAGTGTTACGTAGCAGCTTCCTCCATAACTTCATCCCTCCCATTTTGAGATGGGATTTGATGAGGGGCCGTACCATTTGGTTCTCCAGCAGCCTCACTCTCTATTCTAGAATTCCTTCCTGTAGTGTTCCCTCCACTCTGATCTTCAAACAATCTTTGTTCTGAATGTTGAATCGGAGAATTCGGCTTGCTACCAGTTGAGGTATATTGCAGAATCTGCACTGGGTGAGGAGACAGCGGATGCTGTTTCTGGATCCCTTGGGCCAATGCTGGGGATGGTGATCTCGACCATGGTTTGTTGCTCGATGGGTTTTGAGCCTCTTCATGAGGTGGTGTGGTGGATCCCTCTGTTTTCAGTGGATATGGTCCTTTTGATCGTACCCTGCAAGATCAAATTGCAAGTACATCTTAGAGACCTCCAGGTTCCCCCAGCTCAGCTCCAAAGCAATCCTGAAGTTGAGGAATCATCAGACGAACCATCAGAACAACCTGAAACAAATTACCTGTCTTTCCGCTTCTCCAAAAATCGGGCCAAGGATGCCTTTCTTGCCTGTGGAAGCTCTGTCATAGCAACAACCAATGCACATCATCACTTTGTTCAATTCACTGTGTTTTGGCTCCCAGTCAATAACAAAGCATCCACTAGCTGGCATAAACTTGAAGCATACATTTGATAAACCCATGTCTCTTTGAACTACAAACAAAGAATGTCAGATGAGAGCTTACCTATGTGAACATTTCTAGCTGTTGGTTGTCGGAGAGCACTAGCAATGATCCCAGGCAGCAATGATGGTGGTGGCACAGCTGCTGATGTGGTAACAGATTGTGTAGTTGGATGTGCCAGAGAAGCTGAAGATGTTTGTGGTACCAGCATGGGGACAGACAAAACAACATCTGTAGGAGAATTTTTCTGGTTGGAAGACAATGAATGTGCACCACCGGCTAATAGCATTATAGCCTGTGCCTGCAAACATAGAAATCAACATACTCAGATACTAGACATGTGGAAGAGTCCAACAATACCACATGGTTCAGGAGAGGAGACATTAAGAATATGTTATCTGGGCACTCACCTTCTCAAAAGGAATTTCATCATATACATTAACCATGCCTGCATAAAAGATGGTGAGCTGTGCAGTGGACTGCTGCAGGCTGATTCCAGATGTGTGGGCCGGTTTGCTGCATGCAACAAGAAGAAAATTCCAAGTGAGTGACCATATCCCTGATCAAGTAGACCTGAAATGTTCAACCATGTATAACTGCCGAATTCAATTTCATCCTATTCTGGACAACAACAGATTCTGAGCTGACAATTGACATGCAATGAGAAGTGTATAAGGTTGCCAGGAATGAACCTTGATGGAGTGGAGCCTTGCATTTGAGAAGGATGCTTTGCAGTCGTAGTCACCCCTGTGTCAGGACTGGAAGTTGTCTTTACGACTCCATACAGTTGGGTACCCAATCCTGGACCATGGTTCACAATGGGCTGGTGTTGATGAGTGACTGGGGTTGTTAAAGAGGTGTGTGATCCTGCACTGGCAGACTCCAAAGGCTGAGCACCTCTCTGTGCTTCTTCCCTGGAAGTGGACAGCAGTGATGCTGTCATTGGTACAACTTTTGGTGATTGAAAACTATTGGCAAGCAGTGGTGTCCTCATGTGGGCTTCCACAACATCTTGAAATCTCCTCTGCATGCCCCCATCTTTTGATACCTGTGAAAGCAAGCCAGCTCCACATGAAAAGATCCAGCAACACCATACTTGGAGCATGTGTAACCACAATGATAGATCTCTCCAACAGATAATATGTTGAAAAGACATGAGAACTTTGCATTACAATTGAATTTCACCTGAATAGAAAGGAGATATGATTTGATAATAAGCCAAGAAAAAACACTTTCAGACATCAAGAGACCATCAATCCAAATTGCAGGAGGAAAGAACTACAAACTAGAAAACTGAAAACAAAAATGGAAACCAGGAAAAAACCTAAGTAGGATTGAGAACCACAGAAACAATCTCTTGCACTTTGGCAATCATCTTGTTAAAGCAGCATTGTCACTGACTTCATCCACTTACAACCTTCTGTAACAGAACAACAACTGTCTGCAATTATAAAACCTAGGCTTCTCCAGCACAAGGAAAATTTGATGATCAAGACAGCTATGCAGAAGAAAAACTTTAGGGAGGCAGATTGAGGGGTTCGACTTGTTGGTTCACATACAGCCTGAGGGTAGGAGGGGCTTGACTTGTTGGTTTGCTCCCATTCAGACAAGGCAGGAGAGGAAATATGGTGAGGACCATCTTTCGACTCCCTCTTTCCTGTAGCCTCATCTTTGCCTTGAGAATCAGTGTGATGCCTGTGTGACAAGAATTGCTGAATAGATTGTTGGTTATTCCATGAGAGCTTCTGCATGCCTGTGTGGTACCAAAGACTCCCATCAGTCTGTGTTTCCAAAGAGAGGAATACATCACACAAAACTGAACTGCATCATTACCTCTTTCTTGCAAATACTGTCGACAATCCTCTCGGCTCAGCTCCATTATATCTGAGTCCATGAGCTCCTCCAAGGGTTTCCCAAGACCAATCTTCACTGAGCTCTTTGCCATAATCCCACCTTGCATCTCTTCACCCCTTCCACCTGCAGGTGGCCTCGCTCGCTCAGCTTGAGAGGAGGAACTAGCTGCAGCCAAAGACACTTTGTAAGGACCCACTTTCATAACTTACTCCCTGACATCATTATCTAAAGATGCTTTCCTCACTTCACCTCTTCTTTTCTTGACAATAAATCATGTGGCAACCTTGCGCCATTGTGAGTACCTTTCACCCCATCAGGAGCAACACATACCCTAGCTTGGGGAATACCAATTTTTACACATCAAGCGGGAGAGCTAAGGATTTGTCATATGATATATCACCCTAAACATATGGTGAACTGCCCATTTCAGCCCATCAGGAGCAACACATACCCTAGCTTGGGGAAAACCAATTTTTGCACATCAAGCAGGAGAGCTAAGGATTTGTCATATGATATATCACCCTACACATATGCCAAACTCGCTGTTTCACCCCATCAGGAGGAACACATACCCTAGCTCAGGGAAAACCAGTTTTGCACATCAAGCAGAAGAGCTAAGGATTTGTCATGTGATATATCACCCTAAGCACACATATGGAAAACTGGCCATTTCACCCATCAGGAGCAGCACATACCCTAGCACAGGGAAAATGAATTTTGCACGTCAAGCGGGAGAGCTAAGGATTCGAGGCTTGGTGTAGAAACTGCATGAACAAAAGAGCATACGTCTGCAGTGTATGCCCAAACAACGGGGCAGAACTTTTGCAGTCAAAAGAATCTAACTATCACATGTCAGAAGCGGTTTTCCAAGGTCCCACACTAAGAAATCAAACCAACAACTGGCTCTGCCACCAAGCATAAGTCCGATTTATTCAAGGGTGAGCAGTTACCTTGCCGCAGGATGGATATAGAGTTCTCCCTGCCGATGGCTCTTTCGCTTTCCGAGAGAGGAGTCACAGCCCTAGACATCTCCACAACCTGCTTCTCTGGTATGCTTGCAATCGGCTTCACTGGAGGTATACTGCTGTCAGCTTCCCCTTGGCGACGGCCGCTGTCATTCTCAACCAAGCTGTTGCCAAGGCCGAAAAAGTCCACAGCCACCGGCTCTCTGGCCATGGCAGTATATGAACCTACCTAGACCCTCACGGCGTAGGTTCCTTTTTCCTTCCCCCCACACGGACTTCACTTGCTCTGTTCCCCCTCTCACCTCCGCCCAAAGGTATAGATCGGTCGCCCCGGAATCCAACAACTAGAAAATATCTCTAAGCCGAGAAATCGCACAAAAGGAGGATACGTTCCCACGTCCAAGGCACACAGTCTTCCCCATGAGAGGACGTGAGAGGAAGCACAGAACACACAATAATCAACAGAAGACGTGCGAGAACTGGAAGACAACAAAAAAAAGAATAAAAAAATTCTTCCAAACAGGCGGAAAAAAAAAACTAAACTACAAGCGGGATTGACGGTGAATATACTTCACAGCCTTGAACAACAACAGAGATGGAGATAAAATCGAAAGCGATCCACACAAAACCATCCAGAGAACAAACAGACCCGGAAGGTTACACTAGAATGAAAAAAATGAGCAACAAAAATGGTTCGATCCTCGAGAATAGTAAGCAAAGAACAACAGGGAGAAATCAGTCGGCTGCTACGGATGAGCAGAAAGCATGAAAAGGAAACGCAGACGGGCCAGGGAAACAGGTGGAACAACGAGGAAGACGAAGAGAGAGCAGCGCACACAGAGAAGAGAAAGAGGGAGAGAGAGAGAGAGCGTGCACGGGGCGGGTCGAGAGCAGGACGGCCCGGGTCGTGGGTCCACCCGCGGCACAGAAACGGCAGGTGGGAAAAAAACAAGACTAAAAGCGCACGTGCTCTGCATGGTAGTAAACGCATCTTTTGCACAGCTGTTTCTCATCACCTTCCTTTCACCTCACTCTATGGTCACCACCCTAGCATGATGGTTACTACTGTACCTACGACATGGTACCTACAAGCCTATTAAGTTAGGCGTAGGATAAGGACCGCCAACAGGGCTGTTCTGCGAAAGAGGGCCCAGCATGAGCCAGTAGCTGAGTGTGGGACCTGAATTTTCAGAAGTACCCCCATTTTAGGTCCTTATTTGCATAATTTTGTTCCAGAAAAAGACAAGGCACCTTACAGGTAATGGTTCCTTGTTTCTCCTTTATACATAAGGTTCAGTGCAAGGTGCCTTCAACTATTGCAGCCTTACTATTAAGGACGGTAAGGTGGCCTCCACATACACTAAAATGATTCTACCCCTTCCACAACTCCCATGAGGATTTTATTTATTTATTTATTTATTTTAAATCACATGGGAGGTCGACTGAAAAGGTGGTGAAATGAAGGGTAGTGAAGTGAGGGTGATTCTCACCAGTGTTGGGTGGGTATTTGATTTTTTAATAATCATTGGTTTTGAATATTTGGAAATTTTCAAAATCAAAGAATCATCTGGTCCAAGTAATTGAAAAAAATCAGAATCAAAGATCCATTGATTTGGGTTATTTCAAAATCTCAAGGAATTGTTGAGTTTCATGAAAGAATCGGCAAAGAATTGATGGTTTAAAAAAATTTGAAAACCACAATTATTCTCCAATTCTAACTCAAGTTTGAGCTCCCCTTTCAGCTTGGAGTTCACTAACTTCAATTCTAACTCAAGCTTTAGCTCCCCTTTCAGCTTGGAGTTCACTAACTTGAGTTGTGAATTGGCAATTGTGACAAGTGCACTACAAATGAAAACATTTTTTGGGGGATAAGTTTTACCTTCAAAAGTTAAAACCCTACCTTGTTATTCTATTTGGTGGTTCTCAAATTTGATATTCAGGAATGCATTCCGAGACCAACCCTTATGCATAATAAGGGTGGGTATTATCAAAAAAATAAAAGGTAATTATAATCCAAGGTATTGGATAAACAAGCTAATTGATATTAAGAAAGTTTCAAAAAAATCAATATCCAATTATTTGATACCATGTGTTGGATAGAAAAAATGATTTCCCAAGGTTATGACCCTAAATAAACAAGCAATTCATCGTGTAATGGCTTTGCCCAATGTTATATGACCATGATCAATATTTTATTCCAAAGACCAACTCGTTAGGAAGGAAAATAAAGAATGTTTAGGAATATTTTATTTTCTGAAATTGATTATTCAAAATTAATTAATTGTTTGGGAGGCATGTGCCAAACTTGCCAAGGTACTACAATATATGGAATGTTTGGAATCTAAAATTTTGAAAATTGAAATGTTTGAATTTTGATGTGTGAATACTAAAAGTTGAAATTTGTATATAAATGTTTGGAATGTGAAATTTTGAAAACTAAAATGTCTAAATTGGGATGTGTGAATACTTAAAGCTAAAAACTAAAAATTAAAATTTGAAATCTTTATGTGAAGCGTCTGGAATTTGAACTTTTGAAAATTAAAATGTCTAAATTTAGATGTGTGAATATTGAAAGTTGAAAACTAAAAACTAAAATTTGAAATCCTTTTGTGAAATGTCTAAAAGGAATCTAAAATTTCGAAAACTAAAATGTCTAAAACTTAAAACTAAAAACTAAAATGTCTAAATACTGAAATGTTTGAATATTGAAAACTAAAATGTCTAAATATTGAAAATTGAAAATTGATCTCTTAGTAACTGCTCATAAGGCAACAACAATTGTTGTAATAGTTCAACCTTAATGTCAACATTTTAGGAGCATTGGTGTTGTTGGGGACTTTAGTCTTATACATGTTTCAACTTTGCCCAATATACCTTGTCAAAGCATCACAAATTTGTTGTAGTATCCTTCCAATTTTGTTGAATAGACTACTAAGACCAAATGAAGGTCAACTATACATCTACACCTCCTTACATTGTGACATTAGTTAACAAGTAAAGAAAATTCCCCTTTGCTACCATTCACAAAAAGACCTATTTAAGACATTACCATAAAAGTGCATTAGAAGAGGTTTTTTTTCTATTGAACAATGCACAATCTAATAAGCAATTATCCTAGCAATAAATGGCACATCTTAATGCAATCAAGAAAGAGAGAGGCAAGAGAGAAAAACCTATCACATAATAAAGAAAGGTAAGCGGTGGATGCAATTGACTTTTGACATGCTCCAAATCCCATATGTTGATGAATAGCTTCCACCACATTTCAAAAGACATTAATGGAAATTATTACATTGGACATTAGCAGGTCTCAAACTAGATATTTAACTAGTATAAATTTTGAACGATGATTGTCATAAAAATAACATTGCCAAGCTCTCAAAACTAAATTCCTTTTCAAAAAGACTTTCACAGATTTGTTGTGTACTTAGTTTATAATTTAATGTTGACAAGGAAAAAGAAAAACTTGTGAGCTAGTTCGTTGACCTTGAGCTACTAAAGGCACAAATCCTCCTTGGATTTGCATATTGCAAGAATGTAACCTTAAATGTGGATGCAATGGTCTAACCTTAAAAATCTATAAGTTTTTTTCATACGTTTATTCTAAGCCAGAAACATTAACATAACTTTGGTGAGGATGGAATGGAGGCAACAAAAGTAAAAGCTTACAAGGGTGTCCAAAAAAAGCACTACAAATGTTCAAAAGGAGAAGCACACCATTGAAGCCACTACTAATCCTACTACCTAAAATGCCATTTGAATCACATATTAGTATCACAAAAGAAACATGGGCATGTGAACACCTCAAAGTAACTATGGTGTTCATTTAAAAATTACACAATCTAAAAAGTGCAACTACACATCATTAATGGAAAAAGTGCCATTAATTATGGGCAATCTGAAATGGGAGATTCACCTTATGAATATATGTAAATGCCTTGTTGTATTTACTCTACACATATTATTGTATAGCAATAGGCTTACTAGCGTTAAATGCCATATATTGTGAACATTTGCAACATATTGGAAAATTGAATGCCACTTGAATAAAATCTTGCTTACACCTTCAACCTAGGTGGACCTCTTTAGGTTTCAATTTATTTACGATGACCCAGAAGCTAAAAAAATCTTGAAAGTGATTTGAGCATATTAAAATAATTATCAGTTAACACCACCTTGATAAATTTAATAAATGAATCAATCCCTGGAATATCATGACTCGATCAAATTGTCACATATCAAGATGATTTTCTCTCAAACTATCCAAGTTTCCACACTCAACTAGTAAGTGATGTCAACCCTTAGTTAAACAAACTTCTCTAGCATAAATAACAAAGTGAATGCATTTTGTAAGTTGTGCTTTAAATGAACAAGGAATCCCTTCTAAACAACAAGGATATTAATTTAATATATTCAAATCAGAATATACATGGCTACTAAACCATGCAACCTACTCTTCAATGCAAAGAAAACTAGTACATTGGCATGAGCAAGTTGAGGCCACATAAATAGAATCTAATTGGACTTGTAACAAATTAAACCTTTTCAGACATCAAATTTCATAAATATTTTGATGGGAATAATCTTTTTAATCGCTTCAATTACAGTCGAACTCAAGCACAAAGATAATAGTTGATCAAAAGTACTACAAATTTTTCAATACTAAAAAATGTAAGTCAATTTGAAAAGGATTGAATAGAATTAAAGCACAAAGATATTGGGAAACGGGACTCACCATATGTTGCAAGTCTTCCTCTTGACAATAGTATGACAATCGCAAAAAAAATTGTGTGCACCTACATAGACCAACAAGTGATACCATTCTATTGGCAATGATGCATTATCAATTGGTAACACTTATAGAAATATAAAGAGGGAAGCAACAAAATCAATTTACACAACATCAAAAGACTAGTATCAAGAAGATGACAATGGGGTTGGATTGCACAATGTTTTCAAGAAAGAAGTTTTTTACCTACTGAAATGTTAAATTCAAAAAACAAAGAGAAAGGAAGAAAGTTGAATAAATACTTTAACCATTGTTAAATAATCAAATATTGTTATCACCCATCCCATACCAAATAAGTCTTATAAATGTTGTCGAGAAACACATACCCCTCATCATCTATAATCCAATTGATCCAACAACACAATACTATGAATTATGAACATCCAAGAACTCATAACTATATCTAGCAAAAATAGTGTACATACCACCTTTAGCTCCTTACACCCTTTAAAGTTTCCCCACACATGGTTCTAACCTTGCACACTTAAAGGTTCCCTCTATATAAATGTACAAATGTAGGGAGAAGGTTCGATTTTGTAAAAAAGATAGAAAATTGTGGTGTTGCACTTTTAAGCAAATCTATTTCAAGACACGTTGTTGCACATGTCCCCTAACTATTTGCAAGCATGTGGTTCAATTTGTAGTATTTACCAAAATCACAAGTCGTTGTCACCCTTGGATGCATTGTAGTGGTATGCACCATGTGTGATGGTGAAAAGAAGTTTTTGAAATGTGAAAATGAACATATATTTGCTCATAGTTTTCCTCATCTTCTTCCTTCTCCTCATGATCAGTGGCTTGATGGCATAGATCCACCTTCGAAACATTACAAGTTAAAAAATCCAATCTTGAAACACTAATACCAGATTGTTGATACAACCTGGAGGAATCCATGTAAGCAAAATATATGAATGACTACTTTGAAGGTGTAAACATGGCCAAGTAAACAAAAAAAGTAGTCTACCCAAAATGCAATTTTAAAATGACAGAATTTTTGATATAAACACATGAAAGTAAATTAAAAACTTGTGTAAATAGAAATATGAAAAAACATGGCCCTCCATTTAGTTTATGGTGAGTTGAATATAACATTTGAAAAACTTTGGTATCATAAATGACGCACTCCCAACTCCTTAAAGGGCTCAAATGTGCGCCCAAGTGGAAAGCAGCAAAATAAGGAGGAGTCGGAGCACGCTCCCTAGCTCACAACACTTTGAGGGGTAGAGGGGCGTGTTGGAGCTCCGGGATGGGACTAGGAAGAGTTGACAAGCTTCACTCACTCACACGGGCCTACACACAACCCACACAAAGTGGTTAGTGCATAGTTGGAGCACCCTTGGTGCTAGGACGAGCCACGGGCAACACGGACACACAAGACTCACCACGGCCCGAACTTGGGGGAAGCCACCACCTTCCCCCTTATAGTATACTTTGCAGCTCTCCACGGAGGCTACATCCAAATGGAGTCCCGAAATCGCGCCAAATGGGACTCCTGCGACTTTGGAGGCCCATAACTTTGCGAGCAGACCTCGGATCGCGATGCGGTCTGAAGCAAAGTTGTAGCTCTCGTCGAGAGCTTTCCAACGATATGTGGCACGCCCCCTGCAGCTAAGTAAATCGGGTCGATTCCCGACTTTTTGTGGTCGGGAGTCAAATTGGCAATTCGACTTCCGGCCCTTCTTTTGGCCATAACTTGTGTTTTAGATGTCTAAATGAGCAATGCGAGCCCATTTTAGACATCTACGCTCCAAGAACTTTCCAATGGTATAAAGAACGCCATAAAACATTAAGGTTTGGCCCCTACAATCGCTCTCTGAAGTTTCGGGAGTCCACTGGGACTCCATCTCCCAAAGTGGGAGTTGCCTTGGGAGTGTGAGGGTTCACTCCCTCGTACTCCCTCACATTTTCTAACACTCCCGGGAGTATGTGATATAACTCCCGGGCTTCCTCTTGCCTTAACTCCCGGGCTTCCTCTTGGCCCGCAACCTTGCAACCCCCTTAGCCTTGGTCGCAACCTTGCAACCCCCTTAACCTTGGTCGCGAGCCCAAAACTAGGGTTGCGACAATAAATAAAGTGAGAAGTAGATTTGAACTTGATTGGGTAAATTTGGTATTCAAACCTACTTTTACAATAAATTTTTTATGTATTATGATTATAACATGCATAATTTTATAGTACACAAGTGTTATTTAAAGCTTTCATGACTTGAAAATAAAAAACATTCATCTATTTACAACCCATTTTGTAAGATTGGACATTATTTGCAAGTAGATGTAATTTTGTAAAATCTACTTAAATCTACATGAAAATGTTCATCTTTCAAAGTTATAATATTAAAGTGAAAGTTTATTTTCATATTAATCATTGAATAAAATAATATTCCTACTTTCAATGCATCAAATTTTTTTTGTGTCTACTTGTAATTTTTTGTAACAAGGAACATTTTTTTTCTACTTGACCATGCTTACACCCTTGAAATAGAAATGTCCACTTTCATTGGAGGTAGAAAAAAGGTAGTACCAAAAAGAAAGAAGTAGAAGAAACATAATGAAGAAAACAATGTCAAGTGCCATTCCATACCCCCTCAAAAATAGTTTAAATCAATTCACCCTAAAGCTTAGGTACAATTGCATTGCAATTTGGCAACAACCTAGGTATTGAATGTTATCTTAAATACAAGTTTCTTGCAAATATTATGCTTACAAATATTCAAAAAATTACAATCCAACGTTTTTGCATAATGGATTCTAAAGCATCCTCTATTAGTATCTGGAATTGATACATTCATATGCATTTTTCTTGCAAACCCTTCCAAGGGCATTTGAGGGCTCTAAACCAACGGCCCACAAAACCATCTACCCAAGATTGCCACAATGCCACAATGGCAAGTAGCATGTTATAATTTATAGTGTTTAGGTGGGCTAGATTAATGTTATTCCAACATGTTTTAACACCTAATACAAAAGGAGGCCTAGTAAAAACATGTGTGTTTAGTTTTAATTCTAAGCCATATGGAATAATAGAAAGTCTTAGCACAATAGCAGTTACAACTTATTGGTGTTTAGGTGAACTAGACTTATGTTATTCCAACATGCTTTAGCACCTCATACATAAACAAGTTTGGTAAAGATGTGTGTTTGTGGTTTTAATTCTAAGCCATATGGAACCATGTCGAGAAGAAGCATGACAGAGAAGAATCCCTAATACATAGAGGACTTGAAACTGAGGAAACCACATATATCACTAGGTAGAGGAAGACCATACCTGACAAAAAAAATACCCAAATGGTTGACCAACACTTCCATCGTTTGTAGGTTGCAATTGGATTCAAAATAAAATACAAAAAGTGACATGCCTTCCCAATCCCAGTTTCCCAACCATGCCACATCAACTACAAGTGTATGCCAATTCATATGCCATTGTTGTTTTGATGGAGAACATCATTTTGAATTGGTACATCGACAACAATTGATCAAAGCTAGTGACAAACTACATTTTTTGAATGGGAGGTGTTGCCATCCTTCTTTCCAACAAGAGATGTGAAAGAAGGAGAGCAAAATATTAGCTTGCACCGTTGGTGAGAATGCACAAGGGAATAGATGACAAGTGTTACAAGTGTGTGTTCTAAGAAGAAGACGAGGAAAGAGAGATCCTAGGAATGTCATTTTCTCAAAAGTTGATGAAAGTGGTAGGCAAATTCCAATGATAAAAAACTTGGTTGAAAAAGAAAATCCTTTCAACTTTTGTGATGGTTATCAAAACCTACAATGTTCAACTACTTAAAGACTTAATGTACTTAGGGTTACATCCACCCAAACATGGAAAATTACATCCATGTGAAATTTTCATTTTGTGAACACTTGTCATCTCCATGATGACTAATGAATGAGCCAAAATTTTATCCCCAATCCAAATCCTACACAAATGTGTAGTCTTTTCCCTTTCAATAGAGCCAATAAACAAATAAATAAAAACTGAACACCAATATGAACCCTCATAGGGTCAAACCCTTAGCCTCCTAGTATAGAATTTTGTCATATGTGGAATCTACATTAGGTTTGTTAAGTGTAAAAGTAACACACCTTAACACCTTTACCCTAGGTCATATTTTCAGCATTCAAAAGTACATTCAAAAGGGTGTTACAAATAATATCCCTACAAATTAATCCTTCTAATTTAGGAAACCTACTCAATCTAAAATGGTTTAAAGGCAACTGGGATGAAGGAGTGGGGGTTTTCTACTTGGATGTGTTTGTGGTTTGTCCCTCCTTACCTCTCTCTTTCACCTTTTATTGTCATTCTTTGGATGACAAGAAAATAAGACAAGGTTATGTAAACACTTCCACACACACATCCCACAAAGGCTCTTAACAACAAATATAATAGATATCCCACACAACAACAACCCACCTACAACACAGTTATTCACAACCTAGACAACAAGCACAACAACCAACAACATCTCCTACACCTCTAACCACATTCTATCTTCCTTCCAATCT
>Ga0209611_10005772_pt1 | contig 20580 bp, 17 predicted proteins | sample S1TSphgellanicum_3_FD_187693 | JGI IMG/M metagenome (GOLD analysis project Ga0209611, IMG submission 187693) | Host-associated microbial communities from peat moss isolated from Minnesota, USA - S1T2_Fc - Sphagnum magellanicum MG (SPAdes) (version 2) | ecosystem: Host-associated > Plants > Peat...
TGTTGACTTTTTCCTTCATCCAAAATTCGTTGTCGTTTGCAACTAATGTCCTATGCGACTTGTCCAACGCGACTATTAAGATTTTAGTTGCAAATGTCGCTTGCAACTAAAACTTAGTCGCATGGACTAGTTGTAAAATGGCCATTTTCTACTAGTGCAAGAATTGGACATTGCACGTTGGACATGACCTAAGGATCACCAAGTAAGACTTTTCAAGTTGAGGTCTACCAAAAATCCTTAAAGGATTAAGCTGAATGCAACATTGGATGAACTAATTGTCACCAATATTGAAAAATTGTTTTGGGAGTATAAGGACATTTTCACATGGAATTATACTAACTTAAATGGAAGAGGTGAAAAGGTGTTTTTCCTTCACCTTCCAATGGCCACCAAGCTTGGAACATTCCAATGGCCACCAAGCTTGGAACATTCCATTGGCCACCAAGCTTGGAACATTCCATTAACCACCAAGCATGGAACATTCCATTAGCCACCAAGCATGGAACATTCCATTAGCCACCAAGCATGGAACCTTCCATTGGCCACCAAGCTTTGGATCCACCTTCACCTCCCTTCTCCTTCTCTTTTAAAAGCAAACTCGGATCATTGGGAGCTCTTTCTTGCCTCGAAGATAATTTTCATGCAATCTTGAATACTTGTTTCCACAAGCGTCTTGAAGAGGTAAATAATGATTAGTCTTAGTAAAAGGAAGAAGGAAGGAAAGTAGAATTAAAATCTTGTAATAGTTCTGAAGGAATGGGGGTGGGAAGTGATAGTGTTGGAAGGTAGGAACTTTAGAGAAACCTCACAAACCCTTTCGAGTTTCATAGCATAACTTCTCTCTAGTTTAGTTGCAGATCTTGAAATTTGGTAGCAAGTTGCGTCTTGTAGTTAGCTTTTCAAAGAACTAAAGCAAGCTGGATTTGAATGACATATGTGTGAGAAATAACATTTTAAGTGGCTGATGGTCTGCAGCAAGGTTGAATTATCACCTTTGTAAAACTCTCTCGGGTTTTGTAGCATAACTTCTTGCTGGTTTAGCTGCAAAGCCTAGGATTTGATGGCAAGATGCGCCTTGTTGTTAACTTTTCAAAAAGTTATGGCAAGCCGGATTTGAATGACATATGTGTGAGAAACAACATTTTAAGTGGCTAATGGTCTGCAGCAAGGTTGAATTATCACCTTTGTAAAACCCTCTTGGGTTTTGTAGCATAACTTCTTGCTGGTTTAGTTGTAGAGCCTACGATTTGGTGGCAAGATGTGCCTTGTTGTTAGCTTTTCAAAAAGCTATGGCAAGCCAGATTTGAATGACATATGTGTGAGAAACAACATTTCAAGCGACTAGTGGTCTGCAGCTATGTTGGACATGGTGTTGAGTCCTTGAACATTGGTTTAATTGAATGATAATTTGACATGAAGTCCTAGGATGTGTAGTGTGTGAACTTGAAAATATATATCCATCAGTTCTAATCATAAATGATGCACAGAAGGTGGGCTACTTAATTTCAACTACAAACGCAATCTAACATCTAGAATTACACTTGTATTTTTCCTTCATTAGTAGCATTTGTGCTTTCAAGCATAATCACCTTGTAGAACCGAGAGTAGAGGGACGGAAAGTCACCTCACAGTGTCACCCAGATCCCCAATCCAACTTATGCCACAACTATCGCCACCGCCTCTCAAACTACACTACAAGCTGCCATTACACATCATGGGACTATGCCCAATAATCCAGATCTAGTACCTACTTCAGTAAACCTTTCTCCTTAATAACTCATTATTGTTACTGCAAACATTCCTCCCACCATCGATGCACCAGCTTTTGCTAATCCAGTGGGGGAATTCTTTCGAGTTCTTGAGCTGGAATTTCCGGTTAAAAGTTTTTTTTTTAATTTGTAGCTCGCCACCTTCTCTCGGCAGAAGGATGAAACCCTCAAAATGCTTTACAGGAGGCTTTTCAAGCTTAAAGAGGATACTCAAAGCATCATAGACCTAAAAGTTGCCCATCGATATCTTCATTCGTTAAAAAGTACTCCAACACTCCATGTGTAGGTTTTGCAACGGGTTTTTGCAGAATTTGGAGATTCATACACTTTGGTAAATGTGTACAACATTTTTAAAAAGCTGAAACCAGCTCATGCACACTATGAAGCCAATACTATGAGCCTCCATCACATTCAAGGCCTTAGGTTCCACCAGCTGAACCAACCAAATCATCACATTTTTCTTTAAAGGCTAAAGCAGTGCACTCGGTTACATCCATCCTACCTTCTTATAACTACTATGGCAATCCTGCCAACAAAGCTAATGAATGCAACATTCCTTTCGAAGATCTCTTTTGTGATTATTATGGGAAAAAAGGACATCAGGAAGTTGTTTGTTTTGTCAAGTTCCAGGAACGGAACCAATTCCAATTATCACGGGCAAATTTATCAGCATCTTCCGTTGGCCCTCAACCAAAAGCCAAGGCACCTCAACCTTCCACTTAGGTTTTCCCCACCAAGGGTAATTCCAATAAGAATGCTAAGAAGAAATAACACAACGCTAACAAGAGGGAGGTGCTTCCAGCCCATGCCGCTCAAATTCAAACTCTACAAAATGAACTCGAATCATTGAGGGCCCAATTTGCTAATCTAAAAGGCAAATATTCCCACCAACTAGTCATGCCCAACCTGTACAAGGTTTAGGATCACGAAAAGGACCTCCTAGGTCGTTCTATGGCCTCTCACATGATGCCATGGTTAGGGAATATGTTCTTTCCAGTGCACACAATTCTAGTCTCACACTAGAATTTACCTCTCTTTTTTGCCCTTCCTACTTTGTGGCATAGGAGGTTATTGTGGCACCCAGAGTTTCTACCACTAGGCAGGTAATTCAAATTGATGGACTCGCATATAATTCAAATCCTATTACTAGGGCTGGAAGAGCTCGAGTAATCATGCCACAATATTTTTGTCCTCTCAACATGGAAGAAGAATGTACCTTGTTGGCGAAGGGGAAGGAGACTATTACACCACAAGCTGCTAGGGCATCAAATTCTCGTGTCCCAAGAGTACATGTACATTAAAAAAACACACAATTTTCCATTAATCAACTTATGGAATGCCAACTTCAAATGCATGAAGTGGCACAAAAGCTTGTGAGTATATCGTTGTTTAGTTTTCAAGATTTGAAGCTAAACATCAAGGACATAATTGCAGTACTAAAAGATACTTTGAACACCACATCAAGTCCTTTACTAATCCTTGATCCACATGTTGTAGGGGTCCCATCCAACACCTTGGAGAGACATTTGATTAGCCCACGTGTTGTAAATGGCATTCGTAATTTGGTCATTAAATCTAACATGGCTAAACTAATGGGTTCGCCTACTTTTGATTTTACATTCACATATCAAAAAGGACACCTCATTTGTGAATTTGTTACTCAACAAAGGTGTTGTGGATAGTCATTATCTCCACAAAGTCTTTCACTCATTTCCAAAGGTGGTGCCTAGTGAAAAAATTTCCATTGCCACCGGAATTGCCATTGTCAACAATATTGAGTCAACAATCCAGGTGGGAGGACATATACCTAGAATGGTATTTCTTGATGCAGGTGCCCAACCACTCATTTCCAAAGGTGGTGCCTAATGAAAGAATTTCCATCGCCACCGAAGTTGCCATTGTCAACAATATTGAGTCAACAATCCAAGTGGGAGGACATATACCTATAATGGTATTTCTTGATACAGGTGCCCAACTAGTGATTCTTAAAGCTCAATTCGCCAAGAAGATGGGCATGCTCGACTCCAAACTACGAAAATTTATGAAGCAAATTCACACTGCTAATGGGAGCATAGAGGAGGTACTTGGGGAGAGCTCGGATTTTATTGCACTTAACTTCAATGAAGGTACAAATCAGGAGTTTTACCTACAGGTCAGATGTTTAATCACCAATGCCACCAGTTATGATGTGCTCATTAGGTAAGAGGCCCTGTCCACCACATTTCACAATTGACAATTGGTTTGAGCATGCGTACTATCGAGTGGATTGGGAGACTAACGGCCACCACCTAGATACATACCCCTTGATTTACATGGGAACCATAGTCATATGGTTCACCATTGTATGCTCAAGGAAGCACACACTATTTCTTACATCCAACAAACTAGCCACGAAAATATAAAGGAAGATGAAGAGGAGACAGCTTACACCCAAGTTACTGAAAGCTTGAGGGCAGTTCCTACTAACATTCAACATGGACCAGAGGTTTTATAAAGATCCAAAGCAACCCACGAGTCGTTGGTCAAAACTTTGTCTAGTTTTGAGAACATGGAGAACCATGCCGATCCGATTAAGCCAATACTTCATCAGCTAATCACCTAGACATCGCCTAAGGAGAGGATTACATGACTAGAGCTCTTTGGTGGTATTGGTATAGGTCTCAAAGCCCTACTATAGTTAGGGATGGTGGTTCGGAAATATTTCTACGTAGACATTGATCCTATTGTAAGGCAAGTGGTGGCATAAAAAATGATGGAACTCAAAGCCAAATTTCCACAATACTTTGCAACCACTGCATGGAAGGCTAGTTTCACTTCTTGTGCTCTGACATATAACTAATTCAGAAGAAGCACATGGAATTACTTGGCCCCGTGGATTTCATCATTTCAAGTTAGGAGTGTCAAGGATTTTCAGTGGCTGGATTTGGAGAAAGCTTGAATGACACAAGATCTGATCTCTTCAAGGACATGGTACAATTGATCACCTGGGTTCAATCCATTTCTTCTACGCTTAGTTATGTAATTGGGAGCACTCCTTCTCAGCTTGACCAAAGGGAGAAAATCCAGGAGCACTACACGTTGGTCAAGCATTACCTTGGAGAGTCGTTCCTCCTCGATGCTACACAATGCGATTCTTATGTGCACCGGCTGCGCAACTAGTGGACTAACCTTACACCACTCTTAGTTCTACAATTGAATCTAAGATACACCATCAGAGACCCCAACCTGTAGGTTTCTCACGTATTGGATGATCAAAGCTCCTACCAACTAATTACAAGGTAAAATAAACCTCCTTAATTTCCTATGAACACAACAAGAAAACCAATAGGTGCTTTGCCCACCTTTGTCTCCTTCCCAGGAGCACACGCCTTTTAGAGAGGTGGACCAGGCTTGGTGTATTGTCATGCTTCAGCCACTTGGGATGAACCAAGCCCAAAAGAAAAAGAAAGGGCTATGGGGTTCCAAACTGGCACTACTAATCACACCAAGGTGACTAGATTAAAGTGTAACGTTCTATTGGGAAGAGGCATGGGCCTGAACTCCCTTACATGGTTATTGATAACCTATGTACTCTTTCAAATGTACACAACACCAGCACTAATTCAATCAACTTGTAGTTCTGGTGATGCGACTACATGGCACCCTAACCAAGTACATTTGCCTATCTTCAACACTTTACATTTCACTATTAGTGTTAGGGGGGAGTAGGTACCATGTAATTTGATTCAAGTTGTTTCTGATACACTTGAAGGTAAATCAACATTTGGAAAAACAATTATAACCTTCTACGAATCTTCGTAATTGGATACACCAAGTTTTTCAAACACACTTTCCAACTCCATTCCATGTGTTTCCAACTACCCTTTCATTATGGGGAACCAGCTCACCAAAAGGAGAGAGACCAGGTCATAGACTTGTTAATTAAGTATGAGAATGTGTTCGCATTCTCAATGAAAGACTTAAGTAGGTGTAAGACCATGTAGTTCTATATAGACCTTACAGATGAAACACCCATCTATTGGAAGTAGCATAGGTTGAGCAAGCATGAGTGGGAATTGGTAGATGAAAGATGCAAAAAGCTCCATGAAGTTGGTCTCATTTAAGCATCAAGTTCTGACTTCACATCTGTTATAGTAATGCCAACAAAAAAGGATTCAACTAGATTATGGACTGAAAAAAGGATGTGCGGGGATTATAGGCCTTTAAACCTGGTTACACCTCAGGACAGGTGCCCCATGCCCATCCCTAAAGAATTGTTTGATAGCATTGGAAACTCAAACATCTTCACAATTATTGATATGAGGCAAGGTTTCAACCAGATTGTGTTTGTTGTGAAGGATCGCAAGAAAACGACATTCCATGGAAGCAATAAGTTGTGGGAATGGCTTGTGATGCCTTTTGGATTAAAGAATGCACATGTTTTCTTTTAGTGATTCATGGACTAGGTTTTCGAAGGGGCAAATTTCCTTAAGTGTTACATATATGATGTCCAAGTGCATAGCAAGGGACTCATGTAGCACTTGGCTTATCTTGAGGAGTTATTCAAGAGACTCCACGAAGTCAATATGAAGATCCATCCTAAAAAATGTGAATTTGCTATCACCTTAATAGTCTACCTTGGACATAAAATTTTGCCAAATGCTATTATGGCTCACTGGGCCAAAATAATAGCCATTTCGGAGATGCCCAATCCTACTGATGTTCACACTTTGAGGAGCTTCATCGAACTATGTAATTATTACAGGATTTATGTCCAAGATTTTAGTACTATTGCTCATCCTCTCTATGCATTTTTAAAGAAGGTTGTTGCTTGGACATGGAGTGAAGAGGCTTAAGAAGCTTTCATCACATTCAAGGAAAAGCTTTTAGAGTTCCCCATTATGAGAAGACCTGATTTCAACAAGGTCTTCATTCTACACACTAACTAGAATGCTCTTGGTATTCGTGTTATTCTTGGTCAACTTGATGATGAAGGCAAGGAATATGTTATTGCCTATGCATCCCGAAGCAATAACAAGGTTAACAACAATTACTCTTCATATGAAAGGGAGTGTCTTGTTATTGTATGAGCCATCACACATTTCAAGCCCTATCTTTATGGCACCAAGTTCACTTTGTATACCGACCACCAGCTTATCAAGTGGTTAATGATGAACGACAAGCTTACTGGTAAGTTAGCTTGTTGGGCGTTTATATTTTTTAGGAGTATGAATTTAAGGTTATTCGTCGACCTAGTATTACATATTAGAACGCATATACCATGTCATGGAGACCCTTCACTACCTCGAAAGATTTCTTAGAAGTCAAATAAGACTTTGACCAAATTCCAGCAGTACATGTATCTTATGCATCTAATTATCTTGCACTATTGCAATGTAACCTTGTTGAGCATCCCATTGTGGATATATGGGAGGACTTGGATACTTTGAGGTTTCTTCAACATGGGGAATACCCTCCCCAAGTTACATCAAGTCATCAGGATCACATACAACAACGGTCCAAATGTTACTCATGGAGGGACAATCACCTTGTCTGATGCTTACCACAAGGTGACAAAGTGATTCCTCCACCACATGAACGGCCTAGTTTTATTCAGAAGGTACATTTGGAGCTTGGACATTTTGGAATTAAGCATACTTATAGCCTTTTCGCTCTTCATTACCATTGGAAAGGTATATGTGCTCAAGTTCGAGACGTCATTACTAGGTGTGAACAATGTGATAGAGTGAGAACTTCTTTCTCCTCTTGATAACTCACGCTTTCTTCATTCCCTATTCAGGGCATGTTCTATCGTTGGTCATGTGATTTAGCTAGAGAGTTACCACAGACCTCCAAGGGTAATGTCTACATCATGATTATGATCGAACATTTTTCAAAATGGGTCGAGCTTGTTGCGCTGTCGGAGAAATCACCACACAGCACCAACCAAGCTTTCTTACAACATGTCCTAAGTAGGTTTAAGGCTTGTGCTAAGTGCATTATGATCAAGGATTAGAATTCAAAAGAGAATTCCAAGACCTACTTGATCATGCTCTCATTGACCATCGTTGAACTTCAAAAGATCATCCCCAAGATGATGGCCTTGCAAAGAGGATGGTTCAGACATGCAAGAAGGGACTTTGGAAAATTTGCCCCATTGGGAACAAAGAGGATTGGGACCTGGCCCTACCTTACATCGCCATGGGTTATAGGATGTCCAAACACGCCTCTTTGTTTCATTTCGCTCCTTACTTTCTACTTTTTGCGAGACATCCCGTTCCACCCTTTTCCATTGGACCAGGTTGTGGACTTGGACTCCCTAGCCACTTGGGCTAGGGTCATCACAGAGAGGGTTGCTCTATTCAGGAAGGTTATGCCCATGGCCATGGAAAACTTGTCCAATGCACAACATCGAAACACCTTACGATATGCACACACACGAGGTGGCAATTACAAACTTAAGGTGAGACAATTTGATGTTGGTGATTTTGCATATCTCCAACGAAAAACCTAATGATACTTTAGACACTTCTTCCAGTCGCACTATCTTGAGGATTAAAGCGATCAGGCCTTTAAGTGTGTTGGAGTTGCAAGGAGTTTATGGACGCACAATTCAGGATCACTCCAAAAACTATGCACCTTGCCACCTGCTGAACTTAAATCCTACCATCATCGCGTCGACTTGGATTCCTCCACTTGACTATCCATGTCAGGTATGTTAGAGGACAGATAATGTTGATCATATGTTGTTTTGTGATAATTGTAATGGTGGATACTATCTATTATGCCTCAAGCCGAAACTCACTCAAGTTCTTACCGACATTTGGTATTGTTCATCATGTTCTATTACAACACCTTAATTTTTACTCGGATCATGCCACGCTTTTCCTAGCTCAGGTTTGGGGAGGGATACATGAGAATTTCATCTCAGCCTCCTCTTATGCATTATATATATGTGTGTGTGCATCTATTTTTGGTTAATTAATTTTTACCTTTAACTGGTTTTAATCTTTTTGTTTAGTAGAGTTTACTATGGATTTACACCCTTATGACATCGAACATCATGACACTACACGTCACGATATGAATCATGCATGTAGGCCAATTATGGGCTTGCCAATCATGCCTTTAGGGTTCATGTACGCTTTTAGGGTTAATGTATGTTCTTAGGTTACTGTACGTTATTAGGTGTTTTAAGGTTATGGCTGTTTAGGGTTTTAGCTTTGTTGACGACTATATAAAAAACCAAGCTTTTCCCTTCTCTTGTCAAATTTTCTAAAATTCTTTTGTCATGGGGAGTTTATTCCATAATTAAACTAGATTTCTAGATGCTCACAGTGGCTATTACATGGCCACCATTTACATACACTACATTTTATTTTATTTTTTCAATTTAATACATACATCTACGTATTTATACATGAGAATTTCATCTCAACCTCTTCTTGTGCATTGTATGTATATGTGCGTGCATCTCTTTTTGGTTGATTAGTTTCTACCTTTGACTAGTTTTAGTTTTTTTGTTTAGTAGAATTTACTATGGATTTACACCCTTACGACACCGAACCTCACAACACTTGTTATATGCAACTATAATGTCCAACATGAATGATACCTAGGTTAGGTTGACTTTTCCTCATGTGTGATGACTCATTTTTTTGGAACAAGCCAAGGTGGAATGGAATATCATCTATCAAAATATAATGTTTAAAAATATTTTTTCGGATTTCCCGACCCGCAAAGGACTAAGAAATAGCTTGTCCCTGGAAATTTGTAGTAATTTCCATAATTAATTTGATTGGGCCTCACATCATTTATCTATGAAGAAAACATTTTTTGTCATTGTTTGGATTCATGCAAATTTACCAATGCAAGGGATGTTCTTGAACTTTGAATTTATGGGTAAGATGGAATCTGATCAGCATCAAATCTACTACATCTACACCAAGATCTACAATAGTCCCGTGAATTTAAAAAGTTATAACCAAAAAAGATATTATTCCATCTAAAGGAGATGCCCTTAAGTATTCTCTACCTACCTACCTATGTCAGTTTTGGGTAGTATGTTCCAAGGGTTGGGCTATTCGCCCCTTAAATGTAAGAACGGTTTTTATTTTACTCTAGAGATTCCAAATCCACTTTTTTCCTTCTCTCTTATTGATACTCACCAATAAAGTGAAATATACAAAGAGTAATATAGTTCCTAGTTTACTCATGGTCTTAGTTTTATGTAAGCCATAATTAATGAATAAATATAAGTGTCGGGCCAATTAAACATGTGTTTATAAATTTTTGATACATGTTATCCAACTATCAAAGCATCTTTCCTAATTCTTAATTGAGTAAAATGACTAGGTTAACATAGCATGCAATTTACACATGAAACCAAGGTTAATGATGACATGAAATTTCAATATTATAAAAGAAATTAAAAATTTAATTGATAAGACAATTAAACTTTGTGACTAAATGGGTGAAACAACATAGGTTCAACAACTCAATAATCAATACTTGCAAATGTCATGTTTAATTAATACATAGTCATAAAAACAAGTCATTAAACCCAAAATGTGTTACTATGGAAATACCTTTATCACCTTAACTATGATGAACTTTTGCTTGCTTCAACCACGATCTTCCCAATTTTGTCAACAAAAATGTTTTGACACCATTGAAGCATGATGTGCATGTTTATGTATTCACAATGATGTATATGTTTATAATTACATTGTACAAAATACACTAAGGCATGCATCCATCAAAGGATTAAACCCAAGACCTCGTGGAAACACACCAAGGTCTTAGCCACCAAACCACTTCAACAACTTATTAATAAATATTTCAAAGTTTAAGTTTATCATGTTTGGCATGAAATCATTTAACTTTAACATACATTTTCTTTTACAAAACTTATTCAAATGTTATAAATGAAAAGATGATTATATTCCAAAAAATTCAAAAAAATAATTATAATTTACAAAAATTAAATTTAAAACGTTAAAAAAATTTAAAATAAAATTTCGAGAATAAATCAATAAACATCAAGTAGTAAATATAGCCATTTAATTATCAAGACCATATTTATTTAAGCAAAATTAATAATAATCTAGTACCAATGATTAATTACACAACTTTGAAAAAAAGTCACAACATATATATTTTTTTAATGACGTAAGAATATATTTTACATTTGTTTCTTTTGTAAAAGGAAACACGACTTAATTTGGTGAAAATTTGGGTTTAAATAGTTGCATTAACCCCCTCCCCCCAACCAACATTTTTTTTAGTTTCAAAATTTTTTAAGTTGGTAATTCTTATTGGAAAAAAATGAAAAAAATAATGCAAATTCAAAAAAAAAAATATAAAAAAAAAAGAAATTGCCAAAAAATTCCATCTTTAAACACATAAAACCCATTTTGCAAACATAAAAAAGGCCATCAAGATCAACAAAGGATTTTTTAATTTTTAAAAATATATTATTTCAGTAAATAATATTTTTAATTTTAAAAATGATATAATTTTACAATGGGTTTTAGGACTTGTAATCAAAATATAGAATTATTTTAATCAATAATTTATTCGAAAAAATTAAATTTTACAAAAAATAAATTTAAAAGGTTCAAAAAATAACTTCAAATTACATATCATGAATAAATCTACAAATTTATTTTTTTTAAAATTGACCTAAAATCTTTTTTAATTCAATGTCAATTCAAAAATGTTTTCATTAATTTTTTAATATATATTATTTTCAATAAATAAAATATGTCCAAGTTTGTAGAATTACAAGTTTTTATTTTCCTCAATATGATTTAATAGTATTTATTTTACTTTATTTTATTTTGCAATGTTGTTAAAATGGTAATCATCCATAAAACAATTGTCACATTTGGTTATAGAGTAGTTGTGTAGTTGGAAACTTGTTTAAATTTTTTTATATTATGGTTATGTACTATATTTTATTATAAAAAATTGAACATATATATTTCAAATTCGACAAAACAAATTATTTCAAAAAAAAAATTTTTTAATGTTGTTCCCCCCTTAAATTGGCTCAAGTGTAACCAAGTGTATGCATGATTGAAGAAGACAATCCAACCTACTAAAAATCCATAGCATGATGTATTATTTAGCTTTGCAACTTTTGCATCTGAAAGTACATTTTTCAAGTAGTGATGTTTAGTTGGTTTGATTGGTTAGATGTCCAGTACATGCATTAAATGATTAAGTCACTAGACTTGCAAGTGTTGCCTACACACTAGTAGAAATTGGCCAAAATGTAACCATTTTATTTGCGATTACATGCAACTATTAGTTATTTGCAGTTACTTTTGGACATTTTTACAATTATTTTTTATGTTCGTCATATTTGCAACTAGTTTGCAACTATTTTGGTTTTCATCCAAAATGAACAATTTATGTCACATTAATTGTAAATAAGACCAATTTAATTGTAACCACATGAGTATACAAAGGTGTATTTTGTTATTCTAAAGGGTATAATTGGGTATATCAAAATTACTAAATTGATATTAAAATTATCCAAGTTATTTTATTACATTTTCTTACATAATTACAAGTAAAATGTATTATTATTATTATTATTATTATTCACTGCCTTGTAATAAACAATACATTTTTAATATTATTTTTCATTAGATTTTTAAAATAATATTATTTTCTTACATAATAATGATGAAAATGATGATATTAGTATGATAGGAAAAGATAATATAATTACTAAAATTAAAACCATTATGCCTGTTGAAATTATTATTATTATTATCATTATTAATTTTGCAAGAACTACAAAAAATAACATAGTAATAAAAGTAATAATAACAAAATGGTTAACCCGAGTTAGTTAATACTTCCAATAATAAATTTCATTTTATTTATTTATTTATTTATCTAAAACAGATATTAATAGCTATAATTACTAACACAACAATATATATACATAATGATAATATAATAATAATAGTTAACCTAGGCTAATAAAAAATTACATTATTATTATAAGGAATCAATTCCTATAACATAAATTTTATTTTGATGATTTTATTTTATTATTTTACTTTATTTATAATTATTAATGTAATAGTTAGTAAGAAATTTTAGTAAATTACTATGTAAATGTAGAAATCATTTTCAAAGGAAAAATATAAATACTGTAAATTATTTGAAAAAATAATCAATATTTATAATAATATTTTATAAATAGCTATAACAACTAAAATAATAATATGAATAACCCCCCAAAAAAAAGCCTTGGCTACCAACTAATTACAATAATAATTCAATTAATATTGTTATTAAATATTTATTATTAGCTATATAAAATGAAGAAATAATGGGAGTAATTATAATGAAATAATTAGCTTAAATTACTTATTATGTAAATTATTATAGATTCAAATTTTAGTATTTAAAAATTATAATTAATGGCTAAATTTTTTTAATGAACTATTAATCAATAAGTTATTAGTAATTAGTTATTTATCTCAATATTAGCCAATTATTAGTTAATTAGATTAGTTGATAGATTGTTATAATTAATATTTTGTTAAATCAAAATTTTATCACTATTTTTAACTAATAAATTTTTATTAATTCATATTAATCATTTAATTATTGAATTAAAATTATTTGTGTTAATTATTATAAATAATTAGTTAATTTATTAATTAAATAATGAACTAATTAGGTAGCCACTTACCTACTTATATAATTCACAAAAAATAAGATGAGGATAAAAATATGGGATAAAATGTTTAGTTGCAAGCAAATAATTTATCCCATATGTTTTAATTTTCATTATCATCTAATTTGAAAGTATATAAATGAGGTGTTGATTTTACATTTTCATATAAAAAATGATGGGCATATGGCATGAATTAATAAAAAGCTTAACCCAAAACAAAATATAAATATTCATGTATTTATGCCTAACTTACCTACTTCCTTAACCTATTAACTTAAGGTGGTGAATAAATCTTATTTAAATAAGTGTCTAACTTAAATAAATGAATATGTAAATCCTATTTACCTACTTATTTTCCTGCGTAGGTAGGTAAAATTAAGTGGGTAGGTAGGTAGGTAAATACCCACCTACCTACCTACCTAATTTGACCTACATACCTACATATTGATTTAAATTAAATTGGGAAATTTTGAATTTATATGCCACATGGCAAATTTTTATTACACCACATGGCATAATTTAAAACCATCCAAGCATAAAAATTGTACGTCTTAGATTATTTCAAAATTGTAGTAAATTTTTTTGAAATTATTAAAAGTTAGGACAAGTGGCGACACATCATTTGTTCCCATTGTTCACCAGAAAAAACACATCTTATTCACAAACGATAATATTTATGTGCAAGTCAAAAGATGAAGGTGTATTTTTTTGACTTGTTTTTTCATCCAAAATTCCTTATCATTAGCAACTAGTGTCACATGTGACTTGTCAATTTTAATTGCAAATGTTGCCTATGATTAAAAATTCGTTACAGGACTAGTTGCAAAATGACCATTTTTTATTAGTGATAATGGGCCATTGTTTACTTTAACAAAATGAAAGGTCATCCAATAGGAAATAACTCATATCCTAAAGGAAATTTATTTGGACATGGATGGCAAAGTAAATTAAAGGACTAGTGTAGTTGGGTATTAACTAGAACCCCAAGTACCTACACTTAATCAACCATACACACACCATTTAGAAATGTCAAGCACAAAACTATTTACAAAAATGTGTCAATCCATATCATTTTGGTGGACTAAGTTTATGCATGGCAACCAAGCTTGAAGCCTATGATTGTCGTCCAAGACATGGAACATCTTTTTAGACAAAGATGACACTTGTCAATAGCAACTTTAAAAAATGCTTCAAACTATTCATTCTTCTCCTTCCAAAACAAACTCTAGGAGTCAACAAAGTTAGTCATAAGCTCAATCTTTCCTTGCCAATTTTGAGGTGATACATAAAAAGCCCTTTCACTTTCCCTATAACCCATTTGGATAGCTTGTTCCATTTCATCCATCAATCTTCAAAGTTGGGCACACGATAGGCATAGTCACCATCCAACAAAGCGAGATGTTCATTTTGGCCTTGATTGGTGGATGGATTTTGAATTTGTCTAACACCATTGTATTGAACTTATTTCTCCTCCCAATAGGCTCACCAATTCCCTATAATCCATTATAATGAAACTAATTATTCTAAAAAATAAACACCAACAAATAGGTTTGCAAGGGTTTAATGAAAAAAAAGTATTAAAAAAACAATAAATTGATTTTCATTTTTAGTGTCCACTACAAGCCATAGCCAATTGACTAGCAAATGAAAAATGAAATAGAGACATAAAGTTAACCATGGTCCAACAACACATGTGTTATAGTCATTACCAACTATGCCGATATATTATTAATACATCAAAGGAGAAGTGCTTTAAAATGTTACGATCTCCATTCATTTGTTGTGGTCGACATTGATAATTATCGACCATACAAGTTGTGCTTGGTTTCATCCATGTGAAAGTTTAATTTCACACATCAATTATACAAATCGAAACTATAGTAGTTGTTGACCATGATTCAAATCAATTTCACAAAGCATTTGCAAAAATTGTTCTTCCTAATCCAAGCTATGGTTGATGCCAACCATAGCCAAAGATTGTTTTTCAAAATTGATCTTACCCTTGCAAGTTGTGGTCTTTGCCAACTACTGTTAATATTGTTGTCATAGTTAGAGTTATGTTCATTGTTGACCATAGGTCGGAGCTTTCAAATCGTTGCTACATATCGCTTCTTTTGATTGTTCCAACAAATCATTCCTTAAGAAGGATTCATTGGTCGTTGTCAACCCTAGCCCTCCTTGATTTTACAAATCACTTAAAAATTACAATTGTAAATATTTTCAACCAAAGTTCAAATTGGTCCTATAAGTCGATCCTCCAATTGTCCTTACAAATCATTCTTATAAATTGACACTAGAATTGGTGCCAACCATAGTCAATATTGTTCCTACAAATCATTTATACTCATGGAAGCCATTAAAAATGATTCGATTTCACATAATATTTCAATAATATATTAACTATGGTTGACGATGACCATAGTCAAATTAGTCATCATAATTAAGAAAAAAACATGACATCGACAAGAAAATAAAATATGATACCCAACATGCAAACTCAATTCTGGCAGAGTGGACATCTTTTGATATTCATATTTTCATTGTAGAGCTATGGTGGACTCTGACCATAATTAATATTCATGTTTGACATTTAGTCGTTCATGAAGAAGTTGTATTTCCTCCATCTTATTCAAATAACATCCACTAAAAGAAATTTTGTCCTTTGCAACCAAGAAATCTATGACTACAAGTCCTAAATGACTATATGTATGACATTGGTCATAAATTATTACTTTGAATCTTATGTGTAAAAAATCATAATCATATATTAGTGGGGCATGTGATTAATAAATGATGAGGTGGTAACAAGATGGGGGATATTACTTTTCATCATTTTTTATTTCATCCATATTGTTGCAACCCTACCTTGAGGGAGTGTGAGGATGAAACTCACACTACCAAAATTGGGACTTGGGAGTCCTCCGAGACTTTCAAAACTTTAGAGTTCAATTATAGGGGTCAAAACACTTCGCATTGAGGTTTTTTTTATATCATTGGAAAGCTATTGAAGTGTAGATGTCGAAAATGCCTTGTATGGGCCATTTGGAAATCTATAACACAAGTTATGGCAAAAAGAAAGGTCGAGAGTCAAACTAGTAATTTGACTCCTGACCATTAAAAGTTAGGAATCAACCCGACCCCAATGCGCAAGGGTGCTGTGCGATACACTATTGGAAAAGCTCTTGAGGAGAGCTACAATTCGCTTGAGACTACATCCTAATCGAAGGTTTGAAGAAAAAGTTATGACTTCGCAAAGTCCCGGGAGTCCAAACTGGGACAATTTTGGAACTCCTCCTTGGAAGTCCCAGGACAAAAAGCCATTCTGATGTGAGTGCTACGGAGAGGCACAAAGTATACTATATGGGGGAAGGTGGTGACTTCCCCCGAATCGGGACCGTGGTGAATCATGTGAATCCAAAGTTGCCCGTGGCTTGTTCTAGCAATAAGGGTGCTCAGAAAGTGATCTAACCAACTTGTTGGTTGGTTTGATGCAAGTTCGAGTAAGTAAATAAAGCTTTTCACTCTTCCTAGTCCCATCCCGGAACTTCAGCACGCCCCTCTACCCCTTCTAGTGCTGAGAATTGGGAGCGTGCCCCAAATTCCTCACAATTCTGCTATTGAATAACTTAGACCCCACTTGGGTCTAACTAGGAACTTGGGAGCGCGTCACGTGGTATCAGAGCTCTGGTAGAGCTCAATTCATTTCTTGGGAGTTTTGAATGGCACCCAAAAAGAACCGTAAGCAAGCACAAAAGACCATGTTGGAAGAACCCGTCGAAGACTGAGTAGTCGCGCTGAAATCAATTGGGGAAGAGGAACCAAGAACCCAAGAGGACCAAGATGAGCCTGAAAGTGAAGAGGAGTAACGGAGCTCGGTCCTTTTCACCCATAAACAATTGGAACTCCTCTTCAAAATGAATAGGCCCAACTTCAATGAGTTGGTGGCGACCCTCAAAGGAGTAGCATCCAAAAATGCGGGGTTTCAACCGGCCAAGACTGGGAACTTCGATGGTGCCCGCGACCGAAAGGTTGTGGATGCTTGGCTTGCCGAAATGGAGGATTATTTGCATGCCGCCAAGGTTGAATGGCATTCGGTCGTGGAGTTTGCCCAATCCTACTTCAAAGGCTATGCCACCACATGGTGGAGGACAATGAGATAAGAGGAGGGGAAGAACCATGGTTACACTTGGGAATTCTTTAAAGAACGTGTTGAAGCCAAATTTGTCCCAAAGAATTCCGACTACATCTCGAGGTGCAAACTTCGCAACCTTGTGAATGTCACAAATGACAACTTGCGGTAATATTTGAAGGATTATTCCAAACTCATGCTTGAAATCCGGCACATGCATGAGCTAGATCACGTGTGCCAATTTGTGATGGGGCTTCCAACTTGGGCCAAGTGTAAGCTTGAGGAAAATTGGCCCTCCTCATTATCCGAAGCCATTATGAAAGTGGAAGGCTTCTCGAATGTGGGATGAGGTGAAAAATTTGGATTTAAAAAGGACAACAAGTCCCTTCACAAGAAGCCACGCCATGAGGGTGAATGGAACCAAGGACAAGGAAGCCCAAGGAAGGAAAAGCTTAAACACTTCCAAGGTTCGGGGTTCAAACCTAAGGGAGATTTGTGAAGAAAGGGGCTCCTTTCAATGGGAACCAGCCCATGGGAGATGTTAGTGGGAAGCCGAAGGGAGCATGTTTCAATTACAACGAAGTGGGGCATTATTCCAAAGATTGTCCCAAGTCCAAAGCGGGGAATGAAGGCTCTAAGGTAATTGCCCTCAATGCCAATTTAGCCCAAGCTGAATGTAATCAACTTATTTTTTTAAAAGGGAAGATTGCTAAGCGGGATGTGTTATGTCTTTTGGACACAGGGGCTTCTCACAACTTCATAATTCGAAAAAGCGCCGAAAGGATGGAGCTCCACTTGGAGGAGCTAAAGGCACCCATGGAGGTGCACTTCACAGATGGGATTCCCCATCCCACTATGTCACAAGCAAAGGAAGTGCCTTTTCAACTAGGAAATTGGAGAGGAAAGGTGGACTTGATTGTTTCCACCTTGGGTGGAATGGATTGTGTTTTGGGAATGGAGTTCATCACTTGAAAAAATGTGCTCATAGAAGGGCACAATAGACTAGTTAAAATCCCATCCAAAAGTGGGATTGTGCAGGTGAAGGCACACAAAGTGCCTTGTGTGGGTGGACCAACCATCCACTTTATGTTAGGAAAAACCTGGGAAAGAAAATGCGTGGGAGGATACGGCATGTTTTGTGTGATGTGGGTGTTGGATGAATATGAGCCCAAAGAAGCCGCCAACTTGGTGACTTCCCCAAATTGCATTAAGGAAATCTTGGATGAGTTCTCGCATGTGATGCCCTAAGAGCTGGTCGAAGACTTGCCCCCGAGAAGACGAATTGATCATGTGATCGAGGTGATGCCGGGAGTGGCACCTCCCGCCAAGGCCCCATATTGAATGAGCCATGAGGAGTTGAGAGAAGTTAAAGTTCAACTTGAAGAACTCCTCACAAGGGATACATTAAATTTAGCAAGTCGCCATATGGGGCACCCGTCCTTTTTGTTCACAAGAAAGATGGGACGTTAAGGATGTGTGTGGATTATAGAGCCCTCAACAAGGTGACGGCGAAAAACCAATACCCATTAGTTCAAATTGATGATCTCTTTGACCAACTCTTAGGAGCTAAAATGTTTAGTAGGATCGACCTACATTTGGGGTATTACCAAATTCGAGTTGTGGAAGGGGACGAAGAAAAAACTGCCTGTCACACAACGTATGGCTCATACAAATTCTTGGTGATGCCCTTTGGGCTCACCAACGCACCCGCCACATTTTGCATTCTCATGAATGACATTTTCTGGGAATGGATTGATGACTTTGTCGTTGTCTACATAGACGACATTTTAATCTATAGTAGCTCCTTGGAGGAGCATGTGGAGCACCTTCGGAAAGTGTTCCAAAGATTGAAGGAAAACAAGTTATATGCCAAGTTTGAGAAATGCGAATTCGGGGTGACGGAAGTGGACTTCCTTGGACATAGGATCACTCAAGAAGGTTTGAAGATGGATGATCACAAGGTGAAGGCAATTTGGGATTGGGAACTGCTTAAGTCGGTTCCGACCTTGAAATCTTTTTTAGGATTAGCCTCCTCTTATCGCAAGTTCATCAAGAATTTTGCAAAGATGGCTGCACCTTTGACAAACCTTTTAAAAAAGTCTGCCAAGACTTACGAATGGGATGGAGCATGCGGTGAAGCCTTTGAAACCTTGAAAGGCATTTTGGTGAAGGCGTCGGTGTTGAAGTTACCCAACTTCGACAAGGATCTTGAGATCCACTCCAATGCCTCCGACTTTGCAATTGGAAGAGTCCTAATGCAAAAAAGAAGATCGATGGCATTTGAGAACAAAAAGTTGAGCGAGATAGAGTGAAGGTGGCCAACACATGAGAAAGAAATGTGAGCAGTCATACATTGTCTCAAGACTTGGGGCCATTACATAGGTTCCAAATATGTGGTGGTGTGGACTAACAATGTGATCTTGAAGTACTTTGCCACTCAACCCAAGTTGTCCTCAAAACAAGTGAGATGACAAGACACATTGGCTGTCGCAACCCCACTTTGGCCAAGTGTGGGGGTGAAGCCCAACACTTGGAAAAGTTGGAGGTTGGGAGTCTTTCGGGACTCCCGAATGTTTAGAGCTCAACAGAAAGGGGTAAAACACCTCGCATTGGGGTGTTCTTGGTGTCATTGGAAAGGTCTTGAAACTTAGATATCGAAAATGCCCTCGCATTGGCAATTTAGACATCTGCAGCCCAAGTTATTGGCAAAAGAAGGGCTGGGAGTCAAACTGGCAATTTGACTCCCGACCACTAAAAGTCGGGAATTGACCTCTTCCCGACGTCCGATTTGAGTGTGCGACATGGCGTTGAAAAGATCTCGACGAGGGCTACAACTTTGGTTTAGACCTCGTTGCGATCCAACTCTGCAGTCGGGAGTTATGGCGGTTCAAAGTTCCGGGAGTCCCGCCGGGACAATTTCGGGACTCCATTTCGGGAGTCCCGGGAATTTGTGCCATTCGGATGTAGCCTCCGCGACCAGCCGCAGAGAATACTATATG
>Ga0209611_10005773_pt1 | contig 20576 bp, 14 predicted proteins | sample S1TSphgellanicum_3_FD_187693 | JGI IMG/M metagenome (GOLD analysis project Ga0209611, IMG submission 187693) | Host-associated microbial communities from peat moss isolated from Minnesota, USA - S1T2_Fc - Sphagnum magellanicum MG (SPAdes) (version 2) | ecosystem: Host-associated > Plants > Peat...
ACAATCTAGAGGCCTCTAAGAAACCTGTGTCAAATCTAGTGGGCACAGGTAGTGTCTTTTGGGTTGGTTTGAGTTTAATTGCTTCCTTCATTGGGTACATTATAGTTAGATCTTTTCTAGACCATTGCTACTACAGTCATGGACGTGTTTCTTGGTCATTGCAAGGTTTCTTCAGTGTAGTTAGCCTTGTTTTAGGTACTGTAGTTTTTGGTGGGACTGTCGTTGCTTTGTGGAAGAGAAGTGATGACCAGATCAAAGTGGTAGATTCTGAGAGTACACAGGGACTTATCAATGTGGATGATGATAGCACCATACTTGCAAATGAGTGTGGAGATCATTTGGTGTTTCCATCAGGTACCCACATTGGTCAAAGACCTAATCTGAAAGGTGACAAACAAAATTCCCCCTGTCTAGGCTTTCAACTGCTGGTTTTTTCCATTTGAGCTTGAGACCTAACGATAGTTTCTCTTTCTCCGTGGAAAGACCTCAGCCAGTTATGATGTTTCTTTTGCAGAGCTTTTCGAGATGAGCATGAAGCAACAAAGTGGCAGTGTAAGCATAGGAGTCCTGGTCTGTGGACCTGAAAGTCTTGAAACAAGTGTTGCTGAAGTATGTCAATCGCTGAACTCCAATCATGACAAAACCCATCAAGTCCAATTTAACTACCACTCCGTCAGTTTTGACCTATGAGATTTTAGTGCCAAAGTCAAAATCTTTTGTATTAGCATTGCTCAATACTTGAAGTAGCAAGTTCCAAAAGAGAACTATAAAAGTAGTGCCTGAAGTCCAACAGATTTAGCTCAAATCAGTTGTGACATTTTTTTTCCAAATGTATTGAAATGTGCAATTTTGCAAAGTCCTTCCATCATTGCAAGAATTGGTTTTGTTGGGTTTTGTTTGCCCTCAGCAATGTTTCTTCAAGATTTTGATTTCCACTTTTAGTCCTATGTTCCCAATTCACCTTGGAGAGACTATACTATGTCATATGTACATTCATTACAAGTCCTACTATTTTTACAGGAATCCAAATAATTCTTACTCTAGGAACAATGTCAACTACAAATTTACATATCCTCAAGCTTTCATTTTCATCAAACAATGTGAAAAGAGAAGTATATGGAAAATTGAAGTCTATCGAATTGTACTCATGGATTTTTCAACTAGATCTTCACACAAATGGAAAACCCATGTCCAAGTTGGTTTGTATCACATTTGAAGAAAATTTACTAGAGGATTCTAGATCGGCATGACCCATCAAACCTCTTGCCATCATTACTAAATCCATGAACAAGAGGGCATAGCCTCGTGTTTATTCCATGTTTCATTCTTAACACTTAACTAATTTACAACAAATTAGTTGGGATGCTTGTGATATTCATAGGGTGCAACAATAAAAAGACAATTTAAAGCTAAGTTGAATTATCTTTTGTTTCATAAAGACAATTGAAGGAGCTCAATGAGTAAACTCAAGTACTCTTCCATTTCAACACAAAGAAGAAAAATGGAAAATTTTGAAAAAATGCATTTTTTTTTATCACGTTGAACTTTATAGGTAAGTTTATTAACACAAAACAAAAATCATTATCTTTTCCCTTAGTTGACCTACTCTTTGGTTGTCAAGAGTGCTCTTATAATTTTTCAAAAATTTGAATCAACTTAAGGAGTGTAGACAACGATCATTATGAGGGGCTTTGAAATTTGTGTATTGTGTGAATTTATGATGAAAGTGACAATTTCTTCAAGATGTTTTGTCATATGATTTTTCCTCACTTTTTAATTTCCTTTCCTTTGTTTTTTTAGAAATTAACGTGTGCATTCATCTCTTATGTTTTAATGTAAATTCAACTAAAACACATCTTGACATAAGAGGATAGAGGAATAATCCAAGGTTTTTTTTTTCGCACATTCTTAAACATAAATCAATTATATCCAAGTTCAAACTATGCAATGAGATTTGGAAACCTTTGATGTGTAAATCCTCACTGGCAAAGTGTTTTCTTCTTGAATCCTAAAAAAGTAAAATTGTGAACAACTCTTTTTAGTCATAATTCATCTTTCTCTCTCTCAACACAAAACACATCAACTTTCTTCTTGGTTCATACATCGTGGTTAGCACATTTAGACCACAACCTCACATCATAATTGTTATAATAGAGTTATCCGTAAAGTAACCCTGTCTTCACCCTGTCTTTGGGCCTCCTTTCACCCCCCTATCCCCTCTTTCAATGGTATCCGCAAAGTAAAGAAATTTTATTAAATCTCTATATGAAATGCTGAAACTCAGCATTTAATGCACGAGGTTCGAGATTAATTATAGTAGTAGTACAGTTAGGAGTAGTGAAAATATATGTAGCAGCAGTGGAGGCGCTCAGGAGAAAGGAAAGACAAGATGAAACTCAGTTTATCACCAAAATTGATGGTTTTCTGAGTTTCATCCCCCCTCGAATGTTAATGTACTTTTTTGCACGTTTTTTTAATCTCACCCTGTATATGACCAAACTTAGAAGTTAGGGTTCTGGTGCTGTGTTTTTCTTACTTTACAGATAACTCTAATACCCAAAAAAAAAAAACTTGGGGGCAATGATGTTTTGTGGGGAGATATTTTTTCTTAAAGCATCACCACCCACTAACCAATATACACAAGCACAAGTTTATTACATTCCATTGATGTTATAATTTTCTATTGACACTTCTACAAGTAATTTTGCCTTAGATGTGATTATCAAACTTCCTACCATAGACAAAAATCTCAAAGAAATATTTACATTTATAACCAAGGAATAGCATATGTGCCACAATTACTTGAGCCTCCCACATTTTTTAAATGACATTTAAACCAAAAAAAAAACTATAATTCAATTATAAAAATGGTGACAAATACATTTGATGATTGTCAATCATGAACCATTTATCAACTTTAAACTTGTTGCAATTTTCATTACAAATATAGTTGATAAATATTCTTCAACTCACATCATTGTAGAGATTTAAGCTTTGAACAAAAACCTTCACTACACACACAATTTTTAAAAACAAGGAAATGTCAAAGGACATCAAGTTTCATCTATTAAATTTCACCCCTCTTTGAAGCAAAAGAAAACATTTACACGAGAATTTTCATACCACCATGTGATAATGTTCACACAAATAAATAATCTTTCAACACACCTTTTAAAGTTTACAATTCATATTATAAAATAACATGACATTGTACACTTTACATCCCACCTGCATTTTCAAAGTGATACATGACATAACAACCTTACCATAGAAACAACCAAATATTTCTTGGAGGAAATAAAGGTAAGAATATAAAATGAACTAAATATAGAGTTGCACACTAGAATACAAAGCCTCTCTATCATCAAATATTTAAAATTTTGTCATTATTACAACTAAAATATTACCCATCTATGCTTGAACATAAGCTTTATCATCATGATTATTAAAAAAATCTTATAAATATTCAAAACATTTTCCATTCACAAAAATACACATTAATTAAAATGTTTATGACCACAAAGGCATGGAGATCAAAGTTTTGAGATCATCTTCTAATGTAACATGTTACTAAAGTAGGAACAACTTGGACATGGTCTCAAATGTTGACAATAAATTTTGAACTACCCAATCTCCTTGTTTAAACTTTTGTTCAATTTACAAAAACGTCCTTTTAGTAAATGGTTTTTAACAACATGATGGAAAATGTTGAGTTGTTTTCAAGATTTTCCATCACATTCATACTTTTCATGACTTACAAAGATCGTGACTAGTATAACATGATAACCTTCAATTTGAACAATTGTACATTAAAATAACTTATTCATCATGCAATGCTAGTGAAATCAAATATCACACATATCACAAGGTGATTTCAAATATGAACATATATTAGAAATATCCTTAAAGTTGCACCTTGTCTTATGTTGAATTTCATGTTGACTTTTTCATTTCATCTTAACTTTGCACTTTTCTTTAAATTCTAGCAAATAAGGACCCAATCTCAAAATCAGGAATGAACCAAGAATGAGCACATGGACATTTCTTATGAACTGTAATTACATTTTGTCTACCTAGGGGTCTATTGACTAAAAGGTCTACCTACTTGCCTAGGCTACCTACCCTCCTACTTATCTTCCTCCTTAAGCTACCTACATCCTATCTACCTACCCATCTACTTATCCAACCACCTAAGTGCCTACCCATCTAAACTACCTACCTATTTAAAATACTTAGATACCTACATAGGCTAGCTAAACTACTTACCTAAGTCACCTAATATCACCTATGTTATTTATTTATATTATTTATCTAAAATAATAGCTCAAAAATGTTTTTTTTAATTTCCATTGGAAGTAGGGGATGGGGAACTAAACTAATTTTATGTTAAATTATGTGTTATTTTTAGTTTGGTCCCCTATATTTTCAAGCTTAAAAATGAATGTTATAATTTCAAATCATGTGTCTAATTTGGGCCAAACTAAATGTGTAAATCCCATGTTTGTGTTCCTTTACGAAAATCTCAACTAAATAACAAAACAATGCCTCAAGAAAAAATGATGATCCCATACATTATTCATCTTAAATTGTCACAAAAACAAAGCTTACCCAACTACCATCCATTTTTAGGCCTATTATTATTATTATTATTTAATTTTGAAGGTCATAATTTTCATATTTAGTATTGTCATTTTACTTTTTTATTGCACCTCCAATTAAACGTGTCAATATAACAATTTATTGCATGATTAATTTCCCATCTAATTATCAGATCCTATTGTTCTATTCATTTGTAAAACCTTTATTAGATTTATATCATTATAACTTCTCAAGTCTTCATGTGATTGAAAATTTTTAAAAGATCATTTCTAACCTTAGTTATTTAGAATTGCTTCAAATACATATGGATTTGAATTCGTATCCACATCAACATTGAAAGAATTTTCATGCATCACTATTGATTTTCATGGTGAACAATAGTTTTCTAAAACTCCTACCTCTTATAAACACATCCCTTTGAAAATGTTTTTTTTTCTACAAACCACTACCATCTTATATATATATATATATATATATATGGCATGTGTTTAAACTTTTTATTGTACACAAGGATGGAATATCACATCTTGAGAATATTTCAAGAATAATTTTGTTATCACACTTTTTTGTTTTTTTCAAATTTCATTTGGTTTGATGTTCAATGTTGCCTTTGGTTTTAGATTTATCAAACATTACCAACAAGTTTACTCATTCACTTGTAGAATCATTCAAACTTAACATCTACTTAATCAAGATTCTTACATACTTATTATAGAAATTTCAATTCAAGAGGGGGAAATCATTTAATAATATAATTGAAGAATTGTGACGAAAAAAAAGGTTAAAAAATGATGCCCGCAAATGTAATGCTTTAAATGTGTTTAAAAAAAAAATCCTAAAGTTGTGTCATTGATTTAGGTCTTTGTTAAATTAACACAAGTAAATACAAAACCTTATTAAATTTAGGGTTTTAAGAGAGGATAAACAATTCCCTTTGAATTTTGTATTTGAATAAGTCTTCAACATTGGAAATGTCCATATAAAATGAAAATCTCTTTCTTCTTTTCAGTAAAATGCACATTATGCCTAATTAGGTATAGATAATAGCTTATTCAATCAAATAACCAACCATTTAATTAAATAGCATGTGGTGTCAATTACACAATACAATTATGCATCTCTTCCCATTAAACATTGGAATGATAATATTATGCATCTCTTTTCATTTCACATGCGAATGATGACTACTTCAAATGCCCATTTAAAGATTGGAATGATATATACATATCATGTTTTAAAATAAAAAGAATGATAGTTTGTGCACAATCATTTGACTAACCCTTAATTACAAAGCGCATAATGTCGATTATGCTTTGGAATTATGTATCTATATTGCCATTCCACATTGGAATGATGTTGAACCCCTCTACTTTTTATAAAGCGAGGTTTAAAGTTTATGGCAACATATTGCCATGTCTATGAACTTTCTTATTGGCCACAAATCATTTTGTGAAATGTTTAAAACTTTTGTGTTTTATAGAGGGGATTTTGAGTAATTTTTCTAAGATTTGAAGTAGGTTTTTCAAGGATTTGGAGTAGTGGATTTTAGTGGTAGATTTGAGGAATTTTTTTTGAAGCAAAATGGTGAAAATTTGCAACATTGAAGCTAGTTATGTTTGGGGTTTGACTTTGTCTATGACTATTTTGAATTGCCATAACACTTAAGTTGTGATTGTCAACATTTCTCAATCTAGGATCAATTCTTGGAATAGTGACAAGCCTCCCATTTGAATTGAGACTTAACAAAGTTGTGAATGTGTGCAGATAAAACAAATTTTTTTTAGTACCAATGTGGAAAAACATTTTTATTTCCATCAACATGATTCATAATTTTGAATTTGGGAAATAAGCCAATTTTGCTAAGGGTCTAATTTCAAAATACATTGTTGTGATCATAATTATAAACAATATGTTGTGATTGCAACAACCTAATGGAAAACCACTTAAACAAGACCTTGTTTCTTATTGTATGGACATGCACTTTCCATTGGAGAGTTGCAATTGGGTTGAAAATGTGTACATAATCAATGTTAAAAACCTTTGAAAACATTTCATATGTAATGAACTTTTTGGAGAATTTTTGAAAAAAATATGTTACCGCGATAAAAAATGGTAGATGTCACTATATGGTTATTCACAATTTGATTAATAGTTATCACAACTTTTGCATTTGATCAATGTCTAATTAATAGAATTGAGGTGATTATGAGTAAAGCTAATTGTGTCATGCCCGTACATGGTTAATTACAATCATGCCCATCATGCCTTTTAGGGTTAATGTACGCTTTTAGGGTTAGTGTATGTTCTTAGGTGACTATACACTATTAAGTGCTTAGGGTTTCAGCTTGTTGCCGGCTGTATAAAAGGTCAAGCCCTTCCCTTTTCTTTTTAATTTTTCTAGAAGTCCTTTCTTAGGAGAGTTTCCTCCATAGTTAGATTGGATTTATAGATGCTCACGACGACCATTGCACGACCACCATCTACGGACATTACATGTTTTTTCCTTCTTTGCAATTTAATTTTTAAAAAACTCTACTTTCTATTGTTTAATGTTGAAAGAGACAGATTTCTTTTACCTTTGAATTCTTGAGTTTTTGTTGTTATTACTACTGTTCGTGTTGTTGTTGCTGAAAGGTGCTATTGGTGTTGTTACTATCGAAGGGAGCTTGCACTGTTCATTCCTGCCAACTAAACAGGGAATGACATCCTGGAGCAAGTTTCAAATTTTATTTTTTTATTTTTTTATCTCTCTTGCGCAAAGACATGAAAGCAACCGCCTCTCGAAGTTATTGAGTAAAAAAATTTTAAAAATGACGTCGCCCACCATCACAACATAGCAACGTTGCGTTGCCTGTTATCGCTATCAAGCAGTGTCATTGCAAGTTGCAACGATGTGAATTGTAGCGTTGTGAGCTTGCAATGTTTGTAACATTGCGAGCTGTAGCTTTAATAATGATGCGAACTTGCAGTGTTGCACCACTGTAACGCCATGTTGCAGTCCGCCATCACCGTGGAGCTCACGAACGCTTTGTAACGCCATGACCTTTGACATCGAGTTGCGCACTTTGTGTCGCCCACCATTGTTGCATCTCGGCAAATTGTAGTGGTTTGAGTGTTACCGCCTGCCATCGCGATAACGACGTTCAACTTTTATCTGTTCGATATCCGTCAAATTTTTGTTGGACTTTTGTCCGATGTTCGTCAGACTTCCGTTCGACTTTCATTCGACGTTTGTCGAATGGAACGTCGAACTTCTGTTCGACGTTTGTTGAACTTCCGTTCGACTTTTGATCGACGTTCATCGAACTTTTGTTCAACTTTCGTCCGACATTCATCATACTTTTGTTTAGACTTTCATTGGATTTCTATCCAACTTTCGTGCAACATTCATTAGACTTTTTGTCCGACGTCCGTTGGATTTTCATTTTACTTTTGTTTGATGGTCGTTTGATTTCCGTCCGGCTTTCGTCAAACATTTGTCAAACTTTTATCCTGTCATCTTGTCGTCCTACCATTTTGCCATGTTGATGTCCTACTGGTTTGATTTTCGTCCGACCTTTGTCCGACCTCCATTCAACATCCGTCCATTATCATTCATTCCCATTGACACACAATATTCTTCTAACCATATGTTGTGTTAAAACTTTATAGTTAGTGCTTTATATTGTTACAAAATTTTGGGGCATGGGACAACACCATTTTCTTGGATGATGAGAATAATACTGCTCAACCAAAGCCTAGGTATTAGTTACGAAGTAACACACAATCCTTTGAACCGATTTTTTAAAATTCTCGATCTTCACAACGATACCATGAAACGTTTATAGCACAACCATTATCTAGTACAACTCGTAGCAGGAATTCAAGTTCAGGTTACATTACAACAATGGTACATCAAAGTCCATTTGGAGGGCTTAATCAATGGGGTACGCTTGTTGGTGCACTTACTTTCACACCATCATCGTATATTCCGCTGCAAATCGTTACCTCTACACCCATATACACCATGGAGGTTAGTAATTCTTCCAGGAGAAGTGAAAAATTCAGCAGAAGGCTAGGTATCATTTCTTTGAAAAAATTCAAGGCAACTTTCTCAACTATGGTTTATGAATTGAAGCTCGAATATGGCGCTAATTACATTGAGGCGTTCGTATTCAAACAATTGGCCCGTTATGTGCATTATGAGGCATTGGATGTTTACAAGCAACATTCTCCAAGGATTTTGGGTGTCATTCAGATCCCAAATCCAGCTTATGCCACAACCATCACCACCGCCTCTCAAGCTGCACTTCATGTTATTATTACACGTCATGGGACTATGCCCAATAATTTAAACCTAGTACCTACTTTAGTAAACATTTCTCCTCAACAACTCATTGTTGTTATCGCGAATAATCTTCCCACCATCGATGCACTAGTTTTTGTTGACCCAATGGAGGAATTCTTTCGAGTTCTTGAGTTGGAATTTTGCCACCTTTTCTTAGTAGAAGGATGAAACCCTCAAGATGTTAGATAGGAGGCTTTTCAAGCTTAAAGAGGATACTCAGAACATCATAGACCTAAAAGTTACCCATCAGTATTTTCATTCGTTGGAAGGTACTCCGACACTCCATGCGTAGGTTTTGCAACAGGTTTTTATAGAATTTGGAGACTTGTACATTTTGAAAATGTGTACAACATTTCTGAAAAGCTATAACTAACTCATGCACATTATGAAGCCAATACCATGTGGCTTCCATCACATTCAAGACCTCATCCTCCACCAGCTGCGCCAACTAGATCATCACATTCTTCTTCAAGGGCTAAAGCAATGCATTCAGCTACACCCATCCTACCTTATTGCAACTACTACGGCAATCCTGCCCACAAAGCTAATGAGTGCAACATTCCTTTCAAGGATTTCTTTTGTGATTATTGTGGGAAAAAAAGACATTAGGAAGTTGTTTATTTTGCCAAGTTCCCGGAACAGAAGTAATTCTGATTACCACGGTAAAATTTGTCAACATCTTTTGTTACCCCTCAATAAAAAGCCAAGGCATTTCAACCTTCCACTCAAGATTTCCCCACCAAGGGTAATTCCAATAAGAATGCCAAGAAGAAGGAACATAATGCTGGCAAGAGGGAGTTGTTTCAAGCCCATGCCCTTCAAGTTCAAACTCTATAAAATGAACTCGAATCATTGAGGACCCAACTTGCTAATCTAAAAGGCAAGTCTTCCCAACCAACTAGTCATGCCCAACCTGTACAGGGTTTAGATCATGAAACGAACCTCCTAGGTCGTTCTATGGCCTCTCGCACGATGCCATGGTTGGGGAGTATGTTCTTTCCAATACACCCAATTCTAGTTTCACACCAGAATTTGCCACTTCCTTTTGCCCTTCCTACTTTGCAACACAAGAGGCTAGTGTGGCACCCAAAGTTTTTACCATTAGGTACGTAATTAGACTAATTGACTCACATCTAGTTCAAGTCCAATTACTATGGCTAAAGGAGGTCGAATAATCATGTCGTAATCTTTTTGTCTTCTCAACACAGAAGAAGAACGCACCTTGTTGGCGAGGGGGCAGGAAACTACTACACCACAAGTTGCTAGGGCATCAAATTCTCATGTCCTAGGAGTACATGTACATTAGGAAAACACACAATTTTCCATTGATTAGCTTATGGAATGCTAACTTTAAATGTGTGAAGTGGCGCAAAAGCTTGTGAATACACCATTGTTTCGTTTTCAAGATTTGAAGTTAAGCACCAAGGACATAATTTCAATACTAAAAGATACCCTGAACATTACATCAGGTCTTTTACTAATCCTTAATTCACATGCAATAGGGATCCCATATAACACCCCGGAAAAACACTCGATTGGTTCACGTGTTATAGATGGCATTCGTAATCTCGTCACTAATTCTAGCATGGCTAAACTAGTGAGCTCTCCTACCTCTGATTCTACATTCACATATCAAAAGGGAGTTAAAAACACCTCATTTGTGGATTTGTTACTCAACAAAGGCGTTGTGGTTCTCTTCACAAAGTTTTTTACTCATTTTTAAAAATAGTGTTTAGTGAGAGAACTTTGATCGTCACTAGAATTGCCATTATCAACAACACTATGTCAACAATCCAAGTTGGAGGACATACATCTAGAGTGGTACTTCTTGATACAAGTGCCCAACTAATGATTCTTGGAGTTCAATTCGCCAAGAAGATTAGCATGTTGGATTCCAAACTACGAAAATCTATGTGGCAGATTCGCGCCGCTAATGGGAGCGTAGAGGAGGTATAGATTAGGGGCTTTGCCTACAAGTCATATCTTTAGTCACCAATGCCACCAATTACGATGTGTTCATTGGGCAAGAGGCTTTGTTCCACCAGGTTTCACAATTGACAACTGGTTCAAGCATGCAGTCTACCGAATGGATTGGGAGACTTATGAGCACCACCTGGGATATATACCCCTTGATTACATGGGAACCATAGTCCTATGGCTCACCATTGTATGCTCAAGGAAGCACACACTATTTCTTACATCTAATAAGTTACTCACGAGTGGATAGAGGGAGATGAAAAAGAGACAACTTACGCTCAAGCTATTGAAAGCTTGAAGGTGGTCCCTACTGACATTCAACATGGACCAAAGGTTCAAAGCAACCCACGAGCCCTTGGTCAAAACTTTGTCTAGTTTTGGAAACATTGAGAGCCATGGCGAACCGATTAAGCTAGTAGTTTGTCAGCTAATCACTTGGACACCGCCTAAGGACGAGATTACATTACTAAAGCTCTTTGCTAGTATTAGTACAAGCCTCAAAGCCCTACTATAGTCAGGGATGGTGGTTCAGAAATATTTTTACGTAAACATTGATCTTATTACAAGGCAAGTGGTAGCATCGAGAATGAGGGAACTCATAATTAGATTTCCACAACAGTTTGCAACCACTGCATGGAAAGCCAATTTCACATTTTTGCCTTCTGACATACAACTAATTCAAAAAAAACATATGAAATTATTTAGCCCCGTGGACTTCATCATTTCAGGTTGGGAGTGTCAAGGATTTTTAACGGCTGGATTTGGAGAAGGCTTAAATGACACAAGATCCAGTCTCCTCACGGAATGGTACGATTGATTACTTGGGTTCAATCCATTTCTCTTCTGCTTGGTTATGTAATTGAAAACACCCCTTTTTAGCTTAACCAAAGGGGGAAAGTCCAAAAGCATTGCATGCTGGTTAAACATCACCTTGGAGAGTCTTTCTTATTCGATGTAGCACAATGCGGTTCCTATGCACACCGATTACGCAACTGGTGGACTAACTTTGCAGCACTCTCAATTCTATAGCTGGCTCTGAGATACACCATCAAAGACCCCAACCTACAGGTTTTTCACATATTGGATGATCAGAGTTTTTGCCAACCAGTTACAAGGCAAGAAAAACCTCCTTGGTTTCTTACGAACATGATAAGAAAACCAAGAGCTGCTTGGCCCACCTTTGTCTCTTTCCTAATAACACACGCATTTTAGGGAGATGGACCAGGCCTGGTGTATTGTCATGCTTAAACCACTTGGGATGAACCAAGCCCAGAAGAAAGAAAAAAGGCTATTGGGTTAGAAACTAACACTACTAGTCACACCAAGGTGACTAGATTGGAGCATAACGCTCTACTGGGGAGAGGCATGGATCTGAATTCCCTTACATAATTATTGGTAACTTGTGTATTTCTTCAAATGTACACATCACCAACACTGATTCAATCAACTTATAGTTTTGGTAATGCGACCACATGGCACCCTGACCAAGTACACTTGCCTATCTTCAACACTCTACATTTCACTCTTAGTGTTGGGGGGGAGGAGGTACCATGTAATTTGACTCAAGTTGTTTCTGATACACTTGGAAGTACATCAGCTTTTGGATAAACATTACAACCTTTTACGAATATGCACAGTTGGATAATGGAGAACCCAATACACTAGGTTCTCCAAACACACTTTCCAACTCCATTCCATGTGCTTCCAACCACCCTTTTGTTATGTCATTGTTATGTCTCATTAACAAATGGTCTTTCTCCTTTTTGTTTGTTAATTAGCAAATTTGTGACCTGGTCTTTCTCCTTTTTTCTTCTACGTCATGTCAATGAAACCTAGTCCCCATCTATGTGGATGAGTGAAACACAATTATTCTATGTGGATTGTGTGAAACAAGAAACAAATTAACTCTATGTGATAATTCAATGTGATTATTTTAGGAGGAGTTAATTTGGTCAAGGTCTTAGTGATTCACATTTTCATCCTTACATAACATTTTGCCACACAAATCATGTAGGAGTTGTTTTATGACATCATTGATATTGTCCTTTGATTTCACATCCTCCAAAAAAATAGATTTGTCGTAATGGTTGTGAAACAAATGATAGAAATTTTTGCACAAAGTGGTTTTCCCAATCCCACCCATTCCAACCAAACCAACAATAAATTCCTTTTGTAACAAAATGTTTATGTCTTTTGCTTTGTCAATCAACGCCACCTCATGACATGGCAAAGGTGGAAGCAATATATATTTTTGTCAAAATTCACAAAATATAAATCATTTATATGTTATCTTTTTTATTTGATAACCAATATATATGACATTGCATATGTGATACACATCAAGTGTGCTATGACCTAATGTGTTTCAAATTACATGAACATATATGAAGTCAAACAAATTAAATTTGATGTTTTTGCCTCCATACATATTTTCAAACATTTCAACAATAAATAATAGCTTGGATGATTTTTGTTTCGTAACTTGCAAATTGTCAAGCGATTAGCATCTTCAATTTTGTAATGGTTGTTGTTTGAAAATTGAATAGTTGAGGCATATGGCACTAAAATTGCCTCCATGTGCAAAAGATTAAGTTAATGCAACTCATTGACTTGTTTGTTCATTTATGTTTTAACTTATACATAACATAATAATTCCAAATGGTGGTGGAAAGTAAGTTTAATAATTATTGATGTTTGAATCAAGATGAAATATTTTGTGTAAAAGTAATTTCCTTCAACCTTTTGGCAAGATAATTATATAAATACATCACAAACTTATTGGTTTTTGATCTCATTTATCTTACATGTTTTAATGATGTTATGATTTTCCTTATAAATATTTATATGGAATTGATTTAATGAAAGGAAAATTAAAACCTATTTCCTGATGTTTGAAATCAATCAAATTTCCTTTCCATCAATAGTATTTCATGAAACAAAGTTCACAAAACATATGACCCATTCCCCACATTAATATATTCACATTAGTAGAAAAACCCCATTTTTCGACTTGTCTTAGGTGACAAAAAGTCTCTTTTGCGACTATTTTTGATCAAAAATAATTACAAAAGACACTTTTAGTCGCCTAAGACAAGTCGAAAAATGGGGTTTTTCTTCTAATGTCAAAAGTATTGAGTCCTTGATCCCACACAAGTTTTGACAATATAAAAAATGTTCCACTAATGAACCAAATTAAATAACTTTCAATGTGACGAAATGAAAATTTTACCCAATTTTTGTTGAATGGTAATCCTTCACCAAATGCATAAATGTTGAGGTCTTCATGAGTGGCATTTAAAAAAATTGTTGAAAGGTGTTCCATTTGTGGGTTGAAAGATATTATATTTTTTAAAACCAGATTTTTGTTGCATATTTGTTCAATGTCTTGATTTGTTGATGTTTCTAAGTGAAATAATTTGATAAAGATTAGGTACCACTAGCATGTCGTACACTATAAAATATTACACCTTTAACATTGTTCAAAAATGTCTTACAACATTTGTGTATTTCATCATCCAAATCATTTCTTAACCTTTGATGTACATGTTTGTAAGCTTCAAGCACCAAGCTTTTGAATACAAGACCTCCAAAACCATAAGCAACTAATGCCACCGGTCCATCCCAAAGGGATTGATAACTACAAAATATTCAACAATGCACCAAAATTTTGTTATCAACATTGTATTATCATGTACAAATTTATCCTATTATACTTGGGAGGCAATTTTTCAATTCACACATGACTTAAGCCATAAGTTCATAATTGATTTGCTTGTCATTTGTCATTTTTCATTTATTGACTCTATTAATCTACCTAAAAAAATGTGACGACCATGTTTTGGTAAAGCTATTATTATGTATAAATATGTATGTGTTTACATTCTTGTGTTTATGTACAATTCATCTTTTATGTGTTACTTTGGAAATATTGTTGAAATAAAAGAATTTTAAATTAAAAAAATTGAAAATATTTTTTTGCAATGAAATGGATGCAAATTTTCTATACATGTATTAATATGATTTAGTTCAATTCAATTGCATTACCACATATAAAGCTTCAAAAAATGTGAACTAAAAATTGCCATCAAAACCAAACTAGTTGTACCATGAATTTGTAATATGAACATAGACTTTGGTATTATCTTCAAATAAAAACATTTGCATTTTAGCCCCATTTTACATTCTCCTACATGAATATAATGATTTAAATAAATTGGAACTTGTTGGCGTGTGTCACAATACTAACACACATGAACAATTAACTTGTGCAAAACATTTTAAAAATTTTAAAGTTGCAAACAACTATCTTTAATGTACATAAGGAATAGTAATTAATGTGTCCATAAATAGAGAAAATTATCACACCTTTAATTTGTAACCAAACTTTGAATGAGGTTTTTGCCAATTTCAATCACATCATTGTAGAATACTTGTCAAAATGTTAGAATCATAGGACAATGATAAAATTCGAACATAAGGAGAACCACAATAAGCACGATTGACATCTGGTGCAAAGTGCAAACACGTTGGATCCAAGATCTCAGGCCTTAGCCTAGTGAAAGCAAGTAACTTTTTTTTTGCTCACTTTTGGTCTTCTGACTTGCTTTGTGTTATGGTGCCCACAACCAAGTCTATTGTTTGTGAAGGAATCGATGGTATCCGTTTCTTCAGTCTTGGGGCCAACACAAGGCCATAAAGTTCAATATTTATTAGTAACTTGGGGCAGATTGAAAAGATTTTTTTCTTTTTTGGCCTTGAAACTCCTAATGTAATTTAGCACTTGGGGCTGATTTCAACATTTGCACCAATAGGAACGGCATGATTTGAGTTGAACATGGGGCTTGACTCCTATTGTAAAGTGGGCCTAAGAGCAGGTCCACAAGTGCTGGGTATATGGCCCTAGATGGTAAATTTTGACTTAGCACAATGGCATTGGCCTGGACATTTTCCCTGAGAATACCAAGGCAGGCAAAAGGCTCATCAAAGGACAATAATACCTTCTGCTGATTGTTCAATAGACTGTTAGACAGGTGGTCGGTTCAAGTGGGTTGCTAATAGCTATTATTGGTTACCGATCATTTGCATTGTCAGTTTTAGTGTGGGGTTGTGCAAAAAAAACAGAGAAAAGAAACTAATCTTGGTTTTGTGAAATATTGTGTTCCATTGCAATATACTCAGAGCACCTGTGGAGCTGCTTTAAAGGATGATTTTAACTACAAAAAAAGGTGTTTTGTCAAGTGACTTCATTAAATTTTGAATGAATTCACTAGTTTAAATATTTAATTAAAAAATAATAAATTTTCTGATCTAATGAATGGGGAGTAGTGAATTGCACCCACATTTTTTAATAATTAAAAACAAACACAAAGTGTTTGTAACTTGGTACCATAATAGATTCTGGTTTGGTCAAGGCATAATATTTGTACCTGGTATATACCAGATACAAATATTATCAGTGTTTTTCCTTCTCTTTTTTTTCTTTTTTTTTCAATTTTGTGGTTTGTAAACTTTGTCAAAAAAATTCCATTTATTGAGCATTTTTTTCTCGAATTCACACTTTGAAAACGAATTTTCCCAATTTCTTATAAAAAAATTTAGCCACAGTGCGAAAATTCACCAAGAGAAATCACATTTCTGAACACAATTTCTTTTGTTTTTCCACTCCAGATTTATTTGTTATGAAACCCCCCCCCCCCCCCCCCCCAATTTTTCCAGGCTGCTCCCAGTCATAGCCACTGACTGGCCAGGGCGAACCGGCACCGACACTGGTACACTCACCATGGTTCAAGTGTAGGCCAGGGTAACCTGACCAAGGCAAATTGACCCCCACATTGGGATCATGGTAAAAACCTCAGAGCCCATTTAAATTGCTCATAAATATTCTAAATATTAAAAACATCATTTCTCTAGACAAAAATCAGGGTCCCTAAATCCAAATCTAAATAATTTTTGGGGCCTGATATGGCCATTTGAATGAGGGGGGGGGGGGGGGGGGGGGGTCCATTCACCCTGGACGGTTCACCCAAGGCCCCAATTAATCATGCATTGCCTGCAACATGAGCTCTGGGCAGAACGCTTCAATAATGCACTGGGTGTGAAATCAGCCAACAGCAGGAAACGTGTGGAGCAATTTTTTTTGGGGGTGAGTTTTGAGATATAGCCCAAGTGGCTATCATCGGTAGGAAGATTTAATCAGATTTGGCTATGAGCTAAAATATGGCATTAGAAAATCTTAAACATTCTTTCTCTTATTTTTGGCTACCTACTTGAAAACCATGCATGGAAATCTGACGATTTTTCTTTTGGATTTGGTTGATATTTTGGCTATTGAGAATCTAAAAAAGCATTTGATTTGATTTTAGCACTTTAAAAAAAATTATGACAGCTTTTTTTTCGGCTATAGTTTTTTGGTAAATGAGAGGTCGTTGTGTGGATGTGAACAAAAGTCATGATGATACCAATGGAGGAGGCCAGAGGGAAAAAAATTAAGCGTGTTTGACAAGTCTCAAGGTGGCATTGCATATTCCATCCTCAATTATGAGTAGAAAATAGAGATATGTGTTCCAGAAAAGAAAGTAATGAATTGTTCAGTGGCCAAGAAATCGGTAAAGCGCGTATGCTACAGTCTGAAGAGTCGAGGCAAAACCTTTCTAGAAGTTTCTGGGGGAGGAGAAAATGAAGAAGAAAAAGAAACATTTGTGAGAAAAGTCGAAAAAGGAGTAAGAAAAAAGAGAGTGGGAATTCCAGGGAGATCGTGAAGAGGAAAGGGTTTGATGTTCTTTGGAGAGAGATCTAGTGGAAAGATCAGCTTGTGAGGATCTGTGAGGTGACGGACACCCATCATACCCTGTGTATGCTATTGGGATGGCAGAGGATTTCTAGCAGGTTTTATGAGAGCTTCTTCTTCTGTGAGAAAAGTCGAAAGAGGAGTAAGAAGAGAAGAGTGTGAGAATTCCAGGGAGTTTCATGGTGAAGAGGAAAGGGGTTGATGTTTTTTGGGGAGATCTAGTGGAAAGATCAGCTTAAAAGTTGAAAGAGGAGTAAGAAGAGAAGAGCGTGAGAATTTCATGGTGAAGAGGAAAGGGGTTGATGTTTTTTGTGGGGATCTAGTGGAAAGATCAGCTTAGCTTGCGGGAATCCGTGAAGTGAGGGACACCCATCATACCCTGTGTATGCTATTGGGATGGCAAAGGATTTGTAGCAGGTTTTATGAGACCAAAAGGTTACGAGAAAAATATTTATGAGAGCAGTGAGCAATAGGAATTTTAGTTGTATGAAATATGGAAAATTCATATGGCCTCAAGCGAAAAGGAGTTGATCTTTCACAAGGGCCACCAAAAAGAAACAGAGATGTTGTGCCAATCCCTGCTGCGATTGAGACACCTTTGGTCCCCGCTGAAAATGCTCCTTCAAGCTCTCGATGGCACAACAATGTGGTGCTTCTTCTTAATCTTATGATGAGCTTTCTTTGCACAGTTTTGTCTTGGGCTTTCCCAAGTTACACGTTGAAGTTTGATTTTTCTTTTTTTTTCTTTAATTTTGTTGGGGTGTTGAAAAAAAATTTCCTTGACCCTTCCAACCATGATAGTTTATTGTCCTCACAAAGCATCAGGAGAAGGAGGTCTAGTTCGGATTTGAACTCCCAATGAACAACTTCACAATCATACCTTTTAGCCACTAGCGTATTTGAATGTCCCCAATCATTTACAAGTTTCCTTGTCATACATTTTTTGCTTTGCTTACTTTCCTGTTTGGTTGTTTAGATAAAAACAATATGAAATGATGTTTAAAAAAATACAAAATGGAGTTATCATTATAGCCTATTACATTTGGTTAGTGACTCATTTGCTATAACAAGTAGAATTGGTGAAACGCAAATTTGTCAAAATTTGGCATGGGGACTAAGAATATCTTGAAATTGTAAAGATTGGAACTTTCATTATAGATTATGAGTTAAGTTCAATGTGTGGTCTTAATCCAACATGTAGTAAACCATTAAAATGTTTTTGGACATTCTTATTGGGTTTGTGTCCCGATTCCTTAGTTGTTGGAAGCCTTAGAGGCCCAAATGTTGGGGAAAATGTCATGAAATACAATTGAACCCAAACTTGAAAGAATCCAATTCTTAGCATTAACCTTCATTGTTTCACATACATTCCACCTACTATGTAACAACATTTACTTATTGAACTATGTTTTGAAACTTTGAAGTTTATGACACACGTGAATGATCTTCATTTGTTAGTCATGCAAGATAGATTTGGAATTCTCCAATTCATCTATTATTGTCATCTTGTTAAACTTAATATTTTCAACTGATTATTGCCTTTATCTAATTACTATAATTTGTATATTTCATTTATCTTATTTCATGTATAGTCAAATAATTTCCAAGAGATGTTTAAAGAATTGTGTTAACTTGTTTTCATTTTCTTTGCAGACATATCCAGTGCATGATTTAAATCCCACTTGTAATTCCAATAATCCAAACTTGACCATCGTTTTTTTTCATGGGATTGTTTTTGGCACAAATGATGAATGGAAGGAAACATGGACAACATGCCCCACCAACAATAGAGAAGAGTGCATATGTTGGCCAGAAAAGTGGCTACCCGAAGACTTGAACAACAATGTTCGAGTTTTATCATTATCCTATGATTCTAAAATTGTGGCAAGTGTTCACGATGATGTCATTGGAATTGGCAAAAACCTCATTCAAAGTTTGGTTACAAATTCAAGGTGTGGCAATCTCCTCTATTTATGGACAAATTAATTACTTTTCCTTGTGTACATTAAAGATAATGGTTTACATTTTTAGAATTTCTTACATGTTTTGCTCGAGTTAATTCTTCATATGTGTTAGTATTGTGATACACACCAACAAGTTTCAATTTACTCGAATTGTTAGATTCATGTAAAAGAACATAAAATGGGGCTAAAATGCAAATGTTCTTGTTTGAAGATAATAGCAAAGGTTATGTTCATATTATAAGTTCATGGTACAACTAGTTTGGTTTTGATGGCAATTTTTAGTTCCCACTTTTTGAAGTTTTATTTTTAGTAATGTAGTTGAATTGAATTAAATTATATTAATACATGTGTAGAAACTTGCATCCATTTCATTGCAAAAACGTTATTTCAAAAAAAAAATGTATATATATATAATTTCAACTATATTTCCAACATAACACATAGAAGATGGGTTGTACACTAACACAAGAATGTAAACACCTACATACTTGTGCATAATATTTGTTTTACCAAAACATGGTTGTCACATTTTTTAAGTTGATTGATGGAGTCAATAAATGAAAAATGACATAGCAGAAGCAAATCAATTATGAACTTATGGCTTAGGTCATGTGTGAATTAGAAAATTGCCCCCAAGTATGATAGGATAAATTATGACATGCTAATATAATGTTGATAATGGAATTTTGGTGCATTGTTGAATATTTTGTAGTTATCAATCCCTTTGGGATGGACCGGTGGCATTAGTTGCTTATAGTTTTGGAGGTCTTGTACTCAAAACCTTGGTGGTTGAAGCTCACAAACATGTATATCAAAGGTCAAAAAATGGTTTGGATGATGAAATACTCAAATGTTGTAAGACATTTTTGAACAATGTCAAAGGTGTAGTATTTTATGGTGTACCACATTCTGGTGGTACCCA
>Ga0209611_10005775_pt1 | contig 20570 bp, 19 predicted proteins | sample S1TSphgellanicum_3_FD_187693 | JGI IMG/M metagenome (GOLD analysis project Ga0209611, IMG submission 187693) | Host-associated microbial communities from peat moss isolated from Minnesota, USA - S1T2_Fc - Sphagnum magellanicum MG (SPAdes) (version 2) | ecosystem: Host-associated > Plants > Peat...
AAAAAAAGATCTGTGCTGGCCCGGGCAGTGCCCGGAAACTGCCCGGACAGACAGACATGTAACTTTAATATATAAGATTGCTGCAATTGTACTTTTTAAATTTCATCACTGGTTTTTTCAATAATGTTTGTGTAAAACATTTAGAATAAAAAAGGGAAAAACCTTTGACAAAAATTTAGTGTATTTGAAGGTGCTCTTAAAAGCCCTTAGGGCAATTCAAATTCCATTGATTTTTATGTCATGTAACACCCTAAGTTGTGGGCATTGTTAGTATGTGAATTGCCTCAACTCCATCTCACATGAGCCTTTATTCCACATGCAAATTTCGACCTGAAAAATAATATTTTGACCTATACACAAAGGATTTTTCATAGAAAAAAATAGCCCAAATTTGCTAGATTCCGAAGAAAAATAAATCTAAATATTCAGATTTTTATTATAAGTTCTAGTAGGTAGCCAAGAACATAGAAGGATTCTGTTTTTTTTTTTTCTTTTCTACTTTCGTATCTAGCATGTAGCCAAATTTGGCTAAATTATTTTCTGGATGATCGCCACTTTGACTACATAGAAAATCCTTAAAAGAAACCCTGGTCCAGGCTATTCCTGGCCTACTGATTTAACCCCATTAAACTTAACCGCGGTACATGCCAGCGGTCTCTTGCCATCTGGGAGACACGGATAGCTGCCTGCCACGACGCGGCCCCACACGTTCCTTCCGTCCTTGCTCCCCTTCCCTTCCCTTCCCTTCCCTTGCGCTGGCGTCGTCTCCATTACGCCCGTCGTTGATTGTTGCAAGTTTCATATTGCACACACGAAATCCTTCCTGTCGCTTGTCTCGGCTTCTTTCACCACGCCTATCGGTTTGGTTTCAAGTTCTTGGCTATGACGACTCTGCAGTGCGGTGAAAGAGCGTGCCGCGCCCCTCAAGTAAGTTTCTCCCTCTTTTCTTTTTTCTCATCGTTGGCTCCAAGTGCAGTACCCTCTCTCTCTCTTGGATGGATATCCTGCCCGCCCTAACATCCTTGTAAGCAGTAAATATTTGATCCAGCATTTTCTGTTGCAAAAATGAGGATATTGTGCTATCCTGTCGAAGTTCCCTATGCAAGGGATTTGGAGGTTCTTCTCCCTTCTCCCCTTTCCCCCCACCCTCAATTTACACACACGGCAAATGTGACCTGACATATGTTCTGATGTATCTGGGATGACACAGTTAACGGAGAAAGAGTTGGAACAGAAGGTTAAAGAGGCCCCTCTCTGGGAGCTTTCTCCAGACAGGAAATCTATATCCAGGACATTTGTTGCAAAGAATTTTGCTGAAGGTATGGTGATCTTGCCTGTTTACCTTAATTGCAAATGATCATTCTCATAGATAGATATCAATGCCAGGTGGTTGTGGACATCTCAGTTTGAGATTCTTGCAGATTGGCTTGCATGAGTGGGTTAAAATTGCTATGTGAAAGTTGGCTGATTTCTCTAGTTGGCTGGTATCTGTAGTTGGTAGGAAAGAGGAGCGGCATGTATGAGGTCAAAGTTCAAATTAGGAGTACAGTCTGGATCTCCACAACAGTCTTGATGCAGATGTGCAGTTCACTTTTTTCATTTCATGATTGTCCACAGTAGGGTAATTGTTGCATATATGACCCTCCACACATACCCACCTACCTACCTACAGTGAACAGTCTGTCAGGAAAAGTGCTTGATGGGAGCCTCTTTCATAGATTTCTTTCTCAATTGACTGATCAACCTTTGTTGCAGGATTGAAGTTTTTCAATGCAGTCGCACAACTGGCAGAGGAGTGGAACCATCATCCAGTATGCTTGTCTACCTGGAAAAAAGACTTTTTTATCTGCTAATCTATGTGTGTCTTTGTTTTGGTAAACTTCATGACAATTTCTTCAATCCTGACAGCTGCTACAGCAGCGTGAACGCTTTTTGTAGTTGTACCTGTAGTTGTTCCCTGTACCAATAGGCAGAAGGAGTACATGATAGCATCAGCTACACAAACTTGGGAGGAAATGAATTGTGGTTTTGGGCATCAATTGGTGGCAGGATCTGCACTTGACAGACTACAGAACTGTACGGGTAGTTCTCTCCACACATGCAATACAAGGTCTCTCAGCCCTAGACTTCAGTTTAGCAGCAAGGATCGACAAGATTGATGTGGCATATTCTCCGAAATGGTTAAGAGAGAATCCCCTACCCTCCCCTGTGTGAGTTTTTTATGATCTCTCAGTCCTTCTCACCTCATTTCTCTAAGCTCAGGATTGTGATCACTTCACTTCCTGGTTGACCCTTCCATCTCAGATTTCTTCACCTGCAGACGAGACTGGCAGTACTGATATGACAGGAAACACTCAAAATTGCTTCTGGAATCTGGTGGCAAATGAATATCAGAGGTTGATCATCACTTTTGTTATCTTAGATCAAAAGTTGCAAAGGGCAGTTTTGTACATTTCATGGAAGTGACAAACTTGTAGATTGGTCTATATGGGAAGACTTCCAAAATGTAAAATGGATAATGAAAAGGGTGAATATATATTCTGCTGATCCCACAGATGTGTATCATTCAGTATTTGTATTGATATAGCAACTCTATCTGATGCTATGACTATCAGTCTGACCAAGATATCATTCTGTACTCATGAAGAGTGCTCAGTGTAACTTGGGGTTCCAGTTTGGACAGAGTTGGAAGATTTAGTAAAGCACTAGGAGGTGGGGTCTCTCAGGGGGTCATTTGAGTATCATCATAAAACTTTATCATACCATCAGTTTGAATGTTCTTTCATGATACAGAAACCTTTGAATGCTAGGCCATTGGGTTCATCCTATATACCAGCAAAAATGGCATACAAAGGTGCAGGGACAAGGCTTCTTCTGGTTTTGTAATGGGCCTCCCTTTGAAAGCACAATCTTGAATACCTATTGCATCAGAAAATTTGATATCTTGTGTATATGCAATGGGCACCGAGCCTCTGCAAATTTGGCATACACCAGAGTCCACGGTAGAAGCATACAGGTTGTGCAAACTATCAGTTGAACTGTGAGCATAACTGGTCAATTTTCAGCTGATCTATTCACCTTTGCAGGTGTATGAAAGATGTTCATAAAGATGTTTTCTCAGATGAGGACCATGAGATGATATATCTGGAGACAGGTATTCATATAAAAGACTCTATGGGAACTGTATAAAGTGTAAGTGGGCCTGCTAGTACTCATGGATGGCAGGGCTTTGAGTATCTTTGCCTGTCACTTGTAACTGCAGAGTTACCTTCTCCCTAGTTCTGATACCTTGAGATAGTATGTCTTTGAAGAAGATGTGTACAGCACGTATGGTCTGAAAAACGATGATTGCACTCTGCATTATAAGTCTGCCAATTGTTGTCACTTGGTGTAACTTGAGAGTCTGGAACTTGGGATTTAAGTGTGTTAAGATCCTCTTAAGCAAGATGGATGGAGTTGTTACCTGCAGAAAATCCGGTAGATGGAGAACTGCAGATGCCATTTACACCTACTGCAACAGCACTTTCAGGAAACAGAGGTGTTGACGCACTGAAAGGGTGCCCAGAGTTAGTCCCACTACCAGAGTTGCAGATGAAAATGAAGGCAGTGCCTCATTGGCAGCTTTCACCTGACCAAAGATCCATTTCCAGGACCTTTATCGCAAAGAATTTCTCTGAGGGTTTGTGCATTACTCAGAATAAAATCCAGAATCTGCAATGTGTAATTGCAAATACAGTAATGGTATCCTGTAAAAGAAAGAGTTTTAACTAGTTGAGTCTGAACAACTCCAAAATCCTATTAAAGCCACTCCAAATTTCAGTGAAGGATGTGAAAGCACTAAAGGACTGGTGGACTCAAATTGGTGTCCAGGGATTAAGTTTTTCAATGCAGTGGCCCAACTAGTGGAAGCTGAAGGCCATCACCCAGTAAGTCTTTCTCAGCTATAATGCATAACATCCATAGATATAATTAAGGTTTGAAAATGTTCTTCAGACTTCCATTTGACTGAAATGTTGGACATCAAGTTCTTGAGAGTTCAGAGAAGTCACTAGCATTTCCTTTTGCCATTGTAAGGATGAGGAGGATCTCTCATGTAGCAGCAGGGAGGGGAAGGTTGTGGTGGTGCACGAAGACTGACGGTGGGGCCGTGCAGGACTTGCATTTGACTGATTACCGGACTGTAAGCGTTGTGTTATCAACGCAGTCACTTGGAGGGCTCTCATCCCTTGACTTCACAATGGCACAGTACATTGACACAATTGATGTGCACTATTCTCCCAAGTGGCTGCGCCAAAAAAATGGCTTGTCAGTACCCTTTCTTCTCCCACTTATCAATGAAACATTCTCAATATTGTGTGCATAAGTATCAATTCAGCTGAGCTAATGACCCTGAAGAGAAGAACATGGCCATCAGCTAGCTAGGAGAAATTTCCTTCTCAATTCAACTTATGATATTTGGGGGGGGGGGGTATTTCTTAAGCTTCTGGCCTGAGGGGCAGCAGTATTGGTCCTTCATTCAAATGCATGTTCTCAGCCTCTGGTCCTGTGCACTCTAACATCCATACAAAGGGAGTGTGCAGTATACAGTCTGCAAGTTTCAAATTTGAACATTTGTGTGCTATCAATAGCTTCTCTATTGTTGTTCATCCTATTCACAATTAAGCCATTCTCTCTTCCTGGTTATCAATTAGATTTCTTTTCCCTCTAATATCAAAACGACCCATCTTCTATTGTTGGCCATGTATGTAGGACCCTTCTTGAACCAGGTATCAAGAGCAAGTACCTGGGCAAATTTCGCATCAAAAGGTACATTTCACTGCAATTAGGATTAGTCCAATCTTGGGAACCTCATTTTCTTGTACCATGGACCTGGCCTCCAAGGTCTTGTAGTGGCAGATTTTTACCAAAATTTGAACTTGGGGAATTAGCTCAAACTGGAAAAACCACCATAGACTTTGGGCCTTGTATTGCATGCTACAATGACTTTTCAAATGTTTCATTTGAGTCTGAGTTGGGATGGCTTGACATATTCCTTCAGCAGATCTAGTTGGTGGGAGACACGAGAAGACATCAGATAACATTGTGCTTAATTTATACAATAGGGGAAAATCAATGGTGAGAGACTTTGGGCTTGCACATGGCAAGAAACTGTGTTTTGAATGTTCTGTCTCTTGGATGACATGCAGCCCACATGAAAGGCAGAGAGAATTGGCTGTGGCAGCAATGCAAGGCGCAGCTCCCTTACAGAAATCAAAGCAGGATATTGCTCCATCAATGTTGTTGCATTCATTGTACCTTGTCTTTGTGCAAGCAGGAATGGTGGGTCTTACTGCTCAAGAAGCAGCTGCTGAAATCACTCAAAAAAATCTACCTGGATTGAAGGAAAAGAGTGCTAAAAATGGGCCACATAGTGTGCAAGTCGCCAAGGCCATATGTGCAAGTCCAGAATTCACTGAGGTTGACGAGTTTGGAAAGTATGCCTTGCGAAGATCGCTCTTGAAAGCCTTTCGGCAGGGTACACTTGAGCCCACAAGTTACTTTGAACAAAAGAGGCTTGAAGCTTCTCTACTTGAAAAATACACTTTGTGATTGTTTCTTTAGTATCTTGTAAGTTGTGCAGTTTGTTGCAAAAGGGTTAACCAGACATTTCAACCACATGGTTTTGTTGGGTTTCAACCCTTCATCAAGATTCCTAAATGTGGTCTATCAAACATTCTTATGAAATTTGATAACAAATACTATTCTATTCCCAAGCTCAGGATTATGGAACTACAAGATTTTCATCAAAGTTGAAAATTTGAGAAAGACCATTTGTGTGTTTCAACTTCACCCTAGGCAAGACTTGTCAAAAATAGCATATTGATTCATTGCTTGTCACCTCCTCTGCAAACAATAACAAAGAGTGTGTCACATTGTGGCCTTGCCATTTATATTAAAAAGTATCTTAAGGCAAGAGAAGAATTATGAAAACTCAAATATTTCACCATGCAAAAATATAATCTTTAGAAAAATCCTCTGAGAGAAACCAAAATCCTTCAAGATATTATAACTCTATAACTAATCTCAAGTTTCAACAAAAGCCAAAATATCATCTTTCAGAAATCCTCAAATAAAAATAGACATATTACCTAGAGACCAAAATCCCTTAAGCTATTATACTCTATAATGAATCTAAACACAATATCCTTGCCTTGGTAGGCAAGGCCAACAAAGACCCAAAAAAGCTACAAGAATTGACAATAGCCATAAACACCCTTATTTTGACAATTTGAATTTAGACACTAGGAAGTGCGCTATTTAAGACAAACCAACACTCAACTTGGTTCAATCTCAAAAGACATGTGATAGGTAAACTTTATGTTTTTTGAAAGTTGAATATTGTGTAAATGTTGCCTAGTTGGATGAATAATTACACAATCAAGTTGTTAATATTGCATGTGTAGGAATCTATCAATTACAACCCAAGTTGCAACAAGTAATTTCTAGGCAAGAAGAAAAAAGAAACATCTTAAGTACAAAACAACAAAAAAACATAGTTTTAAGAAATTACCATCTGATTTGGATTTTTAGAAGATAGAAGGTGTAAGAGTGAAACAACTAAGAAAACAGTTAGACCAAGTGGGGGTTTTGTCCTTCTTTGGATTTCTATCTCCTCACATCCCTTGTGACTATTCAACAAGAGAAAACAAGAAACTATTTTAGTGAAAGCTTTCCTTTGGAAAGTACCTTTTGCCTCCCATTTCCAAAGGAGTTATTTGCATGTTTGTGGTAATACAAACCTGCATATAGAACTACAATTTTCTATATCAAATTAAATGCATTATTAGCTCTATATTAAACACATACAAAACAAAATACACATAAATTTTCACTTTGTTTTTTCACACCAAAATTCACACCATGCATGTATTTCTCCAAACCCCAAAGTCATTACAACGATCTTCTTCCACTCCTTTAAAAGAACCCCCAAACTAGTTTAGGGATGATGGGGTTTGACATGGTTCCAACCTTTAACAAGCCCCTTGGGCTTTCTCATCCTTTTTTACAAATATGGCACCACTCCAAGTGATTCCACTTTTTAGTTCCTAAATAGTGTTAAGATATTTGTCACTAGTTCAACTTTTAGAACTTAGCTTAGTCGATGGCTTCACTCCCCTATAATTAGGTTTTGATAAGTTTATCTACCTACCACCGATCACTAAAGGTCAGTTCACACCAATGGATAACGCAATTGTTAAATCATCAATAACATAACATTGTTCATATATATGCATAATAATTAGGAGTAAGGTGATGTGGATTCCAACATGGCATTATTTATCAACATGAGATAGAGTAGTGGTAAAAGTAGTAATGTGTTGATAAAAAATTGTCAGAATCATGGATTCTTGCCCTTTTGTGGTTCTATTTACAATGATAATCTAACAATTCAAAAACTAGGATGTTAAGCTAACATTGTGGTGATTGAAAAAAGTTGCTGCCCTATTGTGAAGAAGACGAACATCTTGTGTTGTGAAGCTTTGGTGTAATGGCATCATTTTTTGGATTTTTGCAAGTAAGTGCATGTTTAAAAGCAAGAGGAAATTCATCGCCAGGAATGCAAACAAGAACACATTCGTAAGTGCAATCATAAGCATGATTGTAAGCAAGATCATAGCTAGGATCACAAGCAAGATTGTAATTACAAGTCGAAGCATAAATAAGAAAGCAATTGCAGGTTAGATTAAAAACATGAATGTGTTCGTAAACATGGAGATTAACAAGTGATCGAAGAAGAAGTTGTGATGGTAATAGATGGGGCGTAGTGGTGGAGGTGGAAAATTTGCAAGTACTCGTCAATGCCATTGTAATTGGGAGCATACAAAGGTGATTGCACTCATTTCCCATAAGCATGCAGAACAATCAATTCAAAAACAACTTGTAAATCCTCGAACACAAATGATCCTTTTTGTGCAACACTTAGACAAGATTATTGAAGACTAGTAAGAAAAAACCAATAACAAGTCTATAAGGAATGGCACCATGTGCAAAGACAAGTGGAATTCCCTAAATTCTTATTACAAAAAACTTGCCGATTATCACAAGGGAACTAGAAGTTATACCTATTTTTCGGATTTGTCCTTTGATGAGAAATTTTTTTTTCATTTAACACATCAATTCAATAGAAAGTTTTATGAGTTGATTGAAACATTTTGGTGAGAAAAAAATTTCACTACACCATTGCATATCCAAGATATTAATGTAGAAAATGATGAAATTTGTGAACCATTATTTGTGGTGCCAGAAACACAAGATGAAAATGAAGATTTCTAATTATAAGATAATTTGAATGATTTTTAAGATCCAATTACAAATAATCATGGCACAAGAGATGCAAATTTCATCAACTTATCTGATTAAGATATGGAACTATTGCCAAATAATATTCACGAGCCTCTTGTCATCAATCTTGGTAAGTCTTTTGTGACACTTGCACATGGTAATACTGGAGTGAAAAGAAAGCGCAATTCTATTTTTTTGCTTGTCATTGAGTCTACCAATAAAAATAGTAAGACTCTGGTGGATGTAATGGAAAAGATCAATGTCATGCAACTTGAAATTGAGCAACATTGCTTGAGAACCAGAATTACAATTTCAAGGAGCACCTACACCACCTCTAAACAAGAGATAAAAAAGTGCACCAAATGAATAAGAATATAGTAAATGACTTTTAAAACTTGAGCACATTTATGTGCCATGCATCCATCATTAATCATAAACTCATGCCCCCACCAATTGTCTTACCTGATTCTTCAAATGAAAAGGAAGAATTCACTACAGAATGATTTCATGAAGTGTTTCAGATTGTAAGATGTAACATTACAAGAATTTGCAAAACATTGATGAGGATCATGATTACATTTGGATCACAATTGGTAGATTTATTCAATTTAGTTTGACAAAAAAAACATTGTTTTGCCTTTCTACTTTTGATGTGTTATACACCATGTCAATTAATCAAAGATCAAAAGAAATAAAGTTGCATGCATTTCTTTAACCACAATTATAATTTCCAAATCTTTGATTCCCTAGGTACTATTTGTAATGCAATCCTTTGGTTCACCCTTAAAATTTCTTTCCACTACAAGGCAACTTTAATGTCAAGCCCATATACCTGATCAATTTGATCTATAAACTATCGTGTGACACCATGTTTCATTTCTCCCACATTTTCTACTACCAATTGCTCCATTAGAGCATCAATGTTTGCATCCTTACCACTCAAAATCATATTATGTAAGATACAACAACAAATAACCACATCTAGGAGAAAATTAACATGTAAATTGGATTTGATCATCAATTCCTGAAACCTTTTCTTGATTATAATGAAGGTATTTTCAACTACAACTCTAACATGAAAAAGTTGCTTAATGTAATATGTTTTCAAAACTAAATGTCTAACCCCTATTTGCTTATGTGGTACCATCAACCATGGAAGCAATGGATAGCCTTTGTCTCTTATCACATACGGCTTGATGCCATCATGTAGATTGTGATTATTGAATAAATCTCCTTAGGTAGCCTTGTGATAGATTATGGATAGGTGTAGAACCCTCACATCATTCATTGACCCTTGCATCCCCATGAAAACATAAAAAAATGTTTCTTGTGATCAATGATCGCACGTAGTTGCATATTGTAGGCTTTGGATTTGAAATAATAATAGTTTGTTACAAAAATATGTGATTTTGGCTTTTGGATATGGATTTGAGTAATGTCTATCGCATTTTGAATACTCAGTAGACTTGACAAGTCATTGATCCCCTCCATGATTTATAGTAGATTATCACCTTTAGGCCATTGAACATGATTCTTGAAATTTTCATTCACTGCTTATACAAATTTATAGAGCAATAAATGGATTGTTGGTTTTCCTATAGCAAAAAATTCACTACATTGTAAGTATTTTAATGCATGAACTAATTTGTACAATGCAGAAGCTATTTTGATGCTCATTAGAACTGCACACCTTTAATTTGTATCATGTTTTTGCATTTTTTGTTTCAATATTTCAATTAGCTGCCTCACAAAAGTTATACTAATTTGAAAATGTTCAATCCACCTTCTATCATCATATTGAATCATAAGGATTTTAGACTACCAAGTAGTCAATCTAGCTTTAACCCCAACCCCAAGTTTTTGATTTAGCAACAATTCATAGACACAAGAAATCTTGTAGCTATGCAAAATCAAAGCATTAACCATTGTTTCAAACACAAATTTGCAATTCATATATGTGTTGACATCAAAAGGAAATGATTATAATTCATGCAAGAAATCAAACAAGTTGGACCCAAACTCATTGTGAAAATGAGTAGGATTCAACAAATCTTATGCTTGCATAACAAGTTGAAAAAATAGTGCAAGTAGAACAATGTGTAATGGCTTCATTATGTTGAGCGAAGATTAAATGAAACAAAGAGACTTCAACATGACAATGTCGATGTTGCAAAAAATAAAGTCGAATAAAAAAACCCTACAAACAATGCCAAAACAAAAAAAATGAAAAAATGCTAATGAATTACAAAGAAATCAAAAAGCATTTCGAAACAACTTTCGTAAACAATTGAAACAAAAAATAAAAATTGTAAGCAAGATGATCTGGAAATGAAATGAAAGAATGTTGTTGATGAATTGTAAGACAAAGAAAAATTTCCTATAAAGAAAGTAGCAAAATAACAATGAAAAAACAAGCTCTGAAAAAGAATAAGACTTTTTGCAAACAAATTATAACCAACAAAATGAAGATGAAGAAACAAGCTCTGAAACAAAAGAAATCTTCTTGCAAACAAATTATAACTAGCAAAATAATGATAAAAAAAAAAGCTCTAAAATAAAGGAAAGCTTGGAATAAGTTGTTGCAAAATGTAAAGATCAATGTCAGTGTTAAAAGCTAGTGCCATAACAATACTACCACAAAGGAATTGGTGTGAACAAAAGTAGCACGTTAAGGAGGTAGTTGTGATTATTAACACGATTGTGAACCAAGATACACATTTGTGTGTAAAATTAGGGTAAGTTGTTAATGAGTAGTGTTAGTGATGTCAAAAGCGGGTTGGCTATAGCCGTTAGGGCCTATCACAGTAGAATTTTGCTCAGAATTCTTCAAGGCTTTGGTTACCTATTGACAGTTCTATTCATAGCCGGTGATTAAAACAGGCCGGTTCGGAAATACATACCCGGTGGATAACACAGGCCGCCTCGGAAACACAGACCTACCTATGCAGACGTACACACTTAAGGGGGCCGCCAAATTTGTGAGACGAAGTGGGGTGCTTCGTTCGCGCAGGGGTTGCAGGCGATGAGCGCGATGGGTGACTATGGCGATGTGTATATGCGCAAGGATGCGGCCGGGCCGCCAGGTCGCACCAAAGCTCAGAACCGTGCCACAGTGCAGCAGCTGAAACTGGTAAGCAAGAACTACGCTTCGTGTGCTTTGTATGGCCTCAGGAATCCTGGCTGTACAACCTTTCTTTGTGGTCGTTATTTGGGACCAGGGATGGTGTTTTTTCCATGTGGATTGACTCCATTGCAGAGTAGAGTCAGACTTACATGCTGGTCAATTCCGAACTCTCAATCTTGCTCGTTTGTTGCTACCTTTTGTGACCATTTACCTAATGTCGACGCTGAAAACATTATGATAACATAACCCTAATAAAGACAAGATGCAGAGCCTGTGATAATAGCCCTCGGAGGTTTTTGCTTTCCCTGTTTCTTCTTGCTTCGATCTTCGACTTTGTACACGGCAACCGGAAACGTTGTGGATGTATGGCTTGAGGTTGTCTCCATCCCCCCGGTTAGGCTGCTGCATCTGTCAGCCTTTCGGAGTGTCATAGATGGTTATGGTGTTCGGTATATAAATTTGATGTGTATATGGATATGTGACATATTGTGTGTGATGGAGTATTTTGCAGATAGGGCAGAGCCATCCAACTGGCCTTACAACAAATCTTCTGAAGCTTTTTGAACCTCGGGCGCCCTTGGAGTTCAAACCCCCTCCTGAAAAACGAAAGTGTCCACCTTATCAGGGTATGGCTTTGGTGCTTTTGGTTCTCTTCTGGTTCCAATCTGCCTTATGGCAATGCACAAGAATCCTTGCACTGCAAAAAATGCTGACACTATGCAAGAAGGACAGGGTACTGTGTTTTTACTATTCTTACAGCAACTTTTTTTTGTCATACCTGTGCATCACAGTGAAGACAATTGCATCAACCAGCTTCACGACTTTACTTTGATCTCAGAGCTTGAGCATTGGTCTTTTTAGAGCTCTCTTGTGGTCATTTGGTTACTTTCTTTCATACAGTGTACTATTCTTAGAGCAGCTTGTTTATCATACCTTTGCAGCATGGTGAAAAAGATTTTACCAACCAGCTTCATGAATGCTTTATATTGATTTCAGTGCTTGAGCATTGGTTTCTTTTAACCTCCCTAGTGGTCCTTGGGTTAGTTTCATCCAAAATGGCTATGTATTTGACTGGAATATGCCAGGCTTCAATAATCAGAAATCAGGATGACTCTGGGCTACACTAATAGAGGTGGATGACTGGTGCTGTTTGGTCAGACCTGGTTCTCCATGTTCCCTGGCATTTCACAATATGTAGTGGAAGAAAAGCAGTTGTGAAAATTAGGTGTCCCTTCATCTGCCTGTCACTTTGAATGTCCATTAGGTTTTGCTTATGGTTGTGGTGACTGTTGCCACCTTGCAGGCATTGCACAATTTGTGAACAACTTTGCAGAGCCTGGAGATCCTGAATATGCTCCTCCTGTTACAAAAGGGGAGACTCCGGTATGAGGCTTCTCAGATGCATCTGAATATGTACCTTGTTAGGTTAGAGTTAATGGCTATGTTTTTCTTCATTAATTGACCCCTTGGTACAACACTGAGATGTTGCTTGTGTATAGACGCAACGGAGGGCACGCATTCATATGCTTCGCTTGGAGGAAGGTGCCAAGAAAGCATTAGAAGAGCTGGAAAAATGTATGTGCCTTCCTCTAGCACCCTGTTGAATCATATCCTTGTTTCTTTGAATTCCAATGCAGATTCTTGAAGTCTGTTTCAAGGTGCATGTTGGTCTGTCAGTAGAATTTGGTTCTGGTTACCCTGTGGTATATGCTGGTTTTCAAGCAGCATCAAACTTGGGTATGCACAGTTGTGTTGTCTTGACCAGGGATTGCAGCTAGCCAATGTGCAGTAGAAGTCATAATAAGAAAAGGGTTACTCTATGTTGTGTTCTCATTGCAGTGTCTATAGCTCTTCTGTCAAGTCACAAAAGAATAAAGTTTCGGCAGGCAGAAGAGCTGGAAGCATCTTGCTAGCATTTATGGAAATCAAGACCTTTATGTCTTAATGATCTCCTCACATCTTATGTTTCGTTTGTATGTCACCAGATGATCCTACTAATGACCCGAATGTGGAAGGTGATCCCTATAAGACTTTGTTTGTCGCACGCATTGTAAGTACCATGGCACCTATTACTATCTAATGGGGTTTGTCTTCTATTCCAAAGGCTGGCTACACTGACATATGTTTGATCTGTTCCAATGCTGAGGCCAACTGCGTGGTGCTCTGTGATCTGTTTGCTGTGGTCTGTATAAAAGTGTTCTTTTCTGCTTTTGTCACCATGCTAAGCTGGTAATTTCATCTCATGCAGAGTTATGAGACGACGGAGCATAAAATCAGAAGAGAGTTTGAGGCTTACGGCCCAATCAAGCGGGTAGGTACTTCAGAGTGGTTTCTGAAGCAGCTCACAGCCATCACTATTGGTGAGATGTATGAGTGGCTGTTTTATGATGTTTCTGTCTGTTGAGACTCTTCAGGTTGTAGTGAGCATTTGAAAGCCTTTGTCTTGTTGAAGCAAATACTGAGATATTGTCTACTGACTCCATGTTCTACTTGCTGACTCTATCTGGTTTGTCCACCATTCTGAAGCAGTCTTATATGTCTTGAAGCACATGTGTTCAACTGAGTTTATTTAAAGTTCTGGTTCTGTATGGAGGTTAGAGAATATTTACAGAGTGATGGTTGTCAATGTCTTTTGAAGTATGTTTGGCAAGTATGCCCATCTTCGTGTATAGTTCTAGAGTTGTGCAAGTGCTTCTGTCAATGACCATAAGCAGTAGTCTCAAGTCATTAGTTGTATATTTGGAGATTGAGCGGTGTTGACTTTCGTAAATCTACATGCTTTCTTCAGTTCCCCTGGTAAGGGGGTTAAGAGTCAGTTAAGTCAACAATTATCCACAAACATTGCCAGACAAAGGCGTTGCGTACTCCTTTGGAACCTGTGTGGCGCAGTCGTACGTCTCCAAGGTGAGCACGGCTCATGAGGCTTAGTGCCCCTGCCTGCCGTGCTAATTTTCATGTGTGAATGTTGGAGAGAAACTGCTCTAGTATTAATGAAAATGCATCCTTGTTTTGGCATAGGTAGAAGCCAGAGTCATTGAGCTCAGAAAGTTTCAACGTGGTTTGTCAACTTTTAACTTAGATTCAAGCATGTTGACCGGAGTGGGGTGGGAATGAAAGGTCTGAGCATTTATCCATGAGATATTTGTGTAGATTGTGGGGTGTGCATCTTGGGCAGGTATTACATGTTTCTGCCTCTAATATTGGTTTGGCCATTTTGTGCCAGGTCTGCCTTGTTCATGACAAGGATTCCAGGAAGCCCCGTGGCTATGCATTCATTGAATATCAGCATACTCGGGACATGAAGAGTATGTACATGTTACTTTTTGGAAGTTTGGATGGCTGCATTTGGTGGTGACGTGTTTATAGATTATTGCTGTCCATGAATTATATTTGTTGTGGAGAGAGTGTCAAAGAATGGGCATCTGCTTGAGATGTGTCTATATTAAGTTGTGTCCTAAGTCTGAACTGTGCTAAACCATATCCACTTTGTGGTAGATTCTTGCTAGAGCTCTGCAGCTTAGAACTCATTTTCTGGCTATTTTGTGCAGCTGCTTACAAACAGGCAGATGGCCGAAAGATTGACAATCGGAGAGTTCTTGTGGATGTTGAGCGAGGCCGGACTGTCCCAAATTGGCGGCCTCGTCGGCTGGGCGGGGGTCTTGGGTCAACTCGGGTTGGAGGGGATGAAGTCAATCAGAAGTACTCTGGCCGGTAAGACTAGCAAAGTGCATCTGGTGGCCTCCAGATACAAAATGTGTCAGGTGGGTCCCAGATAAACACTCACATCTGGTGGCCACCAGGTTCTACAATTCAGTGGCAAAAAGACACTAAAGTGCACCTGGTGATCACCAGATCTACAAAACATATCAAGTGACCACCAGATTGTACTTCCATCTGGTGGCCATGAGGTAGGAAAGAAGTGTTTCTATTCACCTAGATGGAGCTTTGTCACTCTATCATGTCAGCCAATGTAGAGCAGAAATACTCTGCTCTACATAGGGGACTTTGAGGAACTTTTATAGGAAAGGTTTCTAGATACAGGTACAACGGTGAGTTTGATAATTCTGGAGAACCAGTGTGGTTTAGCTCACAAGAAGACTGTTAGTTGACCTAAGTACTGCATGCTGGTCAAGACATAGCTAATATTATCTCTGAGTTGGTATGTCATTGTGTATGACAGGGAGCCCCAACTTGTTACAGCCACAACAAACACAAGGTCTGAAGAGCCAAAGGCACGTGAATCTGAGCGAGTCATAGACGAGAGGTACTTTTACCCAATATTCTTCTTCCTGCATGAGCAGTCTCCTCTACCAACCTTAAGTTTCAAACAATTGTTGGGGTGAACTTTATCTAGCTGCCCTGAAGCATAGGGTACCAGGTGTACTCTGGAGTCTTCATGTCTACCTTCTACCTCACTCCTCTGTCTTCTGCAAACTGATTACTACTCTGTACTCCATCACTATTCAGTTAAACATATGTAGGTAGGGAAGGTTGGCTTGTGATTTCTGACTCTTGTATCTAGTTCAAGCCCGTTTTCAAACTTTCTTTGCTAAGGGTTGAAGACTTTTCTGCAGCCCTGTGTTCAGCAGTCAGTGTTTGTGGGCAACCATGCATTCCCATTCCAGTCTTGTTTTGCTAGTCACCTGGTTTTGTTTTGAGGACTTAAATGCTAAAGTTCTCTCCTTGTCTTGCTGTTGATGGTCTTGAACTTTCTCTATCTTTTTTTACTCAATCATAATCTGTTTGCAGGGAGCCTGAAAAGCTAGATAAGCGTGAGAAGGATCGTGAGCGAGAGAAGGAGAGAGATGGGGAGAGGGATCATGAGCGTGACCGAGAGCGTGAACGTGAAAAGGAGAGAGGAGATGGTGAAAGAGACCGTGATCGTGAACGTGATTCTGAGAGACTGCGTGATCGTGACCGTGACCGTGATCGTGGGGAAAGGGAGCGAGGTGGTGGCCGTGAAAGGGATCGTGGAGGACGAGACCGGGAACGCTATCATGAGCGTGATCGTGAGAGAGAGAGGGAAAGAGATCATGGTGACCGGTCTCACTCACGGGATCGGGAACGAGAGAGGTAACTAAGTGTGTAGGGTCATTTGACTTTTGTAGTCTATGCATGAAATGGCAGGTTTCTGTGCAATATCTTGGAAAAGGTGCCATTTGAGTTCTGATGTTTGAGGTTGGTCTCTGGTGATGTCATAAGATCTGGATATCAGGTATCCAACACAGTTGAGTTATGAAAACTCACACTTCCCTATACAACTTCCATTGCAGAGATCGTTGATGTGGAAGTTTGAAGGCAACATGAGGTGGTAAGTGAGGTTTTGAAACGCAAGGTGGGGCGTCATGATTACAAGGAGCTCACCTACAAGGTTACCTTCACTTGATATTTTTGTTACTGTCTGGGTCAAGCTCTGTTTTGTTGAGGTTATGCACAGAGACACCCAGTTAGGAAGAACCTGCCAGTGAATGGAGCTTCTGCTTGTATGGTATGCCAGACATTGGAAATCTCCATTCTTCTTTTAATTCAGATTCCCAATAGGGCTGCTGGTCATCCTACAAGCTTGAAGGTATGTTATTTGTAGGTCATGAGCATGTTTGGAAGTATAGCTTGTCATGAGTGTAGAGTCACTGGAATATGGTTGTGCTGTTGAAGTGGGTGTCATTGATGAACATCTCCATCATACATTACCTAGCCACACCTAGATGTCATGTAGTGTTGGCAATCATTGTTTTCACCTGGTGTCCACAAGCTTTGGCAGGTGGTGAAGAATGTGTCACTTTTGAGTGGTTGGACACGTTGTTTTGTCTACTGTGAAGTGTACTGGAAAATCTTTTGAAGCTTCCTGGGCTATGTTGTGTTGCTGCCTATGGTATTAAGAACAGTTTTAGCATTCTTAAGGTGTCTGTTTTTGAAGAACATGTAATAACATGAGGTTGAAGCAGGACACTCTGATTCATGCTCAATGTGAAAGCATTCTTCTGATGAGGTCATGCAATAGAATGACATTTGCTCTACTGGCAAGAACAGTAGTATGTCCTTCCATCTTTTCTCTGGTGGTTGTAGCAGGTGCAAGTTGGTTGCACTAATTTCTCCCAAAATCTTTTTCATGGTTTTCTACACATGAGATAGCCAGCTCAATCCTGTTGTCATCAGCCTTTGTATGTTTGGGGAATTGAATGTTTATGGGAGTTGGATTTGAGTGAACAATCTCCGTGATAGCTGTGAGCACAGGAGAGTGGTTTAGTGAGTTTTGAATATGCAAGGAGCTCAAGAATGTTAAAGAAAGAGTAAGATTGCCAAGAATAATGATACCATGTTGCCAAATAGCTTGTCTCTGAATTGGCAGTTCCTTTGTGAGCCCAGAAGTTACTCTTTATTTCTCTGTGGACCAAAATTCATCTAGGCCTCATTAATTCCTTCCAATACTTGATATGTTATGGGGGCCACTATGTTGTGATTGTGCATGCTGTTGGCAGTTTTCATGCAAGATGGGTGTGAGGGAAATCTTACTTTGACCTGTATTGTGCCATTTAATATCCTGCTGAATGTTATTGAATGAGCATGTACATTTGTCTTCACATCTCTTCACAAAGCAAGAAAGTTAAGACTTTTTTTGGATAAGAAAGTTATATTCAAACTGGTTTCCTGATCAACTCTTTTGTACATATTTACTGGGACCAGTGCCCTGCATATAAGTTTGATGAACAGAACCATCTGGATCATGAGAGATGATGAAACCAGCAAACATTAGTTAGATAATTTAAACATAATCAATTTATGAAGCAAGCAGGGACACCTGCAAAGTTGGCTTCAAGCTCAACTCAAATGGCACACCTTTTGGATGCAAAGTCTCTTCCCTCTGGTTAGACCCAATGGATGAAGTGACCTCAAGCCATAATTTGACTGAGCTGATGATAAAAAAAACTAAGCCAATTTGACAAGGTTTGGTGGTTATTGAAGAGAGGTCGAAGGCAAAATCAACAAAAGGGTCCATAGGCTCAGCCTGGAAGTTGTCACAGCTTTCTCTTTCTCTGCCATTCTGCCAATAAATCATGCCTTGAAATCTATACTTGTTTGATGATTTTGGACACAGCTAAAAAACCTGGAAAAGTGGTGATGCAATTGAGTTGGTTACCTTTTTCAGCTGCCTGCAAAAGTATTTCATAGGAAGGACAAGTAGGTCCATTTGTTCATTGCCTCTGTCTAAGGGACTATCATAGTCTTTCCAATAATCATGGCACCATTCCATGTGTAGTGGCCCATTTGCCTTGCAAATTTTACACAATGCTGGCATACAACTATGGACATCCTACATTACTGTTGTTGCACACACCCAAAATTTCAAATCTACTTTTTGCTCCATCTAGACCTCAAAATCTAATCACTTGGTTCCTTCTCATTATATCCAACTTCAATGATGTCCCCATATTTGTTCACCAAAAAAAATTCCACCTTTCTACATGTCAAGACATTATTATTTTTTGCAAAGTTTTCCAAAAGAAAAAAAGAAAAAAAAATCTTTTTCTCAAGTTGAAACTTACCATGTCTTCATTAGGGTATTAAGTTTCCTTGGGCAAAGGCTTAAATCAATACATGCTCTATTCCACTTTTGTTTGTCTTTCCTATATTTATTGGGTTAGGTTATCGACTTTTCCAAATTCTCTTTTGCAAACTTGATAAATGCATATTTCAAGCTTTTGCAAACTTTTTCGTTCAATGTCACATATTGATATGTTTTAAAAAATGCATTGCTAAAATAAATTGTTTAGAATTTTTTTTTCAAATCCACTATTTCACAACCTATGACTAATCTTAGTGGAGTTATAATATTTGAGTTAAATCTTTCATCTTTCATATAGGCAATGATTTAAATCATATTGTTCTAGAAACTTAGTAAAATTTCAAAATTTTAAATAAATATTGCTCTATAGGTTTTATAGTTTCAAATTTTTTGATGGTAATATATTTTGGCTATCAATCAACTCCCAAAAATTAATCACAAGTACAAAAATATGATGAAAAATTTCTAACATTCACAAATGAAAACTTGTAAGTATAAAATAACTTTTTGTCAAGATTGGTAAAACATATAACTATTTCATTTTTTCCACCACCTTAGGTAGTATCTTTTGTGAAAATTGCTTTTTGGAAGAAAATGCAATTCTTTGACATAAACGCATAGTCAAATGCTTCAACCACACATTTTTCACAATTACACATGCAAATGATTTTTAACAATTATAAGGTCAAGGTCTTTCAAGATTTTTTAAAATTCACATCATCTTTTTTCAAAGAATATTTTGTAACAAAAAAAAGGATGAACTAGGCACATAGGCCTTTTTTTTCTGGCTTGTTGCCTCTCCATAATTCCTCTCAAAAGGTTATTCATACCTTTCTCAAATATTTTTGTAATAGAATGGCTTACATTCACATTTTTTTTTCTAGTGATGTTATCTCATATAATTTATTCTAAAATATTAATGTATTTTTTGCTTTATCTTTTGGGTTTGGAACTGAGACTAAACTATTATAACAAAGAATACAGCATGTGGCTTGGGCACAAGAAACATCAACATTTTTGTTGTCATTCACACCAAAAACCCCAACACAATGCATTTTTGCTATGTGATTTTCAAACTTTTGTTTTAAACATGCAATTTTTGAAGATGATTTTTCATTGTTTCTTTTGCACATTTTGAATTTATGTTGATTTCTATTAACAAACTTGAATTTTCTTTAGGTTTTCCTTGTAAATATATTTTGTTAAAATCACGTGAACTAGAAGTTTAAAAAAATCCAAAGAACTGGTCTGAAGACTGGACTGGAAATATTCCATCCAAGAAAAGTTAAAAAATTAAAACCGGGATCAAAGGTTCCTTTTGAAGTCACTTTGGAGGGTGGTGGTGCATTTGAGATTGGAGACACACTTACATTTATTTTGGAAGGGAACCTTTTTTTCTCTTTCTTTTGCTGGGGGCTTGTGTTTACCATTCATTTTCCCCTTCAATGTGCAAATGATGTTGCCTTTTGTTCTCATAAAGACAACAACCCAGCAAGGTACCATATCTACAACATGTTCTACAGGGTTGAATGTCACTTGGTGCTCAAGTAAGATGCCATT
>Ga0209611_10005777_pt1 | contig 20569 bp, 11 predicted proteins | sample S1TSphgellanicum_3_FD_187693 | JGI IMG/M metagenome (GOLD analysis project Ga0209611, IMG submission 187693) | Host-associated microbial communities from peat moss isolated from Minnesota, USA - S1T2_Fc - Sphagnum magellanicum MG (SPAdes) (version 2) | ecosystem: Host-associated > Plants > Peat...
ATAGTTATGACATTCTTCATTTTGCACATTAAAATTCTTTAAAATTCTTCATTTAGCACCTTGTCATAACATTCTTTACCCGCGAATGTTTACCAAATTACACTAGTTGATCTATAAATTTTTTAAAAATTCTTTAAAATTCTTGCTTCTTTGGGCTTCCATAACATTCTTGCACCAAGAATGTCATAACTATGTCTTAGTGAGTTTATGAAGGTGGCAAAATTAGCGGTGGTTTAGATTATAGGATCTGTGGAGGATTGGTAGAAGTGAAATTTAATTCATGCAGAATTATTCCACATTATTGTAGCAACATGTTTGCATTTCTCATGCATACATCCACTATTTCTGTATTAATTTTCAACACACTTAAGATTACCATTCATTAAAACACTATATTCACGATTATTTCATTTAACCATAATTTGCACTTCATAATATATTGAAAAAAAACTCCAAAAGAAATATTACAATTCATTTCATCATATTCTAATGTTATAGAAAATTCACACAACAATATAAACATAAAATTCACTATAGAAGTCTATGTTTCTCTACATTACTAAAAACATGACTCAAAATTATAGCATAATCCCATGTTTTGTTGAAAAAATCCAAAAAAATATTTAAGATATGTGGTATATCCCAAAACAAAATTTGTGGTTTTCTATTACAAGTACCTACAACTCCTCTCATTGTTCCCTTAAAATTATGTGTATAAGAATTGTCTTATATTTCTTGAACCTTTCCTTTTTGGCAATCCCAAGTCTCTTCATCATGATTCAAAACCAACAATAATTCAAAATTCAAACTAACAAAATTCCCTGATTAGTCCCTATCCTAAATGCTTGTTCATCTTAAATCATGTAATCATCCAACCCTCTTAACAAGGATGAAATGACTTCCCCGACATTGACCCTCATGAAGACAAGATTGTGGAACAAGCTTTGTGAACATTAGGATTTGGTGGTTCGTGTATGTATGCGCAAACTTTTTATGTCATAGTTTATATTTTTCTTTATTATGATGCCAACATAGCATGGACAAGGGAAAAAACATGAAGGGGTCTTTTGGCTTAAGACATACCTTGGATCATGATTGTTCATTGGACAATGGCACATTAATTCAATGGTTCAAACTTCAATGGCTCGATGATGTTAGGTAAGTGTTTAATGTGTAGTTTTTTTTGGAAAACATCATGGTTGCCTTATGATTTATGTTGGCAACTAGAATAATCCATGACAATTGTGCACACCATTAGACCTTGATTTTCATTACAATGTAAATGTTGGGCATGTTTGGTCCATCTTTAAATGTTGGGTTGCTAACTGAATGGTATCTAATTAATCATTTGTCCCCTTTGAACTTTCATTTACTTGTAAGTTGTTGCATTTGGATTTTGCAAATTGTAATGTGTTAGAAGTTTGAACTTGCATTTTTACATCAATGATCATTAATGTTATGCTGTTTATTGTTGTCAACATGTGGTCACTAGTTATTTAGTGACCAAATGTAGGTTTAGAAGTATTTTACATCTTCAAAAAACCCCAATTTTTGCGATGTCGACCACTGTGGCCTATGGGGCTTGGGCAATGGGCATTGGGTATTAGGTAAGGTTCTTCTTAAATTCTTAGAGTAATATTTGATTATTTTTATATCATCATATTTAATGTGTGGTTTGTAGGTCAGATCATGTGTTATCGTTGGGTGAAATGTCCTCTATTTATGTGTGTTTAATAATCCCTTATTATTACAAAAAATCAACATCAAAAAGTTTGTATGTTAAGAAAATCAAGGGCCCCTTTGTGAAACTAATAATGTTTGACGAAACATGTGTTCAACTTTCAAGGTCTATTACTCAAATCAAAACTTAAAATTGAAAAATCCAATGGTTCAATTTAGATTTCTTAACATCTAGATTAGTCATAAAACATGACTTGCTATGATTAACATGCCATTAAAGTGGCACCACATAGGCAAATATATTAAAAAGTACAGTTTTGAACATGATTTTTGGTTTTTTGTTTCATGAGTTTACTTCAATGTGAAATGACGAAAACACACATTAGTTTAAAAACCAATAAAAGTCCTAACATTGTTTGTTCCACCCATTTTTTCATTTGTAAAATATGTTTTAATTTGTTTGTCGATTGTTGGAGGCATGCACAAAATTTTATAACTTTTGTTTTTTTAAATGCCTAGAAATTGTATGGTAGATAAGGTTAGGGTTGCATAACATACTTACTATCATTGGACTTAGTGAAGCTATTTAGTTAAATTTGCAATGTTTTTTTTTCTCCTTTTGGATGATGGTACTGTTAAGAAGTTAGGAGGTTATTCTACTATAGAGTAAAATTACCATCCTACGAACCTTGTTGTATGCATATTTTATATGGAACATTATTAATTACTTTATGAATAGTTATAACATAATAATAAAGGAGTAGTATTATATTTTAATCCTTTATTTTTTGTGTGGCCATGCACCATATGTGTAGACCTTAAAATTTTCACGTACTAAATTCCCTTTCTTTTGTATTTCAAGGGAAAATAATTATTGGAATTTCTATGAATAATGAACCCACATTTAATAAATGTAATTAGGAAAGCCCACATAATGTAGTATAAAAGGCATTACTACACATCATGGTTTTTTTTTTATCAACAAAATTGTTCAAAAATAACCAAATTGAGACATTTACTAATTTGATCAATCAATCATACTTGACAAGTTGATTTCAACGTGGTCAAGTTGACTATATAGTTAGTCAAATTGATACATGGTTTTATTTATTGATGGTCTTTTTTAGCATTGGTTTTTTTTTTGTTCATATCAACTAATTGACTTGGTCAATTGTCATTTTGACTATTAGTCAAAATGACAATCAAAATGAACAAAAGTTTGACTTAATATGTAGGTAAGGCCTAGGTAGCTAAGTAGGTAAATAGAAAGTTAGGTAGACTTAGATTAGGCACCTATTTTAAAAAATTAAACAAGGTTAGGAACCTAGCTAAGTAGCGTAACTAAATAAGGTGCAAGTGTGAGGACTTAAACTCCTCGCCTTCACATTAAAGGACCAAGTTTTCAACCATTACATCATATTTTCAACAAACAATAATTTTTTTCAATTTATTGTTATGAACATTTTTCTTAAAACCTAACTATATAGCTACCTACCTAGCTAGGTTAATAATTATGTAAGTTAAATAGGCTAGTTAGGTAGCCTAGGCACCTAGGTAGGTAGGTAGATTACATAGGCTAGTAATGTTGGTTGGTTATAGCCTACCTAGCCCACCCAACCTACTTACCTACCTAGGTAAATAGGTTGGGTAGGTAGGTTAGGTAGTTAAGATGATAATTGGTATTTAGGTGGGTAGGGTAGTTACTTATGTAGGTCAATAGTTCAATAATTACATGTAGGTAAGCAAGGCTACCTAGGTGGGGCAATACTGCCTAGGACATAGGTAAGTAAAATGTTCAACTATTATTGTAATGTTCATCCATTGTCAAAGATGTGGTTTTCAACTTGAATGAATGAAGTATTGGTGGGAATGAATTGGTGGTAAATTTAAAATTTGAATTACATTCATTGAAGTTGAAATCCAATTGTGATTTTTAAAACTTACATAGTTGCAAATTAATCAGCATCTTAATTAGGCGAATGATCGTGGATAGGTGGCAAACCCCTCTTAACAATATATTTTATGTTAGATTAAATTTTTTCATTAAATAATCCTTAATTTATTATTAAATTAATTTTCATGAAAATATCAAAGCTAAAATGTGGAAAACCATCATAATTATTTTAGACTATAGTTTGAATAATTTCACTCCTCATATAACAATATTATAGTATGATATTCTCATTACTGGTGTTTTGTTTTTATGATTGCCATTGGGTTAAATTTTATAAAAGTTGAGGTCCACTTTGCAATTCCCAATGTTCATTATATATGTGGATTGGAATTTGGTGGGGAGATTAATTTGGTAAAGGTGAAAAACTGGTGTTGTTAAATCTTGATGACAAGACATGAATGGTGATAAAATGGAAAATTTGTGGGCTCCCAAGTGTTGATATTTTTTATATGGTGTTCATATTGATGGAGACCATTAGTTGATAGTTGTTAAGGAGATCCTAGATGGGAATGTATGTGTGTTTATTGTAAATGAAATAGATGATTTGGTCTAGGAATGCCTTGGGGATGTAAGTACGAGGCACCATCACAAAGTGGGACCATGAATACATGATAGTTAATGTGGTAGATGTGTTTGATGAAATTGGAGTTAATTAAATTTGCTATTGTGTGTTATGTAACTTTTCTTAAGCTTTTTGTTGACAATATTATAATTGAAAATAGATTAGTTCAATTGTACTTCAACATACACCACCCATTTTGCAATTATTTTGTTTGTTTTCAACTTATTTAGTTGTAATTGCATTTTACAAGGGTACACATGATTATAACATTTGCATTTATATTGTCAAAGGCTTAATTTTAGATATGAAAATATATAAGTATATTAAATTTAGTTCAACTACAAATGTATTTCATTTCAATTCATGTTAATCACATTTGAGTTGATCCTTTGACTTCAGTGGTAAACATGTAAACATTTGCAAGATGTGCATGCATACATCATGGCCATGTGGCATCATTTAATTTGCCAAGCTGAAAATATTTTTGAACATATGATTTGATGATGTGGCAAGTTGTGGCATGTTGGATTGTTTTAATTTGAACAATTTGATGTTACAACATAAGGATCAATGATATGACACATAGGGCAGTTGCAAGGTAAGGTGGACTAATTTTGGCAAAGTAATAGTCCATAAAACTTCCATTGGGTAGTGTTAAAATTGCAATTTATTATGATATCATTGTTTAAATGGGGGACTAAAGGTGGTTAATGATATAATAAACATTATGTGAATGAAAGACCAACTAGATAACTCTTTAACATGCATGTTACAACAAAAAAAAACATTAAAATTCATCAAAAAATGAGTATGATATGGACTTTTGAAAATAAGGCTCCATTTTAAGACATTAAGGTTTTCCTGAATTATTTTTTGCATTTATGTTATTTTTGTTTTAATATATCATATATTGAGTCCCTATAATATAATCCAAATAAAATCACAAACAAAAATGTATTTGTATAAAGCCACAAACAAAAGACCAATCCATATATTTCAATTTCAAAAGTTCAATACTTTATATTTGGAGAATATATGTTATATATTTTTTATTCAAGTTGAAAATTGTAATTCAATGGAAAATTTGGCCTAATGATGATTTTATTGCATGTTAATGCATGACATTCTACAAAAACGTGCATTGTGATACACAAAGTGGTCCATCTTATTTTGAACCCATCCCACAAGTAGATGAGATTTATTCACCCATGTCACATCAATTGATTGTAGTTGAAAACATGCTCAACTACAATGGTAGGATTAGTTTGAACCTATTGCCATGTCATGTAGATGTTGTTTACAATTGGGTGTTATTTGCAATTTATCACCATAGAATTTTTTTGGTGGAACTTTTTTAAAAATCCGTTTTAGTTGTATTTGCAAGACCCAATTGAAAATGAAGTTGCAAAAAATCCCTTTTTTTGTGATGACATGTGGCAATAATTTAATTATGTTAAATAAAAATTATTTATATTTTAACAAATGGCATGTTGCCACATGGTAATAATGTAATAATTTTTATGATTAATTTTGTTTGGCATATGATAAATCACCAATGTGTATATTAATAAATGAACATCAATTAATGGATAATATTTATTTAATGATCATAATCATTCACAAATTACCATGTGGTCAAATAAAAAACACCTATCATTATACGCTTGACAACATGTGACTATTTGAATCCTAGTGGTGAACGCAATTACAAATTCTAGTTACAAATGTAGTTACAACCATAGGTTCCATGTAGGTTACATGGAATCCATGATGAACCTATGATCATCCATGGTGGTAATTGAAAAATTAGAACAGATTGTTAGTTTGACCATGACACATAATTGTCTTATGAAATTTGTCCAATGTGATTATAAACATTTTGAATTTCTTGTGTTCATTATCACTATTACAATTTATGGTTTTAAAAATTATCCAAGTTGATTGCCTTGTCCACCTTGATTAATGAAGATGTCAATTTTGATTAAAAGCTCAAGGCTTAAATGACATATGTATTCTTTGACTAATGAACTTGACTATAATGACCTATTTGATTATTTATCAAATTGAAAATCAAGTGAAGTTCAACAAAAAATTGACTACCTTGGTCAAAATGGCCAATGGGTTCCAATAAAGTGGAACATTTAATTCAACAAAACAACATGATATGGTTTCTAATTAAATTGAACATCCTATGCTAGTTAATAGGCCAAGTTAGCTTGTTATTACCTTGGTTTAATAGGTCTACCTACCTATTTAGGCTCACATACCTAGGTACATCATTACTACCTAGGTTAGGTAGGTAGACCTAAGTAGGTAGGTAACCTAGGCCTATTTATTCATGTTGACCTATTTACCTACCTATCTACCAACCCACCTAATTATTATTTAGGTTTAGGGTAGGTAGGTAGGCTATGCACCCTATCTACCTACTTAGTCCTACTTACTTACCTACCTTCTACCTAAGCTAAGTAAGTAACCTAGGTTTACATATTTTATACATAGGTTCATTTAGCTACTTAAGCCTAGGTCTACTTAACTACATACCTATAGAAAAATCGACAAAATTTGTAACATTTTGGTGGTGTAAACTATTGGTAAGGATTTGGTTTGTCATTGTTGACGTGAGGGTTCAATTCTTTATAATTATAACCTATGTGCATGCTTATTTAAGGGATTAAGGTGGCTAAATGAATTAAATTAACATAACTAGGCAATTTAACTTTAAAAAGGTTAGGTTAAATTAAGCTACCACCTAGCTACTTGCCTATTTATGACCTAGCTAAACCTATTTACTATCTACCTACTCGAAAAATATTTTTATTATTTAGGTATAATTTTGATTAGTCAAATGGTTCATTATATGCCAATCAAAATGATAAGTCAAATAATCTCTTACTTTGCTAATAAAAAATACCATCCTAGTCACAATGGTGGGTTCAAATTGACTTGCCGAAATTGACAAGGTGATCTTTTGACACTTATCATTTTGAGTTTTTAAATTAAATTTTTCAATAAAAATTATCTGCTTTTGTAATAATGTATAATTAAAACATAATTGAAAAGTCAATGATTAAATAAAAAAAATCCTAGTGATCATCCATGTTGAGTTTATTATGAAATTATCCATACCTAAAATTAGGTTGTATTTGGGAACATGCCCCAAGTTCCAAATCTTGTAATTATGTCCAATTTCAAGGACAAATACCAACATGACTACTTATAGCTATTTGAAAAGTCTCCCAACAAATCAATTGATACAAATGGATTTTGGTTGCATGTCTACATTTTGTTGACTTAATGTTAAATCATGCATAGTAATAAGTGAAATAGAAAATTTTCATGGCAAAAAAAATTCAAAATTCATGTAATAGATCATTTCAAAATGGATATACATGTGAACCTAACTTTCAACTCCTAAATGGCTTATTCTTGTGTACTCTTTGAAGCAAAATTGCAATCGATCTTATTCATTTTAATTTACAAACTAATAATAAAACCTCATGAAAAATCATTAAAAACACACTATTAACTCAAGAAATGTCATTAATCTTGACTCAAATCTACTAGTCTTATTACTTAGGAAATTGGATTGGCATTGCCTTTGTACATTCCTAAACTTCATTCATAAAATCATGTGATCAAAATATTACATTTGAAATTGTACGGACTGACATTTTTTTAAGGTGAAATTTTGACATGAATGTATTTTCAAGAGCTCAAACACCTCTTGCAAGTGACAACTACAATCTTTTGCAATTGAATTAATCACAACAATCTCAGATTTTAGGTCTAAACTTCTATAATATTCATCATTTTCTAAAATTTCTTTAATGCATTTTCCAACCCAAAATTTTGAAAATTGATATTGATACTATAATCTTTTCTATGGTAGTGAATGTCCCTTGACATCTTCTTTGAATGTCAAGTGATGAAGAAATCATTTAAATTCAAAGTGCTAAAACCTTTCGTATATTTAATATCTAATAAAATATCTTTTCCATAAATGACAAACTTTATAATTTGGATCCATATGTTCATAAAGTTGTAACCCCACACATGTTGTGCTTTGTTGAACAACTACCAAAGACATTTTTCATACAATGATTAAAGCATGTTCCACTTTAGAAATGTTCCACCAAACATACCATCAAAAGACCCTCAATTTGGACTTTGACCAAAATTCATGAACCACATCATTTGAGGTCTATACCATTTTTGAAAAGTAGGATATTATGATCTGAGGATAATGTACAAATGTTACCCCTTAAATTAATTAAAATTCCTTAAAAGAATAATTAATAACAAAACCAAGTTCTTGAAGACTTTTTGATGGTCATGATTACAACAAATTCTTTAGTTCTTACCAAACATGGCACCAGAATATCACATTTATAACGTTGCTTAGGCTCATGTCAAGCTTTTATGTGGCTTTTATGTGACTTTAAATGCTCATTATTTCCTACTTTGATCAAAATACATCCATTCATTTGCTCATTGAATTGGCCCAATTGCATATGTCAAGGCTATGGACAGTCAAGGTAAGATTGCATTCCTTGACACTAATCCCAATATTCATTTCAAATTTGATGTGTTTTGTTCATCAAATTGTTTGGGGGGGGCTATCATGAATGACTATGCTTCATGCATTCCATTGCAAAATTGACTACAAGAATTGATGATTTTCTTTTAAATTAAATAGTTGCATGATATTTTGGGGGAGGCACTCCAACCAATTTACTAGTGATATTTCTTTTTTGACACAAGATATGCATGCTTAGGATTGGAAGGTATAAAAAAATATTTTAAATGTGACAATGAAATTGGATCTATAGTTGCATTCCTTTATTTTGTAGCACTTGGGTTGCCCTTTCATGTGTTCATATTAATTATGCCAAAACCATGTGCTAAAAATATGATTTATTGGGCATTTCATTTGTTTCAATTTTTCAAAATGTTATTTCCCCATTACCATCCACAAACATGAAATCTTGGACAATGTACATGGAAGATGAGAGAAATGTGCACCAAATGGGTCAATCATTGTGACCAACCAATCAAAACTAAAAATATTATCACCAACTAGTCAAAACCAATTTATATTTCCTTATTGGCTCAAGGTTTGTATTCTGCTTACCACATGGAAACTCAATTTCACATTATTAAAGCCTAAACTTCATCCATCCAAATTACTACTAATATTATTGCTACTGGTGTGTGTCTAATTACCTCCTCTTACATTTGACCTTGTCCAGCCATATCCTTTAATAGACAAATTTAGACTGCCTCGCTTTGTTCTTAGGGTTCAAAGTCATCTAATAGCCAATATGCCAATTTTCAAATCTTAAAAAAGAAAATATACGATACTGATTGCACATAGGAGTGGCAGCAGTTTTTTTTTTAATAGGCGAAATTTTGCCAAATTTTGACCTGAAAAATATGATTTTTTTGACCTATACAAAGGATTTTCAGTGGGGAAAAAAATGGCCCAAATTTTCCAGATTTTGGAAAATAAAGGTTTCCAAATCGTCAGATTTTTGTGATAAGTCCCAGTAAGAATATAGAAGGATTCTGATTTTTTTCTATTTTCATATCTAGTCTGTAGCCAAATCTGGCTAAATCATCTTTTGGATGATTGTCACTTCAGCTGCATCACAAAATTGAAAAAAAAAACAGCCCTAAGTGGCAGTAGGGCTTGAAGTTGGACTTTGAGTCTTCCTTGGGAATTGTGTGTCTTGGGTGGCATGCTCGGTGTTTGGTCAAGCGTCTACCCACCAGTTTTGGGAAACAGGAAAAGTTAACTTGGGCAATGTGGACTTTGCAATTTGACCAAGCAGAGTTGGCAAACAGGAAACTTGAACTTGACAAGATAGCCAAAAAAAGAGTACCAGCAATGTGGACTTCACAATTTGGCAAAGTGAAGTGTGCAAAAAGGAAAAAGTGAACTTGGCAAAAAAAAATCCAAGCATTTAGTATTCCATACACATGTCACTGATGAAACCCTGCCAAACTTTGATAAAAGAAAGCACCCAAGAAAGGGAGAGAAAAAGAAACAAGGGGCAAGGACCAAAGTCCAGGGTCTCAAAGAGCCCAAAAGAAGCAGGCCACAAGGAGGAAAGTAAACCACTAAGAACCGAACCCTCCACCCAAGCTTTAGTCATTTGATAAAGAAGAAAAACTGTGTAAAAATAAATAAATCGAGGATGGGAACCTGACCTGACCAAAGTTTTAGAATCCTCCTTTGTTGTGGTGACCTGTGGGAATGTGTTGACTAAATATGGCGACTGAAGAATTTTTTTTCCCTCATAATATGGCAACTTCTTTAACAAAAACTTCCTTTGTACCCTTCACACTGAATCTTTTTGGTCCTCCAACTTTGACCACAAATAGAAACACCAGTGATATGGGTTCCTTTGCTTCTTCCCAAACCAGAAAAGAAAGAATAAGAATACGGCACAAGGCTTCACGGGAAATGATCAAATCCTGCAAAACTTTATCAATAAACACACGGTAGATTTGGAAAATGTACAAAGGAATAACAAAAAGGGAAAGGGTGAAGTTACTGGAAAGGCCTCAAGCTTGTTTGACGAGTTGGGACTAGCGTCGGCCACTCCTTTAGGAACCTCCTGTTCCATTCTTTAAGAAAAAAAAAAGAACTATGTGGGTTCTGGTTCCACACATAAATGGGCGAATGGGCTTTGTGTTTTAGAAAATCAGACTTGGACTTCCCTGTGGAGGGACTGGAAGCTAGTCACCACCTGTGGAGTAACTTAAAAAAGTCTATTTTTGCTAACTAGTTTTTGTTTTTCTTCCCCCATGGTATTTACCTTGGCAGCTTCCACACCAAATACACTCTTTGAAAATGTTGTAAATGTTCCTTTTTCAAAGAATTTTTTTTTGTGAAGGAAAATATATTGAATCTTGAAGAGTATTTTATTTGTTGAAATTAGAATCTCAAAATGAATTAATTATTCAACGAACATTGTGCCAAAGTATTCAAGATACTAGGGTATATGTGATTTCTTTGTCATTTGATTCAAATTTTGGCACCATGGGTGCTCCTCATTATTCGATTTCTATGGTGTTTGGATTCTTTGAAGTAAACATGGGTTGCAATTAATGGAAGGTGATACTAGCTCATAACCAATTTACCTCATGATTGAGTGCAATAAAATGGCAATATATGTGCTTCCCTTCGCCATTTGACTCAAATTTTTTTTGCACCCTGGGTGGTTTAAGTATTCTTTTTCTGTTGTGTTTGGATTCTTGGGAGTAAAAATGACTTGCAATGGGGAAAAAAAAAAGAAAAAGGGAGAAAAAAAGAAGGCTTGCAACAGAAGGTAAATTGTAACGGTTGTTGAACTAATTCACCTCATGAGAGTGCACAACAAAATAGCTGGGTTGTTGTTGTTGGCCTCTTTTGCTTTTGAGAGAGAAAAAGACTTTGATGACCACCAAGTAAAATTGGCCTGAAGAAACTTATCAGTTTGCTCAAAGCTCCAGATCACAATGTGAAATTCCTAATCCAAAATTCAAATTTTCAAATTTACTACGTACCAATTCTCACCGAAACATATATAGGTGGATGTGTACATTGGGATGGATGGTGGTTAGCCAAATTTGGCCCTCTAAAAGCCAAAAAAAAGAATTTAAAATGCAAGAAACCCAAGTCTTCAGGTCACCTAATTTGATTCTTGACCCTTGACCCTTGTGTGACCCTTGACGCCAACACTTTGACGAGCTAAAAAGCCTTTAAACTGCGGCTCGGACTATGGGATTTCAAAAAGGGGCATAAAAAAGTTTGGAATTTGCTATCATGTGTCCTGAAAACGAGTCCAACTGCCGCAGTCCAGGAGCCGCCTCATCAGCCCCCCTTCCGACGGATTATGTCCGTTGTAAGCGACATTCTCGGATTTAATCTGCTTATCTGTACCTGGGGGCAGACTGGCAGATTATCTCTGGGGAAGCCCCTGCCCGATGGACTGTACGGAGCGTAATCTGCTTTGACAGTCATTTCCTGGTCACTGGGGTGTTTACGGAAAAGTGAGAAAGTAGGCTTCTGGATTACGGAATATACCAGCACCCATTGGAATGCCATAATAGTAAACCCAAAGCAGATTATGCGTTGTATAATAGCTCTTGGCAAAGACACTTCTAAGATTTCATGGGCGGCTGATTTTGCAAAGCCATAATCTCTAATCGCCTCACGGATAGTGTTTAGCAAATCGTTAATCTGTGATTAGCACACATTGTTTAGCTGTAATCTCGAGAACGTATCTTGCCACGCGTGAGGAAAAGGAGGGAGTCTTTGTTGTTGTCGTCGCCATCGGCGATGAATCCCCAGGGAAAACGTGAAGACGTGTGAGGAGTTTCAGGATTGGGGTATCTGTGTACATTTTGGCCTTCATCGCTAGTATGTTGAGATTTTTGGTGTAACTGATGGGTTAGAGAAGACAGAACAAGAAGAATGACGAGTTTTTGAGAGTTTTACGATTAGATATGGTTCTTTCTACTTGTCTTGTTGGAGATCTGGTCCTTTCGCCCGCTCCTTGCTTCATGAGCTTACTACCGCGGAGTATGGCTTCTTCTTCTCCTCCACAACCCGTCAAACTGACGGCATCTGCGCCTGCTCCTTGCTTCATGGGCTCACCGCGGAGTATGGCTTCTTCTGCTCCTCTGCAAGCCGTTAAACTGAAGGCATGGGCGCCCATTTGTCATGCGTCTTCTGCCGTGCAATCCGATTTGCCTCTTGCCCAACCTGTTCCCACGAGGTCTCCTCCACTTTCAAGCCCTTTTGTTGGTTTGGTTTGGTTTAAATCTTTCTTTGTGATGAATGTGGAATTCTTGCTCCAAGAAAGTGCTTTGTAAATGTGTGTTTATCATCTTTTGGGGGAGCGGGGAGGGGGGGGAATGGAGCTTTTGCACTTTCCTGAATCTCATAGGATTAGCCCTTCTTCGAGCTTCGTGAATGTAGCGTAGACATCGGCTCCAAAAAATATCTTGCAATGTGTGGGGGTTTAGGGTTCCTTGCCCAAGATGGGAGTAGGGTGAATTTCTGAATATGTTGTGTGATTTTCTCTGGAGTCATCTACACTTTTGATATTTCTGTGAATTTGTTTTGTAACAGAAGGATTGCAACTGAGGAGAGTGGAATTCAACCGTTATTGATAGGAAGTATTCGAGAAGCACTGATAGAACAGGAGGATACACTCATCTACAGTCTACTGCAGCGGGCTCAGTACTGCTATAATGCGCCCACATATGACAAAAACTGCTTTGCCATTCCAGGCTTTGAAGGCTCACTTATTGAATACATGCTTCAGGAGACCGAACATTTGCATGCAAAAGTGGGTTTTGGTTATCTGTCTGTTTCCTATTCTGATCTTTGGGTGCACTTGTCATTTCAGACATTGGAGGTCATTTGTTGAGTGAAGCTGGTAATTTCTGTCTGTAATGGGAAATGGGGCATTAATGCACAGGTGCGCAGGTATTCTGCTCCAGATGAACATCCCTTTTTCCCAATAGGTCTGCCTGAGCCAATTCTGCCACCTCTCCAGCAAATTAAGGTAAGCATGTGACCCTAAATAGCTGAAGAAATTGAATGGTGTAAGTCTTTTCTGGATTCATCATCAGTGAGGTCAGGTAGGTTTTTATAACCTTTTTTTGTTCCTGATGATTTCACTGTTTGTCTGCCTGGTGGACCATGGAAAGCAGGTGCTGCACCCAGCCGCAGACAGCATCAACATAAACAAGGACATATGGAGCATGTACTACAACGATTTGTTGCCAAAAATTGTGGCACCGGGTGATGATGGCAACTATGGCTCAGCATCTGTTTGTGATGTTCTTTGTTTGCAGGTATTTCACTATACTCAAATTCTTTTGGTATGCTATTCAGGCTATGTCCACCATAAGAGAATGTAACAAGTGTGAGAGTCTGGCATGGTGGTCACCATGCAGATAAATGTTAAAGAAGTGAATGAGCAATGGCAGCTGTTGTATTTTGCAGGCATTGTCAAAGAGGATTCATTATGGCAAGTTTGTTGCTGAAGCTAAATTTACTCAAGACCCTGGAAAGTTTGAGCCCCACATCAAAGCGCAGGTACAATGGTGGAAATTTTTTACCTGCATCTATGAAGTGTGACTATCTTTGTTCTTGTGCAAAATGGGTCATAAGGTTGTGAAGCCCCAAGGTTGTAGAATTTACCTGATTTGTTCTCCCCTATCTGAGCCAATAGGTGCATAAAGGGTGGATCCCTAACCATGGACTTAAATCTTTGCATGTGGTACTATGGTTCTCTCAGACTGGTGAGTGTGATATGAGGTTAGGTTCAACAGTGATTAGCTATGGGCCATCTGCTTGCTGGTCACTTCTCACATTTTAATAACCCTGGCACATTTTCCTTGATTCATGAGACCTTGCAGGTTGTAAAAATTGTGCAGTGATACTAATCCTGTTCATCTTTCTGATTTTGATACATATAGTTCCCCACATGTGCTTGACTGTTTATGGGTGCTTTTCTCAGCATCATTTGGTGATTCCATGTAGGGGCCTTCCTGGAATTGGAAACGTATGCTCACTTTGAAACAGTTAGATAGCTTGCACTGGATAATGATGTGTAAAAGAGTTTGAATCATGGTTGCAGGATGCAGATGCAATAATGGCAGAGTTGACGTATAAGGATGTGGAAGACAATGTGAGGCGAAGGGTGGCCCACAAAGCTAGGACATATGGGCAGGAGGTGAATGAGACTGGAAGGGTGAACAATTCTCAGTACAAAATTGATCCTGAACTTGTTGGAGCACTTTATGAACACTGGGTCATGCCTCTCACCAAGAACGTCCAAGTGGCATACCTTCTCCATCGTCTTGATTAACTCTACCATCCAGATTTCAACTGATGGATGTTGATGTATTCTGCTCAAAAATCTCCTCCTGTGGGGTAATTTTTACAGTTCAGGGCCACTTGTATTCCATGGAACGACATCCTTCCAGTTATTTCTGCTGCTAAGGATCAAATGCAACAATTTCAAGGAACTCAGTCAAATTCTTTGTGCCATCTAAGAGTTAGACTTATGCTAATGCCTCTGTGAAGTTCTGTCACATTGACAGCACTTAAGGAGGCTGTGAGGAGTGTTGAAGACATACCATTGCAAAATGGTACCTTACTGCAATAAGTTGGCCCTCTGAAACTTGTCTTTGTCTGAGAAAAATGAACATATTGCTTTCTGAAGTTGTGGACAATGACATCTGCTGGAATGACAAGTTGTGGATTGTAAGTAAAATAAAATTTGCAAATACTCCTTTTCCGTTGAGATTCTGCTCCTGGTACTAGTCTTTGACTCGAGCTTACACGCTTGGTTCAAATACTGTTATTGGCTCACTTCTCACCAATGAATGAGTTCATATATGGAATGGAGCCCATCCTTCAGCCAGTTCAAATCTTTTGGTGGGTTTCTCAATCACTTTATTTACCCAATCTCTTTTCTCTGTTCTTTAAGGGAGGCTATGGATCTCACCAATGTGAATCTGGCATCTAGGAATTCTGTTTCTTAGGGTTCTATGTTGTTCTCTCAAAACAGTCAATTAGCTTTTTATGTCTTTCAGTTGCTTTGCTCCCTTGATGAAACTCCCATGATGGCATGAAACTTGCTTCCAGAAGATCGAACATAGTGTATGGGCAAGTTGTGAATGTTGTTTTATTGCATCTTTGCCAATGAAACCTGCCATTTGGTAATTTGTGCATCTTTGAAACTTGTCCTAGCAGTTGAAAAATGGGTTTATACCACAAATTTTGAATGAAGTCAATACAACAGGTGCAAAGATGAGCCTAGCTCCTATAAATTTGTGTAGGATATTGTGGATGTTAAAAGGCCTTGAAACCAGGCAAAATGATTGTTTGGTTGTTGATTGCTATTAATTTGTCAGCCACATCAATTGACTCACTAGTGGCATTTGAATTTGATGTGCTTCTTAATATATATTGTTCCATATTTTATGTTTATCAATGGGGGAGGAGCAAATTTGTAATAGTAACCCAAATATAGTGCATTGTTGGAGTTGTTTTGAGGATTTGAAACTGCTATCCAGTTAAAATTATGCACACATGAGCCTTGATATTTTGTTTCCAAATTCGGCAGTTTCAACTACCAAAATTCCACAATCAATTTCTCAAATCTTGGCAATGCATTGAAATATGACATTAAATTTTGTGTACATCCATTGAAGTATTTGTATCAATGTGATATTAGACAACCTTTCAAAAAACCCTACAAACCAATTTTCTTAGCATTAATAAGAGCCAGTTGTGTGTTGCTAATTTTTTTAATTAATAAGGAAAAGAAATGGGGGTAGGTTGCTACCTCTCACCTCCCCCAAAATTTAGGACCCACCCAATTACACAATTGGAGACTAGAGACCTATTGTTTAAATCTTAGTTTGCCAACCATATAAGTTGCTCAATTTTAGAAAAATGTTAATTGTAGTAAAATATTGAATGCAATGAAACTTATTTGTGCATACATCGAACACAAACACCTAGACATTTGCATATTCATATAACCAAGTTGAACCAAATAGATAAGAAGTTGAAAATGAAATAACGTTCACTTGTTAGGGACATGGTTATCTTCTATGTGAATATTAGATAGAAAGAAGCTCATATTCTCTTTTATCGACCATCAAGGTAAATATTAAGTACATTCTCATGATTGAGACCTCTTAAATCAACATCAATCTCCATATCTACAAACAAATAATCATATTCACTTGCATAACTTTAATATGGAATCTACCCTTAAAATATAACAACAATCCCATCTAAATTTAATCATGTTTTAATGTAAGCCCAAGTTTGAATATGATGTCCATAACCAAATGAGTACCATCTCATGAATGCAAGGCAGAAAATCCATTTGCAAATCAACTTCATGGCCAAGTGTATTAGATTCCAATTGCTCTTGTATATTACTTGTTGACCATGTTTTGAAGTAAGAAGCAAATACACATTTTGAAAGTCATTGCAAGATTACATCACAAGGTTGCACAATTTTAATGTACAATTTGTGACTGCAAACAAAAGACAAATGTTGAGGTACTTTTCTTTTATCCAATCTTGAAATTTGGTTGATTGATGGATAATCCAACAATCCTTGAGGCACACAATCTTTTGGCCATTTGGTAAATCCAACCATTCTTGTTTTGATTGAAAATAAGCAACTAAAATCATTTTCACAAATTGTAGGCACTTGAGTATGTAGGTTTGATCAATGATTGTTTAACAAAGCCAAAGTAATGCCACTTTGATCCACACTCCTTTTGGCCTTAAAACTTCTTAGCAATTACCTATTTGTTTTACCTTTCTAAACAATGTGAAAAGGAATTAAGTTTTCATTTGCAATACATGAAACAACACATGTAATGACACATTCATGTTCAACTCCAATTTGTGCAAAATCCTTCTTGCCACGTTATTCCCATGTACGAAGTAAATGTCAATTTGATTAACATTAACCACCAATGATGTGGGGATGTGTTTAAAAAACACCAAGTATGCAATGTGGTATGCCATGTAAGACCCTTGAATTTTGTAACCACTAGGGAGTTTGCCATGTGTTGCTAGGTGTCAAAAACTCTAATCCAAACTGCTCATGCATGAACTCACACATAAACCATAATGTGACTTTGATCTTCTTAATACTAAAAGCAACTTTTGTTTTAAAATAATCAAGAACAATGGGTTGTACTACTCCTACATGGAGACATTAATTTGCTACTTGCATTTCAACAACTCACATAATCTTTGTACAAGGTGAGGTTCTAAAGTCAATAATGAGTCCTCATTTTGTATTTGTAAAGACCCAAAAGCAAAAGTGTTCCACCATCTTTGGCACATGAAACTATAAATTTTCTTGTGTAATCAATTAATTATTAAATGTGTCTCAATTTAACTTGTCATTAAGGCTAATCTTGTATTTTGAATTTTTATATGCCCTTTTGAAATAATTCACAACTATTGTATTCTTGTATGTTTTCATGACAATTAGGATGGTTGGCCAAGCTTACTAAAAAACTAATTTTGCTACTTTTCTCATTGCTATCATTTAATGTGTTTCAAATGATTTCTCCCAACGTGGGAAAATTCAACAATTTCTTATTTAATGTTTGATAAGGGTTCAAGAAAAGTTGGAGGTAAAAAATATGGGGGTGCAAACTTGAAGAGTCCTTTCTTATGCTTTAGAATTCACTTCAACACATGATTGGAGCTTTTGGAAGGTATTGATCATCTCATACCTTTTTTTCATATACAATCCAAGTATCCATCCTTATTTACTCATTGAAACACATGTGATATAAGTAGTGACTTCAATTTGTTTGCAATTCAATAACTTAAAAAAAAAATGTGACCCCTAAACCCAAGATTATATGTTTTGTTACATAAGTCATAAACCTGCTAGTAATTACTAGATATTTCTATATATTAATCACTTAAATGCATTCAAGGATTATAAGTATAAAACCATGAAGTATATACAATAAAAACACTAAAAAAAATGCAATAAAGACACCCCAAAAAAAAAAATTACACAAAAGTACCATACCTACGACTAATGTTTGACACTATTGTGTTGAAATAATTATTTGGTGAAAAAAAAGGTTCAACATTGAAATTTATAATTTTATAAATTTTCATATTTTTCAAAAAATATTTTAAAAGTATTTCGATAGGTTGGATGAGTTGTTGTAGTTACATGACAGTGCAAGACACATCCATTCTTTGTTTTTTTATTTTTTATTTTAACATAAAAATGTGTCTTGGTTTTTAGCAATGGGTACTTAAGTGTTTTCTTCTATGCATCTTGTAAAAGACACAATGGAAATTATTTATGTTTTGTTACCATTTAGTTTAGATTCACTATGAAGAAAAAAATGTTTTGCAATTGACCTTGCAACTAAATTTTTGAATTGGAAAAGACATTTGCAACTCAGTGTATTTATATGTTGTGAATGTTAATGAACAAGTTACATGGGTTGCAAAGTTGTAATTCACCGTATATACGGTGCAACTCATTACAACTCAATTGCAATTTAATCAAAGCAATTTGTTTTCAACCACTATGTAATTCCATTATAATTGCACACGTGATGTCATGCTAACGTCATTAATTGTCATCCATGTATTAAAATTTGACATGTCGCATTATGAAGATTTTTGGACATAATTTTTTTTTCTATATATTGATCTCCATCGTCCAGTATGATTGTTAACGATGGTCTGAAATTGTGACACATGGCATAATATAAAAAATTGGCACATGGCATATTAATTGTATTTTGGAAAAAATAAAACATAAAAAAAATTATTTTAGTAGCTAGGTAAGTCATACATAACCAAAGTAAGTAGGTCTTAAAACATACATACATACATACTTACATATTTACCTAGGACCTACCTACCTACCTACATAGGTGGGTGGAAAAATAGGACCTACTTACATACCTAGGTAGGTAAGTAGGTAGGAAAACACAATACTAAGTGCACTAAAAAATAACCATGACTTTTTATTAATTTTATGTTTTGCTTTTAAATTAAGCTTTTTAAAATTCATCCCAAAATGACACATGTATTTTAATGTGGGAACATAAGAAAACAAACCTTCTTTATATAGTTTGTAATATGTAATTTGAAAACAAAACATATAGGTTAAATCTTTTAGTAGTTCATTAGTTACAAATTGAGTTGCAACTATAACACTTAACCGTTCAAGGCAAGTCAAATCCAAGGGGAAGGCTCTATTGTTTTTAATGTTTAAGAAAAACTTGAACCCCTCCCATTATCACATCTAGTGCATTAAAATTTATAAAAAATGAAATAGAATTGAAAAAGTTATGGCCCCTCAAAGTAGAGGGGGTTAAGAACTCCAAAAAATAAACAAACCACCAAATGCTCGAAAGATCTGTTCCCCAACATTAGAAAAATTCCTTGTATGTTGTTATGTTGTTATTTAAGTTCAAAGATGATTTGTAGAACTTTAGGTGGTGTTCCTATAACATTTTAAATTATTTTAAATGAATAAAAAAAAGAAATTTATGAGGATTGAAAGTAGAGGGGTCCAAAGAAAAAAAAAGGGAAAAAAAAAAACATGTTTTGTAAGTTGGAAAACTTATTTCTTTTCTTGTTATTTTTTCATTATTCATTTTCCTTTGCACTTCAAAGATGATTTCTAGAACTTGAAATAACATTCCCATACACTATTAGGAAAGTGTGGTGTAGTTCAGTAGGCTATTTCACTGTGTAATTGTAAAAGTGAATTAAGTTCACCATAATTTCACTGTCCTTACCTTCATTGGTGAAAATGGTTCACTATATGGTGTAA
>Ga0209611_10005778_pt1 | contig 20569 bp, 14 predicted proteins | sample S1TSphgellanicum_3_FD_187693 | JGI IMG/M metagenome (GOLD analysis project Ga0209611, IMG submission 187693) | Host-associated microbial communities from peat moss isolated from Minnesota, USA - S1T2_Fc - Sphagnum magellanicum MG (SPAdes) (version 2) | ecosystem: Host-associated > Plants > Peat...
TTGTTGTGGTAACGACGTCAGGTCACGACCCATTGCACCATAGCAGAAAGCAATTTCTTCTTCTCATCTTGGATGTTGTTCTTCTTCCTTTTGTCAAAAGAATTCTAAAACCAGCCCAAAATGGATGTGTATGACTGGTTTGCAGTTTGCAGCAAAACCTCTGGACATAAATTATTAGATGGCTGGAACATTTGGTGTGAGTTACAGACAGACACATGATCTGATCGCATTCAGAATTTGGAATGAATCAACTTAACTACCTAAACTTTGATGTTATGACATGTATAGATCTAATGTAATAAGCTCACCAGTTTGGCAGTCTCTCTAGTGCATTTTTTGGAGATGGAGGTTAAGATGATTATATATATGAGAGGTGTGATTATTCACCTGCTCTCTCTCTCAATTTGTCCTATGATACCCGGGGGGTATCTGTCAGGTATATCATTGGGGGAGGGGGAAAGATTAAAAAAAATCAGCCCAAGTCTTTTACACTACTAGATTGAAAAGCCCACACCACCTAAGCCCACACCACCTTTCTTCTCAGACTTTACACTACACAAAAGTGTGGCTTTCATGAGGAGATGTTGTCATCCCCCCTCCATCGTCCCCATAATTGCAACTCTTTTCTTTTGTTGTAATGCACTCTCACAGTGCATCATTCCCTGAAATCAAAAAACACAACAAAACAAGGGGTGTGTGTGTGTGTGTGTGTGTGACATTGTGGCCTTGCCAAGTACATTAAAAAGGTATTTTAAGGCAAAAGAAGAATCATGAAAAACTCAAATATTTCACCATGCATGCAAAAATGTAATCTTCAAAAAGAAAAATCCTCTGAAAGAAACCCAAAATTCTTCAAGATATTGTAACTTTGTAACTAATAATCTCAAGTTTCAACAAAAGCCAAAAAAATACCATCTTTCAAAAAAATCCTCAGATAAAAATAGACCTAGGGGGCCAAAATCCCTTGAAGCTATTAATTAGAGTACTCTATAATGCATCTGAACACAAAATTAAATATCCTTTGCCTTGGGTAGGCAAAAAGGCCCAATAAAATAAAGTTCGTGGAAGAATCCAAGTTGTACTTTGTGCAGGTAAGGAAGGGTAAAAGGGTAGGTACAACGGTACACAGTACAAGTTTCTTCAGGCAGGTAATGAACACACAACACTCTCTTCTCTTCTCTTCTCCTTCTCTTCTCCGGCAAAGAAAGGACCCCCGGCCTAATGAATGAATGACACAACCAGCTTAACCGTTCCACACGGACTGACCCATTTTGACCCCTTCCCTGTAATGGTTGTTGGACACTTACCCCGTTTCATTTCGTCACCCCGTCTCACTAGCACCCACCAGTGTACCGCGATGGATGGATGGATGGATGGATGGATGATGAGTGGATGGATGGATAAGAAACTTTTTTTTTCATTGGGTTCCAGTTTCCTTAGCTCATCCTAGTTATCGGACCTAGTGTAGTCAAGGAGGTTGGGTCAATTTATTTATTTTCCACACACACACACACACATATATATAGGTTTTTTTTTCTTTGTTGCCCATCTACTTGCCCTACCCTACCCTACCCACCCATCCATTTGCCCATCTAGCTACCCATTCTTGCCCTCATTGCCCTAACTTGGAGGAGGTGCTACTTGAGAAAAACAAGTTATTACTTAGAAGAGGAGGAGGTGCTACTGCTTGGAGAAGGGGGAGGACCTAAATGCTTGGTGGAGGAGGAGGAGTTGTTGCTAGGAGGAATTGGGAGGAGGAGGAGGCGCCAACACTCCATAAGTGAGCCAAACTAAAAAGATACTAGCTTCTTCTTTTTTTATTGTTTCAAAAAATTTTGCCACAATAGCTTGTAGCTCCCTATTTTTTGCTAGGGGAACTTGTAGTTCATTGGCTATGGTAATAGAGGTGAGAACAAGTTTTTTGTTTTTTTAAATAATAATTTGAGGCACCAACATGCCACAAAGTAAGCCAAACTAAAGATACTAGCTTCTTCTTCTTCTTCTTCTTTCAAAAACTTTTGCCACAATAGCTTGTAGCTCCCTATTTTTTGCTTGGGGAACTTGTAGTTCATTGGCGATGGTAATGGAGGTGAGAACAAGTTTTTTGTTTCTTTTACTAAAAATTTGGCCAAGAAGCTCATAGCTTCCTAGTGATGGTGGCAAAACCTTTGTCACCATTGCCAAAGCGCTATGCTATTTTTTAAATAAAAACTCCATGGAAATATTAGTTCCTTGTTATTTTATTTTACTTATAAACTTTTTTGCTAGGAGAGTTATGAACTCCCTATTTTTATTTATTTAAAAAATATTCTTCCCCCCATAGAACCACAAGAATCATGTTTTCTTTTAATTTTTTTGCCAAGGGAGCTCATAACTCCCTAGCTTTTTTTTTAATAAAAAATTTCTTGCGAGGGGCAAAAAAAAGGGAAGAAGATTTTTTAAAAAAGAAATAAAAGAAAAAGAAAAATTAGGTTTTTTTTCCCTTTTTGTGAAAGATTGTTTCATTTGACTTGTAATGTTTTTGTTCGTTTGCATTTTTATTTTTATTTTCTCTTTTTTATTTTGGATTATTTTGGAATTTCCCAATGATGAACAATGGTTTTGATTTTGTTTTAATATGGCACCTCAAAAAAGATGTAGATGACAAAGGAAGATATCAATTAACACCAATCAGAAGGAGATGAAATAAACAAGGAAGGAGATTAAGCAATTGTTGTATATACACCTACTTTCGAAAGTAAGTTTTCTATGATGGATTGTATTTCACAAAACACATGCTAGGTGTTAAAAAAAATTCATCAAACATTACCATTTCAAATAAACAACCTTATCCCATCCTCATTTTTCATTCAAGAGTAGAGATGGGTAATTTTTTTCCTTAAATTTTTTTTCTAACAATACCCATATGCATTATATAATCCAAGCATCCATTTATTTGTCTTGGGGGGCCGAGGCAACAAGACCATAAATCAATGAATGCTTGTATTTTGAACAACGCTTAAGGAAAGCATATGGGGAATGAAAAAAAAAATGATTGGGTAAGAAGAAAAACAGAAGCTGAATGGGATCAACTTCACATTAAGGCACAATGCTTGGAAAAGATTTGACAACCTTTATTGGTGAAATTAACATCTAACAGGTTGTTAAACCTATTGGAATTCTTGGATGGGGTGTGCGATTCATCCCACCAAATGCATTTTCATGGATTAAAAAGGATGGTGATCTTGTTGGAATAATTCATGTAAGTAAAGTTGGTTATGCAAAGCCTTTTAAAGTTGCATGGGAAGTTTGAAATTGGAGTCTAAAATTGAACAAGGAAAAATGGGGGAAAAAATGCATGTAGCTTGCAAATACCATGAATTATAAATGATTTATGACTAGTAAGTTTGCACACAATATTTTGTTTACTGTTTCCATAGTTTCCATCCTTCATTTGGATCATGACATTAATTTGTTCATTTGTTGAACTAAGCTTTTAAGCACAATAAAAGATGCTTTTGTGGTGGATGTAATTTAAGTGGCATTTCAACATGGACAAAATTTTTATCCATCATCATGTGGAAAGGTCATAAAATTGCAACAAATTATCAAAAGAACATGGGCATTTTTAATGATTCTTCTTTGAGTGCATCACAAATTAAAAATCCAACAAATTAATAATGGAATTTGTGCAAAGTTCATTCATTCATAGGTTCATACATTTTACATATGAATATCATGTGTTGAAAACACATTTGACACATAGATAAATGTGTTTACAGATGAATTACGAACCTTTGAATGAATGAATGTCACATGAATTTTGCATCTTCTTATGAATTTGTATGTCAAATGCATTTTCAATGCACAATATTAATTTGTAAAATGTATGAATTATAAATAAACGAATTTTGCATGATTTCCATTTCTAAGTCATGAGATGTTAAATTTGTAATGTGAGGGTGCACATTAAAAGATATATAACTTACAATGGGATTTTTTTGCATATCATTGGCAATATTGTAGTGTGTTCACTTGAATGTTTTTGTACATGTTCATAGATTCATTTTTGCAACTTTTCACTTATTTCATTTTTGCAATTTCAATTTGTGACTTGGTCTTATTTCCAATCTATGTCATATTACATACTTAACATACCCCAATCCACACAATTGGGTTACATTAATTACCATAAAACCAAATGAACAATATCCTCATTTTTTTGTTTCAAACATCAATTGTGGTAAATTAGCAATGCCCTCATGAATGAAAATTTTAAGTCATTGTTAGCATGGTCACAAATGCAATACATGCACAATAATTTCCTTACACAATGTATTAAAAATGAATTACAATATTTGCATAAAATTGTATTGTGTGATTTCACCAAAAGTCTCCAATGATTTGGGCAAAATTCTCATATATGGATATTGCAAAAACTTACTTTTCCATCATCCAAGGTTTATTCAACCACATCTTCTCCACTAAATGCAATACCTACAACTAGTGGACCAAATGCATCAGGGTAAATCTAAAATATCATCATAAATAAGAATATAACCATTAACAATAAATTATATTTGTAATATAAACTATAATATTCAAAGAAAATTTCAAATATTATAGGATAGAACCTCTTAATAAATATTGAAATTTTATATTAATAATTAAAATATAGCTATGAATTATATAAATATTTGTTAATGAATATTCAAATTTGAACCTACATATCAATTAATTGCAAGTTCATAATACTATTAAACTTAGATTAAAATTTTGTTCAAACTAATTAGTTTAAATTTTAAACCCTAATTGTATTAATGCATTGAAATGTATTAAAACATCATAAATTTTTTATTTGAATTTTATTCACATAAATGTCTTTATACATTTTATTCAACAAGTAATAACATTTAAAATTTATTCAAAAGATTAAAACAATACAAAAAAAGGTTTAAAACCCTAAACCCTGAGTCTTAATTATACTATAATGTTGAAACTAAATAGATCTTTGATCATTTAAATTTTTGATGAATACTGTACCATGTCCCTTTGTTTGGTTAATGTGTTAATAAGATAGTGTAAATAGATGGATGACATGTATGTTTGGGATCCATAACAAGTAAGTTGGGAAGTTCAAAATTGTTGATGAGTACACAAGTATATATCTAGGTAGGTAGGTTGTAGATAGGAAGGATGTAGGCAAGCGCATAGGTAGGTTGTAAACAAATATGATGTAAATATTTGTGTAAGTAGTTTGTAGATAGGTAGGATGTAAGTAGGTGTGTATGTAGGTTGTAGGTAACTAAGCAAGTAGGTACCTATTTGTGGTTGATGATATATTGGTTGGTGATAAGTAATTAATTAGGTAGGTAATTGATAGATAGGTTAGGGTTTGGAAATATGTAGGTTGGTTGGTAGGTAAGTAATAGGTGGGAAAATTGTAGATTTAGGTATGTGTATTTAAATATTGACCACTTACCTACACTAGGGAAAAAAAAACCAAAATATAATCACTTGATTTGTGACTAATTGACACATGTAATTATTTCCTAAATTTTAATTTTTTGGTCAACTTTGTGATTATTCTACAACCAATGGCTTAATCATCTACCAAACTGATGATTTCTAACATTATTTTCATCCTAAAAGGCCCATGAATGGCCCATTAATTGTAGAAATAACCAAAAATTGGTTCCAACTATACATATAATATGATATATTGTACAAATATTAGTGGAATATCTAAATTATAATACATTAAGGTGTTCCAAAGTGCACTAAAGGTTTATTATGTCTACTAAAATTATTATTTTGTGTTGTTATTATTATTATTGTTAAATATTGATTGTTATAGTTAATGAAAATTATAAAAAATGAAAACATAATTATAAAATAATTAGCCTACTATATTATCCAATAATAACATAGGATATGTAATATTATTACTGATTATATATATATATATATAATATTTCTTTTGACTATTATTACCTATAATAGTTAGTATAATTAATAGGTGAACTAGGTTAATATATAATAAGTACTAGGAAGTAATTGTATATAGGTTGCAACTTAGTTGGTCATATTTGCAACTTAAATGTTTAGCCCATATTTTTTATTTTCCATTCTTTTAATGTGAAGTATATAACTAGCTACATTAATTGTATTTAAAATGCAAGTGCCATTCAAGGGATAAACCAATAAACTAGGTTCAATTTTAAAAATTAAATCCAAAATAATATAAGATTATTTAATTTACTTAATTAGCCTAGGCCTACCTTCCTTACCTATCTACATAAATGTTGTGTGTCAATATCTTATTGACCTTAAATTGAATGATCCAAATTTAATTAATTAATTAATTAATATCAAATTGGGCTTAAATGTGCCACATGTCATAATTTATAATCATTAAGAATGGAAAATGGGGAATTTTCCAAAAATAAAAAATAATAATTTTGAAATATTAAAAATTGTTACCACATGTCAACATATCATTTGTTGTTAGTGTTGATTAAATTAGTCGCATGTTAATCACAAATGATGATAGATATTAGTTAATCAAATGATGAAATAATATTTTGTTGACTTTTATTTTCCATCCAAAGAACATGTCATTTGTGACTATTGTTGCATGCAACTTGTCAAATGAATGCAACCAGTGGGATTTTAATCACATATCTCAATTGTGACTAAAACTTAGTTGTAGGGACCAATTGCAAAATCCCATTTTCTTTTAATGCTACCCACAACCTATATATTACATTTTTTTTTACCTAGCTACATAAGTAAAGCTTAAAACTTGATTTGAAGTAAACATGTTGATAATGTTATATTGACAAAAATATGACATTGTGATGTTGTGGAACATTGGTTGAATTGGTTTTTAACATGGAAGTGACAATTTCATTATTTATACTTGCAATCTATTCAATGTTTAGAGGGCTAGGCTAGGTAGGTAAAATAGTTAGAATTAGGTTGAAATATGCAATCTAATATTTTTTATATTTTTTACCTACATAATAAGTAGGTGTGAATGTCTACAAGTGCCCATGACTAGACCCTTTTCATCAAATGTCTATGCATGATATATTAGTTGGAAAAATAGTTACATAATCAATGAAGGTGTTATCCCAATCCACATAGATTGGATGGCACTATGTCAATGGATGATTTTTTTTGTGTTGCTTGTAGTAACAATATGTGATTGTTTTTTCAATGCCACATCATGTCTTTTATGAATAATGTCTTTTGCCATTTGTCCAAGGTAATTAAAGGGATTTCCAAATCATATGTGTCCATTATAATTAAAGAATTAGCTAAGAATCTAATCATGAATATGCAAATATCTTCTAATGGATTTTAGTAGTTTGTATGAACAACTTTGAGAATCCCAATATTGAAGACTAAAATTGGATAGAAAATAAGAATACATGAGACAATAAATCATTTATTTTAAAATTGGAGCTTATATCTTTGATTGATGGCTTAAAACATGCTACTTATTTAGATCGACCCATGACACAAAACTACATTTTTCTTTTCACAAAGTAATTAGATATTTGTAAACTAACAAGAATAATATGGAGTAGTTGGAATTTTTTAAAAAGTTAAAAATGCATACAAAAATTCCACATGTCATGAGTTGTCCATCAAAACCTTCCATTTTTTATTATTGAATACATAGGACAAAACATTAATGTAACGTCATCCATCATAGCAAATTCTAAGAAAATTCCAACTTTCATCCACCTCATCACTTGTATGAACTTGGACAGAAGTCTTGTAAAATATAATTTAAATGAGACTTTGGATAAAACTCACATATTTTATCTATTATGTGACAATTTTACACACAACATCTATATGCCCTTAATGCTTTTCTAATGATCCCTTGCATAGACCCCAATAATGAACCCAAGTATGTGCTCATAAAATTACACAAGCCATCATAATGTCACAATCAAAATCATGGTAAGTCCCACTACATGCAAAGGTTTTAAATTATTGCAAATCTACATTGAAGAATACCAAAACATCTTTTTACATCTTTCATTGTTGATTCCTACATCATTTCAAAATGAGACCTTCTTTCATCTTGGGGCTCACAAATTGTTTGGACAAAGAAAAGTTTAGTGAAGGTAGATGTTATCAACAAATAAATAATATGTTGTGAACATTAAATCATTAATTTTGAAGTTCAAGCCATGTCTTTCACCAATCAACATATCCTTAACAAGAGGGGACCTATTTAAATCATGATATCATCTTTGCTATTTGGTAGGCCAAAGAAGGCATGTCAAATCCACAATGATTGATTAGTAATAACCTCAAGAAGTATGTTAATGTTACCTTCCTTGTTTTGAAATTGACCCTCCCAAATTATTGGACAATTCTTCCATGCCTAGTGCATGTAACCAAGACATACAAACATTCTAGGGAAACCTTGATTTTCATTCATTTTCTTTTGTTTCACAAGGTTAACCTTGGTTGGTTGCCTCAAGTAATGTGACTAAAAACAAGCCCTAATACTTGTAACAACTTGAAGAATGTTTCATAGCCTCCAATATTGTAATGTTTTGATCCATTTTACAATATTCATCAATCGCACGTACAAACATGCTATACAATAACATTTTCAATGCACCAATACGATTTTGAATGTTCAACAACCCACATATCCCTATTGCATCTTTCATTTGAACAAAGTATGTGACTCATCTTAAATAATATTGCCCATGATTTTCAAAAACAACTTTTTCTTCATCTTTTGTATCATTGGTGCTTGAATGACTTGCCATAATACACATGGTTCTTCATAAAATAATCATGAAAAATGTGATCATGACTAACAAGTGTTTTTCACATGTTGAAAATTTGTAGCTTTCCTAGGCATAAACCTATGAGTGTCATTTTCATAATGTGTTCATTAAACATGTCCTAAAGTTATTAATCAACTAACATGTGGACAAGGTAATCTAAGCCTCCTCATCTAAAGATTATATTGTAGTTATGCCAAAAACCCTACACTTCACCTCTCCACCATTGGCCCATGCAAATCACACTATGACTTTGGGCTTTAAAGGTGTTGTAATCATTGTAGGCAACATGAAGTTTAAGAGATTGGCATTAGCATATATTACATTGCCATCATGCATTTAAAGGAGTGTTAATAATGTCATGTGGTGGAAATGCTGCAATTGTTGCATGTGGTGTCAACCTTTGAATGTCTTTGCAAATATGTGTTATATTGTCATGCATTAACATGCTACAACATGCTGTAACGTTAGGCTTTGGAGTTTGTTGCAAGGGTGTTGGTAGTTGTGTTGTCAAGCTTGGAGGTGTGCATGGTGCACATTATGCAATAATCTTGGGTATCCAAATGAAAATGCATGTAGCTTACTATTTGATTTTAAAAATAAAATCTTTGCAAAATAGAGGAATTGACTATTAGATTCATGAAAAAAAACAATGAGTAGGAAAGAAAAAATAATAAAATATATGGGGTGTGTAATTTGTCAACTTTAAAAATGGAATGTTTGGATTTTCAAAACCAAGTATTAATTTGAACACCAACTTCATTAATCAAAATTCAACATCATTTATGGCACAACTTTCTATTGTGTGATTTTCACCAATGTATGAAATTAATTCTTGCAATCTTTTTATGATAGGTGTTTGAACAACATTGAACATTATGACTAAGTTATGAATGATTTGTAATGTTCACATTATGACAAGTCCATTAATAGTAATACCATGGGTTGAAATGGTAATTTGTATGAAGTTAAAACTTTAATTAGCATGAAATTGAATTTGCATTTATAAATATGCATAGAAGACATAAAATGGCTGCTAGCTCAAGATTCGACTAGTTTTGATTAGGCCATGTGGTGGGAGTTAGTTCAAGATTTGATTAGGCCACGTGGTGAGAATTAGTTCAAGATTTGACTAGTTTTGATTAGGCCATGTTGTGGGAATTAGTTGATATTACTTTGTATTTTTTAGGATTTCATGTTTTTATCAACAAGGTTGGATAAATAACTAGTGTTGCCAAGTTTAGGTATTAGAAACATGTTTGAATTCTTGATCTAGACTAGAGGTTCAAAGTTTTGTTCAAACCAAATTTGAATTCAAATCGTGAAATTAACTCTTATGAAAAATGAAACTCAAACTTAGATCAGGTGTTGTTCTTCTTTTTTACAAGTTGAAGTACTCTAGTCATATTAGTAAAAGTCTTTTAGAAGTGCAATAATCAAGTCTTTCTTTTTAGGTACAAGTTATTAATTTTTAAATGATTAATATATATCAATTAATACATAATCTCCTATCTTGGGTGTTTTTACAATAGTTGGACTCAACTAAAATTACATAAATTTTTTAGTTTTAGTTACATGCAACGTAAATGGAACTCAACTTGTTGTTAAATTAAACCATGTTTCAATTTGTTTGAAAAGTTTTTCAAACCAACCATTTCATGGATCCAAAAGCACAACGTTCTAAGAAATACACTAGAGGTTCTATCAAACAAAATTAAAAAAAAACTTTGGTTTCATTTCAAATTCAAGAACTAGACAACACTAAGAATAACTTGCACACTACTTTGGATGTAATTGACAATTGTTGAGGCCCACCCACATACTAGGTATGGGTGGTACTTACTACTCTAATGGTTGCAAGGCTCCTAGGGGTTTATTGGTCTTTGCTTGCACACTTTTGATAAGATCGAAAAATAAAGCCCTTTAGTGTTGGGTGGGATTGATAATGAACACTTTATTCTACTCACCATATTTGTCACGATTTGTTCCAGGTTTTCATGCTAGAGGTAAGTGAATAAATTGATAATCGGCTTATTGCTTAAACAAGCAAATTCATAATACGTAAGTCTAAGAAAATTTCAATAAATCCAATTACCATTTGATACCTTTTGTTGGACAGAGATATAATTTCACAAAGACCTGCCTGGCCCCCTTTGATTGTGGAAAAAAAAGGAAGGAAGTACATGCTAACACTATATTGAAAGTAGATACTCTTTAGTACGAGATTTAAGATGGATTTACATTATTATGCTGGTCTCTTGAGTTTTTTTTCTTACAAAATTGCATGAGAAAGTGTTAGTACTTTGTTGTTGGGTCGTATCTTTCTGTTGGGTCATATCTTGCAATGACTTACATCTTACAAATCTTACATTTTTGTGAGTGTGAACTAAATTACAAACTCCAAAAGGATAACCCATATGTTAGTTACAACTTCACATCACGTGTGGACATGTTGAAATAATTTTTAAGAGAGTGGTAATAACTTACAATCTTACAAAATCGTGATATCGTGATTTGTGACATGTTGTTGATGATATTAAAGTGATGTTAGTTGCAAGTCCGAAACACCAAGTGTGGCCATACCTCGTTATGTAGCTCAATTTCTTCGTTTCACCTGCCAACAAGCACACACCAGGCAGTGAAAAGCATGCCAAGAAAATCTCTCTGTCACCCCCAAAACCCTATCCGGAGGTGTCCAATGTGTAGTGTAAATCCAATTGGAGTAATGAAGTTTTGTGTGCCGTGAGTAAATGTACCTATTGTCCCATATGGTTTGCCAGGAAACACCATTCTTGCATTATAAATACCAGTTTGAAATTCTGGTCCAATGCTAGTAGCAGTGTGACCATTGCAATGTGAACTATTCTTTCACCTTTTACTAAAGAATACCATGCAAAGGCCACACAGAGCTGCATATCTTGATTTTTGGTCTGCAATTCACAGGGCACCCACAAATAAACCTAAAATGGAGAAACATGATATCAGCAAGATTCTGGTGATGTTTTCATATTTCTGTTGTTATTGTTGAGATCATTGTTGGGTGGGTAATTGATACCCAGAGGTTTACACAGAGACGGTCATGTTTTCTGGACCTACTAAGTTAACCGGAAGAAAAACTCACTGCAGTTCAGTGAAGAAAGCTTGAAGAAATTGATCCAGTGGGCTATCCACATTTCTTTAACAATGGCCCAAGACTTCCCATTTGCAAAATTCTCTCCTCAAAAAACTTTCCTCCAGCAACCTCTTCTATCTGTGGAAAGCATACCCTAAACCCTTGGAATTCCTTGCAAGCTTATGTCCAATTCTTTTGCTGTTGGATGTGGTCTGCAGAGAGTCACAGGGTTCTTGGACCAGAAGGAAAGGCTTTTCTTAGTTGTAACAGTGAATGCAAAAGAAGAAGAAGAAGAAGAAGAAGCTGAGGTGCTTGCTGCTGGCATACCAGCTCAGAGCTTTTTCAGAGCTTGGTGTTCATGTATATGGATATGCCCATGCTGTGAAGCTCCTGCCACAGCAGTTTACATGCATATGGGATGTTGATTTGCACCACATGCTTCCTAGTCTTGCAGAAATGGCACAGTGATGTGCGGGTTTTATCCATGGTGGCTGGACGCTGGCAATTTGAACATATGTGCATTCGGTATGGATCACTCAACAGAAAGTACCGTTCCCGCAAGGTAGCTGAAGCCCCATGACCCAGCATACAGTCTCGCTCCATCTCTCCAAATTTCACACCTCCCATGCACTTTCGACTCTTTACTGGTTGGCGTGTGAGCACATTGACAGGTCCTCCCTGGCCACGGCACTTGATCTTGTCTTGAGCCATGTGATTGAGGCGCTGGTAGAATGTCACCCCTATGGTGATGGGTTCTTTGAGCTGCTTACCAGTTGTGCCACTGCACATGGATTCACATCCACCTCTTTGAAACTGACACCTGCTCAAGAATCATGTGTCCACCCCAGAAAACAAAATGAAAAGGGTCTAGAGGTTTTGAGGGTTTTAGAGATATGAGTACTGGTCTTGCATCATGTTCTTGCACCTATGAAGACTTCTGAGGCTTAATATGTGCAGTGAGCATGATAATTATTCACCTCCGGATATGCAATTTTTGCATGTGGGATTGACTGTTCCAGAGTTATGGGAAACTTACGTATGCAGTTGCTCCATGATGCTATACCCAGTGTTGGTGTTGCTGAATGGAGTAGCATTGTGCCACGTGCCACTCAAAGCCACCACCTTGCCAAGCATGCACTCAAGAACCTGTCCAACTGTCTGGCGGCTAGGAAATGCATGAGGGTTTATGACAATGTCCGGCACAACACCCTGTTGTGTGAATGGTAGATCCTCTTGCTTGAAAGTTGCGCCCACCACCCCCTTCTGGCCATGCATGCTTGAGAATTTGTCACCAGCTTGTGGTGCTCGGGCAAAGCACAAGCGCACCTTGGCTATATGGTGTCCATCTTCCTCAGTTGCCAGAAGCACCTGGTCGACTCGCCCTTGCTCATGCGTTTTGAGGCGTTGGCTGGTGTCAACCAGCTTTGCATTGCCCTTCTCAGCTGTTATCTTGCCAATCACTATGTCCCCCTTCTCCAGCCATTCTCCAATTTGAGGAAAGCCATCTTGCTGAATCTTTTGCAAACTGTGTTTGTACCATGTTCGTAAATCATCAGACACACTCGGCTTACCAAAATGCTCATCCACATTCTGCCTTTCCTCACCTCGATAAGTCGAAAAATGCAAGGACCTGCAGGAAAAAAGGCAGCAAAAAAGAAAGTTGCGGATTTGTGGTTCAGCAATGCAACTACTGGTACTAGAGCTTGCTCAGTGCCGGGTTTATCTGTGAACTGAGATTATCAATGCCATCAGAGTCTCTTTGCAAACAATTCTTGTGTGAAAATGAGCTCTATAGAGAGAGATTCACATGGTTCACAGACCTGAAAAGACCTCGATCAATTGATGCCTGGTTCATGACAATAGAGTCTTCCTGGTTGTATGCCAAACATTGTATTGACACAATTGCAACTTGGCCATTGTTGAGTTCAGGCTTCTTGAGGAAATTGTCTGCAACGCAAGTTGTGACAATGGGTTTCTGTGGATAGAACAGGTGATGAGCTGAAGAGTCAGACCGTCCCCAGAAATTGGTTGTGTAGAAACCGATTGCTTGTTTGCAATGCTTGTCGGCTTGATACAGGTTGCGGGAGGCTTGATTGTGTTCCAGAAAGGGTATCATGGTGGCACCAAGTCCCAGCAAGTAGGATGCATCAATTTCCAGGTGTGTGTAGATAATGCCACTGCCGCCGTATTTAGGATCTGTTCGCGATTTCTCTAAATCATCTTGGTTCAATGCAATCATAGCACCTTCTTCCTCCTCTGTGCTCAGCAGCTCCACCACTCCTTGCTGTAGCAAATAGTTCCAACACAATGAAGCTGCTGCGCTCTCTTGCCTCCACATACTTTTCAGTGTCTTCAGGTGATGCTTTCCAATGACTAAACGCTGGCCTTCCACAATCAGGAGTGGACGCAACAACCGACCTGCATCTGTGTGTACCCGCAACTCCTTTTGCTTCAGGTCCCTCACGATCTCAACCTGATGAGTGAGTCCGAATATGAGTGTACCTATAAAGTACTTCTACATGAAGAAGAAGATCAATCCTTACTTCAGGAAGATGATCATGACATGAATGCTGGACAATGTATTGAAAAATTGAGTCCTGGTGTTTGATTTAAACCTACCTGCTCATTCAGGAGTTGAGCTCTTCGCAGCTGTTTCAGAGTGTGTACAGTTGCTTCTGAGCCATCTTGTAAGATGCCAACCCATGTGTCATTTAGGAATACTTTCTCAGCTCGTGCCACAGTGCAGGGTGAAATCTCCTCCAAGTTTTGCATTCCAAAGTCATTCAACACTTGCAGCACTGGATCTTCAGCTGAGTCAGAGCTGACAATACATGTGAGAGCTATGTTCTTTACCAGGCCACATTCTGCTCCATCGCTTGTCTGCACTGGGCAGATTCTCCCCCAGAATGAAAAATTGCTGGTTTTGTCCCTCCCAAGCATGGTGTGCACATGTGCACTCATCAGTCAATGCAATGATCAATGTGCTTGGCAGAAATGAATCATGGCTATCAAAAAAAGGATCTGCACACCAAGACATTTCAGGCATGACCTCAGATCTTGTACTTTAGTTAAGAACAGGAGAGAATTTTTTTGGGCGGCATTGCATGCCCAAGAAAAGACTTACGGATGGTGAGCTGCATCTGTGGGTTTTAATGGGGCTGGCACATTGAGGCGGATCTGGCGCAGATGTGACAAAGTGGCCATTGGGTTCATTCTCTTCAAATTACCCACAACACCAGAACATTTGAGCCCTTCATTTGTGTTCCAGTTTCCTAGGGCAAAAGCTGCCTGCAAGTTTTTGGTGAGGACTGCTTCATTGACAAAGTGTTTTATGGAACTGAGATCCTCTGCATCATCTCGCCCCAAGAATTTTCCAACCCGCTTTTGAATGTCATGCTGCAGATGGGCCATTGCTTTCCTGAATTGGTGACATAGGAGCTGGCCAGCAAGATCAAGCCTCTTGGTGGAAAAGCTATCCTTATCATCCTCCAGACGCCTTCCCATGGAAGCACAACAAACCTGGTTCATCATGTAACCAAGAAAGTATGACTTGCGTGTTTCCCCTCCTTCAAGGTGTGCAAGGAGCTTTGCAATTACTCTTTTCCCACTTTCAACCAGAGATAGACAAGAACTTTCTTTGCTACGCACCACCTTTGCACCCAAGTATGCCAGTGCCTGGTTCTGATCCAGGACCCAAACTTTTGAACTAATTGAGGCACTTGCAGCAGTAGCAGCAGCACCAATTCTACTACCAGAACCAAGAATCTCATGATTGTAAGCTGCCTTTTGTTTGTTCAGGAAGCTAAGCAGACAATCATCTGCTTCTTGAATGGAGGGCAAAACAAACTCACAGAGACTCACATCACATAGATCATAACAAACCCTCTCTAGCAATTCCTTGTGTGAGCAAATCCCTAATGCCCGCAGAATGATCACCACGGGGACAGAATCAGAGATCCATGGCTGCAAGCCCATCCACAAGATGGGTGTACCTCCCTTGTTTTTCACCAGCTTCACGCATGTTTTATAAAGTCTGGAATTGAAGTGACCGGTGCTTGTGAATCCCTTCCATGGTGGTGCACAACTTGCCATCCACATGTCTGTCTTCTTTATGAAGCTCACGTACACACGCTTTGCAGCTTTCTCCTCTTGTGCCACCAGAACCTGCATGCAGCTTTCCATGTAATAGTTTTTGCAAAGACCTAGTCAAGCTCAGCAGAAATGGGTAGCTCAAAAATTCCATATAAATGAGGTATTGCATTGGCAAAGGGTTTAGGGTTTAGGGATATATGCATGATGATCACTACAGATACACCAGCTTCTTGATCAAGAAATTACATCAGCAAAAAATTGCAGAGAGAGTTTAGATCATTCGCTACGCAGCTTAATATGCTGAGTGCAGCTTTGCAGAGACCTTTTCAGAGCCTTTGATGATGAAGTAGCCTCCTGCATCAAAAGCGCAATGGCCTTTCTTGGCTGCTTCCTCATCACTGAGACCATGGAGATGGCAGAACTGCGACTTGACCATGATGGGTACCTTGCCTATACACACTCTTTCTCTCCTCATTTGGATTACCATCTCCTCCTCCTCCTCCTCCTCCTCTCTTGTCTCAGCTGGGCTTGCAGCTAGTTTGGGTATATACACCTGCATGAGCAACAATCCATGTTCTAAGAGAATTCTCTAAGCTGCTGCTGCTGTTGATGCTACTAGAGCTAAATCCATCATCACCCATGCAGCTATCTGAAGGCCTTGAAAGGATTTGCATATTGGATTGGTAATTACCTCCAGGCACATGTCGACGAAGAGAGAAGCAGAGTAGGAGATGTTGCGGAGACGAGCTTCATGGGGAAGGAGATCGACGATGGCCTCTACATTCTTCTCCTTATCCTGCATCCGGTGCTTGACAATGCAAGAGGGTTTGGCCAAAGAAACATCGCCATAGAGGAGGCGAGCAGCTCGACGTTTGGGCGGCAATATGATTCCTCCGCCGTCCTCATGAATTGCAACATTCCGGACGTGACCGTCGGCAGCTGCTGCAATTGGGTTGCTGTGGACTTTCTCTGCTGCAGGCAGCGGCGGTGGCGAGCACTGGAGAGGGATTGCTTCATAGAGCATAGCAGGTAATCCATATTCCAGAAACTCGCTGAAGGAATGTAGTTGGTGATCCACAAGGCTCCGATGTCGGAAGAAAGCTTTGGCAACACTAGATCGAGCGAGCTCCTCCTCCTCCCTTGAAAGTACTTGTGAGCCGGAGCTGCTAAATTCAGCAGCAGCAAAATTACCCATTGATCCAGAGCTGGAGCTTGCAACTAAATTTCCGTTTGACATCTTATAATTCTTCTCCATGTTACGAATACTGATCTAGTCTGATGCTGACTAATCTTCTCTGATCATCTTCCTCTCCCCCATGCAAGCTTCTTGATCATCAAAGATTGCTACAAAAAACCATACAATCTGTAAAGAAGCTATATACAGTCAAAGAATAATTTTGTCTGAACTTCCCTTGATCAGCAATAACAAACCCAGCAATCAAAATTCAAGAGGTTGATCCCATGAGTTGAGCACCAATTTATGCATTTTATTTTCAACTTCAGATTGCTTTCTTTCTTTCTTCTTTAGCTTGCAACAACAATATTTTTTTCTTCTTTTCTTTTCTTTCAAATTGTGGTCTGCAAATTGCAACTTCAGATATCAAAAATTATTGTTGGCTAGAGAAAGTAGTAAATTCCTGCAGCATAGACTTAGAATCTGACTGCTAGAATCTTTGACAAAGATTTTGGTGCCGTCCTGAAAAAAGGGTCTCTTTCATATTTCACTTTATATCCACTTTGGAGGATTTTGTTTTTGGCTTCTTTTGAATTTGATGCGGCAGATCTGCTGTACTCAAAAACTTGACTTACAAACACGAATCAGGGGAATCCCATGCACACACATGTGGTGAATTTTTCACATTCATGTGGCAGATCTGATTTACTCAAAACTTTACTTAACAAACATGGATTGAGAATCCATGAATGCAGCGAATTTCATTCTATTTGATTTTCGTTGACTCTGCCTGTAGCTAAAGGGAGGGAGAGACCATGGAGCTTGCAATTTAGTTTCATTTTGTGTCCCGCATTTTGAGGAGTATTCATTCATCAAGTGTGACTGTGCAAACTGTGACTTCAATCTCTTTTGTTAAAAATTTCATTGAACATGTAGTGTTTTAAGCATGGTGAAGCCCACGTGGATCCTTCAGTTATGCCGGAAATGTTTCTATAGTGGGCTTCACATGACCTTAGATTGAAGGAATACCAAACTTTGGCTGTTTTGGGGGGTGCATCACAAATTCTCTATCACGAAGAGCAAAGCCAACAAATTGCTAGTAGTAAACGATAAAAAATCAAGTTGCCACTAGTAGAGGTGTCAACATGTACTTTTGTAAGTCACCTTGTAAATAGAATCTTAAGTTGTCATAACAAAAGTTTAGGTGTTAGCATGTACTTCGGTGAGTTGGTTTGTGAGCTAGTGACAAGTATTCAATAGGTGATTGAACAAGATAAGCAAATTAGGAATTTCTCTTGATCGATTGGTTGACTAATGTGACTCTCGCTAAAATAATGGCATTAGTTTAGCTATGGAATTAAGTACACTTTGTATATGTTGGCTTTTGCTTGAGACGAAAATACACTAAGTTTCTTTCTTTGTAGACATTTAATTCTTTCTTCATTCTTCATCTTTAACTCATCCATCGTTGACATTAATCGTTCACAAGTTATTGGCTTGTCCTTTGAGTAGTTTGAGTGTAAGTACAACATGTTGTGATGGTTCAAGATGTAAATATCCTTACATGCATGCAAAGGAATTGTGAGGACTAATTGACAAGATGGAGGTGTTCAACCACAAATTGAAGTTGTTGGCATTGTTGAATACACAAAGAAGGAAAACAAAGTTTGAGAGTTGCTAGTTTGAAGCTTGTCAAATAATCACTTAATGATTATTCCAAAGGAAACCATGACTTAAGGGATTTGGGAAGCAATGTTACATTGGAAAAGGATTGTTGATGATATTTTTTAAGTAAAGAAGTTTTTCATGTCACAAATGAATTCCAATGACATCATGGAGTAGCACATCAACGAACTTGGATTGATAATTGAAGAGCTAGATGCCATAGTAAGCATGATTTTTGATGAGACCAATGTGATGGTTTTTTTCATAATTCAACCCGAAAGCTATGAATATTTGATGATTGTGCTCAAGTGAACTTTTCAAAATAGCTGATAATATTTAGGATGATCTAAATGCGAGGTTGTTCAATGAGAAACTCATGAGGGAGGAAAATGGTGATTCTTTTTTAATGTGCATGGATTTGCTAAAAACTATTCTTTGTTGCAATTTTAACTTTGAGCTTGTGGCCCAGGCTTGGACAAGACAAGGAAAACATGTTAGGGATGAGGTCAAGGTATTCCTTGATTCAAACACATTCCCATGAGAAAGTGTAAGAGAACAAGCCCCAACACTCCAAAATGAATTCTCATTATGGGAGTTCAAAATGTTGGGGCATTTCAAGTTTTTGGATCAAGGTTTTGGGAATAAGCCTTGTCCAAATTTAACCCTCTTTAGAACATCAAAAAAGTCTGAAAACTATTACAACAAATTGGCCTCACATTCTCAAAAAAAAGAATTGTAACAATAATTAAATGACAATTTGAAAGGTTTGAAATCAAATTGCCAAAACAACTTTAACCTTTTAAATGATGTGTTGAGAGTCAAAGCAAAGAAGTTTGATGTGTCATCATAAATTTCTTTTCAATAATTACAAAAGATTTTTTTCAAAGCTTTTCAATTCAATGTGAAGTGTGAAATTAGTGAACCATCAAAATCATTGGGTTGATAATTTAGTAGTTTTAAGAATTTTCAACAATTTGCCATTTCAATGTAACTTTTGTGTGGAGCTGCAAAGTATATTATACGGAAGAGGGTGTTGCTTCCTCCCAAGTCCAGACCATATTGAGTCTTATGAATTCAAATTAGTTCATGGTTTGTCCATGCACCATTTTGACGTTTTGAAATGCACTAATTGTCTCTTGTTTGGTTTGTGTATTGAATGAAACATTCATGAGTTCAATTTAAAAACTTGTCTTGGTCCCATTTCAAAAGTGCCACATTTTTTTCTTGTTGAGAACTAAATAAGGCACCTTGAATTTGTATTCTATTTCAAAATTGAGAATTGGAGAAGTTTTTTACTATTAATATCACTTGACAAACCTAAAGGTGTTCCATTCTTTATATATAAACCTATTTTTATTGGAACATGTTTATTTTTTTTCAAAAAATGGTTGCATAGGCAAAAATTTACATGCAATGAAATAGTTGAACGAGGCATATTTAAGAAAATTATTTTTAAAAACTATAGTGTAGCATTAAGTTGGGTGCAAATGAGTACAATCAAATTGTAGGTCTTCAAGGAAGGAAAAGTTATTCATTGTATGTTGAATAAAACACATGAAATTAGAGGGTTTTTTTTTTTTTTTGGTATGAAATGAAATAATAAAACATTAAAGAAATATGTTATTAAAATTTAAAAATATTAAAAAAACAAGATTTCAAGTATATTCTCACAATCCAATTCTAAGAAACCCTATTTATAATTAAGAAAATTATAAAATATATGTA
>Ga0209611_10005779_pt1 | contig 20567 bp, 9 predicted proteins | sample S1TSphgellanicum_3_FD_187693 | JGI IMG/M metagenome (GOLD analysis project Ga0209611, IMG submission 187693) | Host-associated microbial communities from peat moss isolated from Minnesota, USA - S1T2_Fc - Sphagnum magellanicum MG (SPAdes) (version 2) | ecosystem: Host-associated > Plants > Peat...
TAGAACAAACAAGCAAAAGATATGTGAACTTACCAAATAATAATAATAATAAGAAGAATAATTAATTAATTAATTAATATAATATAATCTTAACCAAAAAAATCTAATTGATAAAATACACAAACTAATAGTTAAAGAGCTCAAACTCAACGTAAATCATGGCATTAAATTATTATTTTTTAAATCACAACTTTTTTCAAGTCTAATAATGCATAATAAAACTTAAAATAACCCATGTAAAAAATTTAAACAATTGATACCTTTATTCTAGCATAAAAGAGTTGTTTTGTAAGATTTTTTTATTTTTTTTGGGTATATAATCACAATCTTATGAAAGTTTTATATGGAATGTGACTATACAAATTTAAATCACAGTTTGTTAATATCAAAAATTAATTAATTAATTAATTTAATTAAATAAAAAATGGTCACCAAAGGTGTTATAATAAAGGGGGTTAAATGTTTATACTCTATATTGAATCTAAATTCAATATCATTATCTTGGTAGGTAAGGCCCAAAAATGACCACAAATTTAAACATTAGAGCAAAAGCACCAAAAAGACAAAAACACAAAGCAAAGGGTGAGAGGTTTCCTGGCCCTGACAAAGACAGGGTGAGGTTTCATCGCCCGGTGTTTCAGCAGCGACAGGACGAGCGAGTAGAGAGGGAGAAGACGGCAGTAGTGCGAACAGGGGCTCTTTTTCTCTCGTTTGGTTATGGCGTCGGATGCAGCAGCAACAGCAGCAGCTATGGCGGATCGCAGGAGAAGCGGTGGCGTACGTGTGATCTTCTGAGCTCTAATCTATTCTCTTTTCTGTTCCTGATGAGAGCCTGTCTTTGTGGGATGTGCACGGATTTTACAGAAACAGTTTTGCTATTGTATACAGGGAGTGAGAGGCTTGTGATTGTGAGCTCTGGAATCCAATAGACTCAGGGGGAAAGGGAGAGAGACAGAGAGCTGTAGACAGGGGGAGGAAGAGGAGCAGCAATACTGGCGGAGAGTGGGATCTCGGAGATAGAAATTGGAGGTTGAGTCGAGAGCTTGCTTGTGTTAGAGTGAGAGGCAGGAAGGCGAACTCGCTCGCGAGCTCCAGGTCTGGATGCAACAGGAAAAGGAGTGGGAATTCGTTTTGGGGGGAGGGGGAACAAGGAGGAGAGCTTTTCTTTTTTTTTTGTTTTCCATTTCTTCAGGAGAAAGGTATTTGGTTTTGTCTTTGCTTGACTCTCACACCTTTTTTTCTTCTTGTACCCTACTGCCCTGCTTTTGCCATCCTGGGTTAGGGCGTGATGAAGAGTTCGGCAGTAGTGCGCTGTGGCGGCAGCCAGCCAGCCAGCCACAGAGCTCGCTCAATTCTGATGTAATAGGGATGTGTTTGAGAGCGAAGAGATGACCTTTGATGAACTAAGTGGTAGCAGAGAATGTTGCACTGTGTTGTGTCTTGATCGTTTTGCGAAACCCTTGTGACTTGGATCTCGAACAAGTCAAGGATCTAAAAGATAAGTGCACTTCGAGCTTTAGAGTTGTCCTCGTGTGCAAGCAAACCGAAGGCATTCTTTGTTGGATCCTTCCTTCTAAGGCAAGCAGAAAACCTCATGAATTGGAGAAGCAGCTTGTCTTAGGCATTGAAGTTGGTCTGATTGTATGTAGTGCTTTGTTTGTGTGTGTGTATGTGGGTCTGGGTTTGAAGGTTTCTGGATGGAAGACTATATGAAGCTGGAGATGTTACCTTTCACAAAACTATGCACAGCAACAGCAACAACATCAGTAATCATGGCCTTGTGAGGAAGTGATTGATTGTCAAGGAGTTGTTGCATTCAAGGGGAAGGAAGGAAGGAAAGACCAACAGCAGAAAATATCTTTTGCTGCCCTATAAAAGTGAGGGGCATTCCATTCAGGACTAGGTTTAGAGCAACTAGAAAATGAAGCTGAAGGTGTCTCAAGAAAGTGTTGCTGCTGCAGCAGTGGTTTTTGTGTCTTCCTGTGATTTTTCTTCATCTGTCTTGATGAAAGGCAACTGTTTTCAGACCAGTCTTTCTCACTGGAGAGGTCATTTGTGCATAATCTAGAGCAAGAAACAGCTTTACAGTTTTCAGATAGCTTGAAGAAGGAAATGTGTAGGATATTGGACTGTGTCTGCAGCTGCAGCTAAGCAGTTGAGTCACAAAAGGAAAGGCAAGGACGAGGCAATAAGGGTGGTTTTTTCTAATCATATGCAGTTGTTGAGGATTGACAGAGTCTTGAATTGGGTAAAGAGGATCCTCCATGCTGTAGTGTAAAGAAGAGCTCTTACTTCACAGTAGTCCCAGTGGTGTGTTCAGAAACTTTTTTAGCAGTTGTGAGCTGTGGAGAAAAAAATGGCAAGATACAATGGCCCTGCAGCAATGGAGATTCAACAACATGTTGGAGCAACACTGTCACCACAATCCAACTCCAGCCCATCTGCATCAGTTGATCTTAGCAGTCTTAACCCATCATTCTCTTCAAATATCACAACAGAATTCTCATCCTCATTTTTCAATACAGGATCCCAGAATTCATTTGGGCACAGTATGGGATCTGCAACACTCATTCCTCTTTCCCAGTCACAGACCATGCTGCCCAAGGGCATGCAGAATGCTGCATTGTTACCAGCAGATGAGTGGTCTGGAACAACAAATAATGTGGGACCTGGGACATCTGCTTCTCAGCAGCAGCAGCAGCAGCAACAGGGTTTTCAAAGCTCTCAAAGCCAAGGGGTGCCCTCTCAAGCAACTTTCCAGTCCTCAAAGCAACAGTTTGTGTATGAGGGTGGAGGACGGTTGGCAGCAAACTCGCAGGTTGGCCAGGAAGCTGTCAGGGGAAGAATTGGTAGCAACCGATATCAAGGAATGTTGAGCAGCCAACAATCTGGGGGCTTGCAAGGGGGGGCTCGACAAGTGCAGTCTTTCCAGTCTGGGGCACCACAGGGAGCAATTGCCTCAAAGCATCTTGCCTTGCAAAAGCAGCAAGCAGAGCTACAGGCAACAGAAGGCACCATGGTGGGAAAACTGGAAATGCCACCTCTTAAATCTGTAAAGTCAGAATACACTGGGTTAGGGGGAGTGAAAGCAGAGTATATGATACAAGACTCACTGAATCAAGCAGCATCCATGCGAATGTCCCAAGATTCAGCAGGTCAAGAAGCAAGCTATGCTGGAGTAACAACAGCAACCCAGCAATCTGTCTTTGATGAGGGGGCAACCAGCAACCAGCACTCTGTATTAGATAGTGATGTCAAACCTGGCAATCTGGGACCAGTGGAAGGACATTCAGTGGGGATGGATGAAACAGCAGGCTTTCAAGGAGGGGACTTTGGTAGTCCTCGGTCATCATACCTGGGAAGTGTTGAAGCACAAAGTATTCAGCTACCAACATTTGAACAGGGACAACAAGTGTCAAGTCGCTTGCACACAGACTTTCAAGGTGTGCAGCAGTTACAATCTAACTCTTATTCAGGGCAGCAAGGGACTCTTACCCAGCATCAGAATCAGGGAATGCAGATGTCAAGGGCAAATTCTCCAACAGCACTTCAGACTCAGCTTGTGGCTGGGCAGCAGTCTGGCTTCTCTGGGCAGATGGGTGCCAACCATCTTTCACCCTTCCAGACACACTCAGCCTCTCAACAATCAGTACTCCAAATGCAGACAGCTGCTAACCAAATGTCGTCCTACCAGGCACAGGTTAGTTGATATCTTACCACAATGGTTGCCAGATTTCTGCTAGATAATACAATTTTAGAAAATCAATTTTACAGTTAGTGGGGGCAGAATGTCATCTACAGTTATGGGAACCTAGGTGCTCTGTTGGGTCCTGGTGGAACAATTGGGCAACCAGCACTCTGGTTTGGACTGTTATAAGGTGTTCCCTGTCAATTGGGATCAGCAGATCCAGTCCAGAGACACCATAATACACAATGTGTGGACAGCCAGAATGGGCATTTGTATCATTATCCTTGTGCTTGAGTTTAGTTTGAACTTGCTGTCCTTGTTAAGGTGGCTCAAGCACAAGCTCAAGCTGCCCAGGCTCAAGCCCAAGCCCAAGCTCAAGCTCAAGCTCAAGCCCAAGCATTGTCACAAGCACATGCACAAGCACAAGCAACAAATCAGCATGCTGCATTACAGCATGCAGTGGCCAGCCAGGCAGCCATGATGCAAGCAAGACAAGCACAGCAGGCAGGGGTCGGGTCACAACAAGTTATGTACCATTCAAATCAGCAACAGTCATTTCAGCCAGCTCAAGCTCAAGCATTTCAGGTCAGTCTGGAGGAGAGGTTGTCCAAAGAAATTCTCTGCAAATTTCTGATGTTAAACTTTTGCAGTTTATACTTGTATTTCTTTTCCTTATTCGATTAGGGGTTGTCTATTTGTACCATTTGCAAAAACTGTGATAGTGGGTGCTTACAAAGGGCTTTCACCATGTGGCAAATGGGCTGCAGTTGACTGGAGCAGCCCAGCAAATGTTTGCTCAGATGCAACCCCGGCATCAAAACCAAGTGTTGCAAGGGCTTAAGCTCGGAGGTCGTCAACTTCTGCATGCTCCTGGCTCAGGGGTCAGGGACATGTCAGGAAGTGCAGCAGATGATACATTTTGGAGCCCCATGTCAGCAACACTTGCTTCCAAATGCAATCATGTTATCATGCGCTACATCCAAGAACAAAGAAACCGACCCCATGTAAGACAGCTCCCAGTTGTTAGACCATCTCTCCTGGTTACAGCTTCATGGAGGAGACTCGTATGTCCTGGAAACGGAAGGATTTGTATAATTCTTTTGGTGGTGATTGATGCAGGACAATGACATTTCATTTTGGATGAATTTGGTGCATGATTTTTTTGAACCGGGAGCATTGAAGCGCTGGTGCCTGAGCAGCTACAGCACATCTCCTGTTGGTCGCCATGCCCAGGGTCTCTTTCCAATGGTGAGTTGTCCCCCTTATGTTTGATTAAGAAGACAGTCAAGATCTAGATTGAACTGGCTGCTGTGTTTTGGACATTTGGATTGCAGAATGACAACTCTCAATTGTGGATCTTTGAGTTCTGTGCTTATCTTCAATGATGGACACTTTCTGCAGGAGTTCTGGTTCTGTAATCTCTGTGGTGTCCAGCCAGGTCGAGGCTTCGGTATGTGACCATCTGTTCTTATACTTGCTTCAGTCACTTGAGCTCCCACTAGACTGTGTGTTCCCTATTTCTACCTGCTTAGTGACTCAATCACAGGATCTCTTTACCCATTGTTTGTATTCCACACATGTGGTGGGAGTTCTTAGCATTTGACCAATGTTAAAATGGATCTGCTAGCCATTTTTGTAGGGTGGCTCTTGCACTGGCCCTTGGTATTTGTCTCTTGGTGTCACTGGACTCTTTTTTGCTTCTCTTTCCTGTTCTAAAGTTTCAATCTATTTGATTGATCTCTTTCCTCTAGGATGTGGTTTGTGCTTGTCACCTTTCTTGGCCTCCTTAAGTGTCTTTTCATTTGACAGAAGCAAAGAGCACAAGGTATTGGGTTCTGTATTTTACTGTTGCTCCTGGCAATGCAATGGTTGTCTTCCCTTCCAAAACTCCTAATCAGAAGCTTGTCATGATAGAATTATTTGTCAGGTTTGACAAACATGATCTGATATCTGGGTATGATGAACAGAGTCAAGTACAGATGTTCTGCCCCGGCTTTTCAAGATCAAATATGATAGTGGGCTGTTGGATGAACTTCTTTACTTGGACCTTGCCCAGGAGTAAGTTGCATTAGCTCTCCTGTTCATCCATTTCTGATGACCAAGCAGATATATAGGTTAAGAAGTGTTGGGAGTGTTTTCATTAGTGCAGTTAGCTGGGCTTCCCCTGGGACAATGCAGTTTTGTGATAGAATGGGTCATGTGATGGAGGCAGTGGGATTAGTGGGTTTGGGTAGGTTCAGAATGGTATCAGAGCTATAAAGTGGCAACAGGTTTTTGTTTCTACCAGAAGCTTTGGAGCATCATGGTAGATTTGCAAGCCTTTTGGACCAAACACTGAGTCAGAGCATGTGTGGCTGGTGAACAGAAAGTATGTGCTTCCCTCTGGAAAGATGGTTCTGGAATATGCTGATGCAGTGCATGAGTCCATTTTTCAAGAGCTAAGGGTATGTTTCCTATCAAATGCTTACTTTGCCTTCTCTAGATAAATACATGGATATTATATGATGCTATTGAACAATGCACCTGGAATATTTGGGACAACATCTTGACATTCCTGCTATTTCCATTGGCAACTCTAACAGGTGGTACGCTATGGAAGACTACGTGTTACATTCAGCCCATCTTTCAAGGTGAGGATTGATTACCATGTCTTTCCATGTCTTTTCACTTTTGTGTTAGCTTCAAAGCATTGTTGCAGAGATTTCTCCACAATCTCCTAGACATGTTCTTGTTTTGACCCAGCTGTATGTTGGTCACTGTTTGGGAGTTAGAGTCACATTGGAGAGACAGGAGGCACACAACTGAAATGACAATGTTTGGGACTTTGTTCAAAAGGGTTGATTCAGAGTTTGAAGTGGCTTTGAGAAAGCCTCTAATGTACTGAAGACAGTTTTTCCATTCTGTAACAGATTCAGGCTTGGGAGTTTTGTACAAAGAACCATGAAGAAGTGGTGCCCTGCAAGAATCTTTTGGAGCAGGTTTGTGAACCTGCATTCCTGTGTGTCATAAGAAGGGCTTTGTACAGAGTCTAGAAAGATCAATATTGTTCAGTGTTTTCAGGGTTGTGCAATTTGCTTGTTTGATTTTTGATCTTGCTATTGTTGAGGTGACTTGATTGTGGGATGACTGGTGGCACAACAGGCACAGCAATTAGCAAGTCTTGTGATAGAGGCTGAACAGGAGAACTTTGACAAAAGCATGGAAAATTTGACCAAACATTGCAATGAGTATGCATCCACAATTTTCAAACCCTAAGCAGTACAAAATACAAACCTTTTTATATCTGAAATCTGGTGCATCTTGTTTGAGTCTTTTTCCACTGGTACCCACTCCATTTGCTGCTTGAAGTGAAATAAAGGAGAGAACAAGAACTGAAAGGATGATGCTTTTTTGGGTGCAGTTTCACATCAACAGCCAGACAGCTAGCAGTCAAGCTTGATGCACAAATGGTTAATGACCTTGGTTTCTCCAAGCGTTATGTTCGCTGTTTGCAGGTGCTACACTTAACTGACATGGGTCCCAAAGATCACAGTATCACCTATCAACTGACATTGGTCCCAAACATTGTCATTTTAAAATGACAATGACTGTGATTTTAAGTTTTCATGCAACCTGGGCCAAGACTGTAGAAAATTCTTATTCTTACAGAAGTCCCAAGGAACTGTACCAGAACACATTGCCACCCTTCTGGAGTACTTTGCCAGGTGTCAAGCTATGATTTAACTGTGGTGAAGCTGTTCAGACTATATTGGATTAGACAGTCTGTCTGTTCTTTTGCAGTGAAGATGGAGTGCAACTACTCAGACAAGAATTTATTGTGCAGATTTCAGAAGTGGTGAATAGCATGAAAGACCTTATCTCTTTTGAGAGGAAAACTGGCCTTGGACCAATAGGTATGTATTCATGTCAGAGCCAGCTTCCGACTCTCATTGTTTGCTAAATTTTTGACATAGTTGTTGAGAATCACAATGTGCACAACCTTACCAGCCTCTGTCATCACATCCTTCTGTTCGCATGCTTGCAGGATTTGGGCTGTCTACTGACCTAGTTCATAACTTAAAAGGGTGGTTTTTGAAGTATCGGTGTTGATCCTTATCACCTGCACTGTTCTCAGATCTCCAACAGTTGTTGGCTAAGATACTTAGGAGATAAATAACAAAGCTCACTCAGTTCTTGACACTGCTTAGTGGAGGTTCACACACTCTTAATGACTTTCTGCCTCAAACCTTACCAATTCATAGCCACATAGCAGTTGATTGAGACAACCCAGCTATGATGAAGCAACCAGTGATCAATGAGTCTGGGAAACTGGGAACAACACTATTGGCTTAGTGATTACACAAATAGATACTGATATGGGAGGGTTGCAACAGACAGCTTGGCAAGGTTTCCAAGTGCTCGGAAGCTGCAGCAGGAAGGGCTGCTGTCAAACTTACCAGCACAACCATCACTCACGCAGATGATCAACCATCTGACACAAGGCTCCCCACATCCTTCCCAGGTGTCTTATGTGCACCAATCTGGCCATCTCCCTCATGTCCAGCCCAATATGCAACAAACTCCGAGTGGGCAACAATCTGCACCTTCAGTACAAGGGAACCTTCTGAATCAACTCCAACCTCCAGCTCTTCCACAGGTCCATCGGGAGCCATCTATGGCAAAGCTTGCACAGTTTTCCAATCTTCGAGGCCAAATGGAAGCTCGTAACTATGGAATGGTGCAGCCAGGGCAGGCATTCAACAGCAACCAGATGCAACCCCCTGCATCACCCCACTTGGCTCGCAACACTTCTGCAAACCAGCTGCAGTTGCAGCTTGATGCACAGGCAATTTCACAGCTGCAGGGACATGCTTCACCTGGAGTGGTTTCTGGGAACACACTTTCTGCCAGTCCCTCTCCACTTTCTGGAAATCAAATGCACCTACAACGAAATCATGTGCAGGTGCTTTCACAGCTACAAGGACAGACTGGTTTAAGTCAAATCTCACCACCAATGCAAAGTGGGGGCCAGCTATCCCCCAACTACAACCAGCTCTCTCAACAAGCCTTCCATCAAACACATGCCAAGCAATCAGTGTCACAACCTTCAGCACAGGTTCACCTGCAGTCACACTCACTCAATCAGGCAGGCACAGGGGGTCAACAGAGCCTTCCTGGTACACCCCAAAGTGAAATGAGCGACTTGCGGTCAAATACATAAGAATGGAGTGAACCACCACCAGGTGCAATCCGCAGTTGCCCTTCAAATATGTGGGCTGTGTGTATAGCAGAACACTTATTTTTTTTGTGGTGCCTTTCTTTTTTCCTCATTGCTTTGTTCTCGGTGAGTCATTGTTACTTCTGGTTTCATCTTGGGTTCAGACACAGTTAGACCAATCTTGATCCTCAGATAACACTTCAACTGAGCAAGTCTGCTTCTTTTGTAGCTGGTTTCTTGAGAAGTTTCTTCCAGGACCAAGCGGAGTGTATCCTGTCTGTAATATTATTTTTGTATGAAGATGCCAAACATAGTTTTTCTTCAGTACAAAGGCTGTGCTTTAGAATTTTGGAATATGTCAAACAGGATAGGAGGGGTTCAGATTTGAAAAAACTTAGGGCTAGAAATAATATCAACGGGTTGAACAGGCCCTTTGAGTAGTAATAGGGTGATATTGTTTTGCTTAGGTGAAAGTTATGTGGGTCACACAGCCTGTTTGTCTGCTCACACTGGGCCTGACAATAAGGACTCATGTATAATAAGAGGGACATCGAGGGACATGGCTCCCTAATATACCATTTAGTGCTCAGTCTTTTCATGAATCTGAGCTATAGATTGGATTCTTGTAAATGTTGCATAGTTGAAAAATCAGGCACTCAGAGTTTGTGTTGAGAGATTGTATGTGCAAATTGAAAGTAGTCAAACCAGTCACAGTCAATGCGTTGGTGTTGTAGGGTACGGTATATTTACTGTGTCCTTGTGCATGCATGTTTCTTGCCCATGCAGCTATGAGTGAGCCAGTACTGATCATTGAGTCAGGGGTTTAAGCACACCCCCACCCAAAAGTGTTGTGGGAACTCATGAGGTTGATCGCAATTGTGTTCTGAAACTAATCCCAATATTACACAAGCAGCATTGCGTTATGAATAACAGTTTCATGCATATCACTCTTAAGGCATTACAGTTACATCTGTGAAATTATGTGAAACACCTCGAATGCCTGTTTTGCATCGGTCAAAATCAAACACAATTTGTTTGTAATCCAAGATGGGAATGGTGACAAATCATCATCATCATCATAATTTCAGGACACAGCAACTATGTATGATCCTATTCCTTGGCTCATGGCAACCTCTGTACCACCTTACTGTTGGAACCATCCCCTGCATTAATGGTTTCAGTATTGCACAAATGCATGAACCCATTAAGTATCTAAGATCAATCTCCACCAGGCACTGCAGAGTTTGTTTTGGATGAAGAGCAGTAAAAGCTTGCCCTGTTTGGCTCAGTAACATGGCTTTGGGTCAGCATCTTTGCACATGATGAATGGTCCAGCACTTGCTGTAGGTGGTTTGCTATTAGGAGTTTCCAACCTTTTACAGTTTTATGTTGATGGGTGAGTCTAAGGAACAATTAAATAAGTAACCTTGAATGTGAGAAATATTATTGGAGGCTCAAATACTGAGTATGGGTTAAGCTGATGCTCTAAGGCCTACATATGATTTTGAAGAAAATTTTACAAAAACACTTTCAACAGCTTCACTGGTTTCCAAAATACTCTGCAATAACATGTTTGAGATCATTGTTATGCTGATATTCTGGTTACCCCAAAAACAAATGTGACAAGAATGAGTGTCATCACAACAGTGGACCCTCATTTGCAAAGTATCAAACAATCACCTTTGTGAATGATAGTGCCCACCTACCATTACTCCCTCCATCGCTCATTTCTTACTCCACATTGATTTCATTAGCTCCCCATGAGGGGCAATGGTGATTATATAATAAGATTATCAAATTTTCATTACTCCCGATCAACTTCATAAACTCTCAATAAAGGCTGTAAGCAGCATTTTATTTTCAAGCAAACTGGTGCAAAAAATTGCACTGCAAAATTATATATAGAAATATACATTCTGTCACAGATTCTTGCAAATCTCACCAAATTTGATCACACCCAAAAGAGAGTTCATCAGATTTCAACAGGGTCCTAAAGTTAAGTCAGGTTTTTCTGCCAGATTTTCTACTGCTTTGAGAATTTTCCTAAAATGAGGCATTGATGGCAACAAGTAGAAAATGCTAAATACTTTTTGGGATGATCACCACTAGTGCTACATCATTAAAATGAAAAAAAATAGGAGGGGAGGGGGGGGTAAGTATATGATAATAATATGCTCAAATTTTCAAGCGAAAGATTATACAAAAATTTGTGCACTGAGTTTCTACTGTATTGCAAATGTTATAGGAAGATTCATATGGGAATGATATTTGCTAGCACTCACTCACCATGCATAATTAATTAAGAAAAGAGTCAATAGTATCCTCATTCAATTTGCAACAAACTTTGGGAAGTAAGCATGATTTCAATTTAGCTTTTGTCCTTGTTTAAGCACATTTTTAAAGGCGGTGGTTGGGGGTTCATGCACTTTAGACATATCTCCCAGAACAAATTCCTTTCTAACTACTTGGACATCCAGCCTAATCTCAATAAGATGAACAGCTTTGCAGCAAGCAATAATCAACTTAATGTAAATTCGTTACAAAAATATAGACTTGGACCAAAAAAACTGAAAAAATAAAATTCAATCAGGTGTATATAGATCATTTACCTTGCAAGCACTTGACAAATTTCTTCAAAAAAATCATGGAAAATGCAGCCAAATGTCAACCACATGAGAAGAAACAAGTGGGAAGAAAAAACACATCATAATCATACCAAACCATGCACCGACCCGCTTGCTATGTTCTCAATACATTGAGAAAGCCCACAATGAATAAGGGTGCAAACAAAGGTGATTGCTAATCTTTTTAGACTTGCAATGTAGGAGTTATTGAATTTTGAGTATTTTCATAACTGAAAACTCAATAAGAATCAAAATCAAAAATTGTAGGAAAAGTGCGGTTGCGCTCTTCCTTGCAAGGCCCTCAATGAGTGTGTGCACCCATACACCAAGGTGGTCTTGTAATTTTCAGGAGCTATTGTACTTTGAATATTTTTGCCATTAGAAACTCATTAAAAAAACCAAATTTCAGTTTTTATGGAAATTGGATTTCACACAATTGTATATACTTTGCAAGGCTATGTTGGAATATGTGATCAATGGCACACACCTCAATTGTAGTCATAAAGGGGAAGAATTGTGAGGTGCATAAGTGATGGTAGACATTCTCATGTCATCAATTTCTTCTTTTGACATATCGTGTGGAAGGTTACCTATCTCATTCAACATCTTTTCAATCTCTATTGTCGTGGTCACTAGCTTTGGACCATATTAGCAAAACTTCAACATGAACAAACTCCTCTGATTTCTTTCACAATCCTTTCACCAATTATCCAAGGATAATACATGAGGTAGACCATTATTTTGTAATAAACATTGGTAATCTAGTGGCTAGGGCATTCATTCCTTTGAAGATAGTTGGGAAAACTTAAAATTTCCAATTTTTCTACAAAACTATAATGTCCTTTTTTTCCTTTTTCAATTTTCTCATTTGAGAATTATTCAATGCCAAAATAATGACAAGTACAATAAAAAGCCTTTGCCAACACATTGAACTTAGGTTCCTTGTCCACCCATTTGATCTACAATAAGGAAAACATTTTTTTCTTGTACCAAAGCTTGAAAAACCCCAATCTTTTAGAAGAGCAAAACCCAATTTGAAGATACAATGAACAAATTATTTTCACATACATCCACCAACAGATTCAATTGGTAGTTTCTCTTCAACTCTTAGTGGATTAAATGAATATTCTAGAATTCACTCTCAATCAAATAAATAAATTAACAAATAGACACCCAACATGTGGTAACAACAAGAAAAACTATTGTTTAGATTGCACCTTATTGTTGATTGTCCCCACATGCTCAAACCTTGAAAAAACGCCTTATGTTATGGCATTTTTGAAATAAGAGGCCTATATGAAGCATAATCCAACTCATCGTCACATGTTGGGAATTTCTTTCATCTAAAAGTGTTAATCAACATTGTGCCTATATCCATTTATGAAACAAAGTAGTTTGTTTTGTCATGTTGAGATCTCCCAAACCACCATGCTTCATGTTGCACTCTTAATATCTTCAAAAATTTCTTGATGAGTAATGGTGCACCAACTTGGTTTGAGGCTATCTGGACTTACAATGGGAAAGCTATTGATTACTGAGCCATTTTTTCAATGAAAATTAAATAAAATCAAAACTGAAAATTAATTCAAATTTGGGGCATTCTTAGGTTATTGAAAGCTCTCATAAGTCATATTTAATAAATTTTATTTCACAATTTTTAAAGTTAAGGTGTGGAAGATATTGATTTTTTAATGAATTTCATTGTTGGGAATTCAAACAAATTGCAAAAATTGGGTTTGGAAGGAAAAATCAGTTGAGCCCTCAATGTGTTCACACTTGGGCCAATGGCACAAGTGACACTAGTATGGTTTACAAAACACTAGTTGAATAAATATATAACATTGTACATGTAAATGAATATTTGTATAAGGCCATTTCACACCATCTAAAGTGGGTTGATTGTAATGTAAAATGATTATGGTTTTTAGAAAATGAAGGTATTTCACCATAGAATTTTGTTATAGCCATGTGGAGTTTTTAACAAAATGAAGGTGTTGCAAAATATTTGTCATATTTCATTTAAGGTAGTTGTTGTGACCTTAGTTTTCGGCTTGTGACCAAGACTAGGGCATGAGAGAGGATGTGGGCCAACATAGTGTCTTGGGACTCATACACATTCCCAAAAGTGGGGGAGAGTGGAAATGAGGTGAGTCCCAAGCACTACAAAGTGGGAATCACTTTGGGAGTTGGAGTTTCAACGTGTTCCAAAATTTTGGCACAAAAATGTAAATTTGACAATCTTGTCCAAATTGAATATTTATGTATACCATTGGAAAGTTATTGAAACATAAATATTGAAAGGAGGATCACATTTTTTCAATTGCAAATCTAAAGCTCAAATTATGACAAAAAAAGGTCAAAAATTAAAATGATAGCTTAACTCTCAACCACTAAAACTTATGAAATGGGGTAAAATGACCTCCAAATCAAACATGAAATACCACGTTAAAAAGATATTTTCAAGGGCTACAAATTTTCTTGGTGAATATCTTCAATCAAAGCTTGCATGTGGGAATTATGAGCTTGCAAAATTGCATGATTCATAACTTGGCACTTTTCGAGACTCCTATTTGGGAATATAGGAAATTTTAGTCACTTCAATGTTTCCTCCCCACCACTCACATAGGATACTATAGCGAGGAGGGTGGTGTCTCCTCCCAAGGTTTGAGCCATGTGAATCAAGTGAGTTTGGGTTGTTAAAATGATTAAGTTCTAACATTATTTGGCTTCAACTTGTGCTAGTGGACATGTTGTTTTGGTTTGTGCATGATAATGTGTTTATGATCTTGCACTAACACCCTCATCCTATAGCTCTCACACACCCTTTTGACCCTCAAGTGTGTGGAGCTAATAAACGCACCCTAGGTAGCATTCCATTACAACTTTGGGATTTGAAAATCCACAATGTATTTACACCCTATATTATTTGAGAAACCCAAGGTTGTTTCCATAACTTATAACCCCCAAATTATATACCTTACACTATTACCATGAACAATCATATTGTTAACTTGGTTAAATCCTAACAATACTTAATTTAAATATGATGAATTTTTTGTAATGTTTTTAATTTGTCATAAAGTAACATCAATTTTTTTAATGTCTATAGTTTAATCTTTGTTTCTTCCAATCTTGGGTCACAACATTTTATATAATGACTCAAGTATGTTTTCATTTACACAACCAAACATGCATTTATGACATAAAATTCAAATCTTGAAATATCAGGGAATTGGTATATGGGTGATTTGTTGAAATTTAACATGTGGTCATCCTTAAACAATCTTAGAAGCAATTTTTATCATATGGTCATCCTTAGACAATCCTAGAAATAATTTTTATCATATGGTGATCCATGGACATTTCTGAAGGCAATTCCTTTCATATGGTCATCCTTGGACAATTTTAAAAACAATTTATACCTACTTCATTTCCAAACCTAACTACCTAACTCTTGTTTTAATAATTATTGCCTCACTCTATTCCCCTGCCCACCAACATGGATGTGAAAAAACAAACTTACATGTGTGTTTTTCATTGTCCATGATGTTTGTATTAATTAAAATTATATTACAATAAAAATTGACATAAATTATAATGGACTATTGGAAATTATACATGAGAGTGACATAAGAAGAAAGAAAAAAAGGTTGATCGTCACTAATAATGCAAAACAATGTAGAGCTTTAATGAACATATTGAGTTGACACATTAAAAATTGTTGATGTGACCTAATGGGTTGGATTAAAAAAAAAACTAAGAAATGCCCAACAATTCAATGTTACATGGAAAAAAAAAGTTTAAGGAACATCATCTCATTACTAGGATCATGAAAACATGTCACAATCTTGCAAGCATTCCTTTACATGACATTCAAGTACATCAAGAAATTCACCAAAAAAAACATCTAGGGCTCTCCAATTCCAAATACCCTTCCCCACTTGCCATAACCAAAACATGAATCATGAGATGTTGCTTTCACATCCATCATCATAAATACACCATTTGTAAACCATAATCAAACTCATATAATCTATCATTAAAAAATGTATGAAGATAAAATAGAATATGCATATGCAAATGACTTGTGGTATTTTTCCCATAAAAAATGAAGGTTTAAAAAAAAAGGGTATTGCATCAATGATGGAATATTATGATCTATAGGGGGGAAAAGAAGGTATTGAACATCACATTTTCATTGAAAATTATGATTTCTAGAAAAATGAGGATATTTTACATTCCACTATCATTAATGATCATTGGTTTTAGTAACAAAAAGAGTTTTACTATGTAAGATCATGATGAAAGCATGTGCAAGATAACATGGTGTAAAGTTCATCTAAAATAGGTCATTGAAAAAACTTATAATAATGTTGATAGATGCTACAAGTTAACCTAAACTAGCACCTACACTTGCAAATAAATGTAGACGAAGGGAAACAACATGAATGGGAACCCATCTTATGTAAGACCACAACAAAGGGAAATTGCAAGACAACCACAACAAAGAGGAGTTTGAAATGACAAAGTAGGTAATGGCTATCCTTAAATAGGTTGTTGGAGCTTGCAACAACACCAAGAGTTGCAATATGGCCCTTTGACACCACTAGTTACACTTGTAAAAGACTAGTTGAAGGGGAGCAACATGGAGGGAGCTCATAAAACCACAACAAAAGGCACTTTGCAAAACACTATTCCTCTACACCTAATTCGCTATTCTTTCCTACTTACCATTTGCCCCTTTTCCCCTTGCTTTTCTTTCATTATTTGTTGAACCAACTCCACTTATGTTGTCATATCTTGAGTGTTATGGGGTAGAGAGGCAAAATAAAAGAAATGTAATATGCACATGCAAAATGTATTATGTTCATATGTTCTTTATTTGATCTTTCATAAAGAATTAAAGTTTGTAACAAAATGAGATTATTGCACATCCCATGTCATTGAAGATCATGATGTTATAAAAGCGAGGGTATTGGATGATAATTTACACTTGCACGACCTTACACAGTCAACAATATATATATAGGATCATGTAAATGTATTTCAAAATGTATGCACACGTGCCATGCAAATGTATGTGTAAACCTCAAAAATATGCTTAGCAAAAAATGTAAGTGTACATGATTTACACTTACACACACAACACCAATGTAAAGCTTTTGTAAAGCACATAAGACGAATTGTGACTTAAATATGTGTAGATCACAAGGCAATGATGAATATATAATGACACAACTTTCCCAAGGATACATGAGATATGTGCATCATCATCATCATTCCATCATCATCATCATTCTTCTATTAATGTTCAAATGATGGCTCTAGAGATAATAAATGAAAGATGTACAATAGATCTAGTAAAGATAGTTCAAAATGGAAAGTAAAATGGTGGAATGTTTTCTATTCATCAACAAAACCAACTTTTAAGTTGAGTCATTACATACCCAACAAAGAGTAGCCTGATCAAACCCCATCTACCAACTCATGATGAACTATAAAGGCATGAAAAGATGAGGAGGAGAGTGTAGCATGTGGCAGTACCCAGTTAATGAATGTGGAACTCATAGTACAAGGCAACTTCAACACATGTTTTAGGGTAAAATTGCAATACCTTCAAAGGGTGGAACAAGCTGTAGGATTGAGAAGGATTGCAACTCAGTAGGTAGGTAGCTAACCATGGTTCATATTGAGTGGATTTTGGTGTACAGCATAGCACATAACAGTTCTCTATTGTGGCCACAATGAACCAGCACCCACTAGCGCATCATCCACTGGATGCCCATTATTACTCAGTTGTGGATGAACCCTCGACCGAGTCAATATTTGGTTTCACCTTCATAACCAATTCTGTAGGAAATAGCTCACATACATAATAGGTAGGTAGGAAAATACGTAACTACTAGAGAAGTAGATGGTTTATACATATGTAAGGACTGTTTTTACTACCTACCTACTAACAACCTACTTTGTGGGTTGTTGGTAGGTAGGTAGGTAGGTAGGGAAAAAAAAAAGCAACTGAGCTAACCACCACGGTTAGCTAGGGAACTGAAACCCAACAGAAAAGTGTTTCTTGACCACTTATCATTCATCTTTCGTGGTGCACTGGTGGGTGGTAATGGGTACTACTGGGGCCTGTTCCAGAATGTAACCAACTCTCCACCACCCGCACCTGGCAAATGGCTGCCTATTCCACGTCGGAAAAAGCGTGGAAATATGCACAAATACAGAATAATTGTTTTCAACACCCAAACCGATTATCTGTTGCGTAATGCCATTTGCAGCAGGGCATTATATCCTGTGAAACTGAGGGCGTTACCCTGTGTAATGACGAGGGTGCATTGATACGGTGGTGCAATATGACATAATTTCCCAGTCTACGAGTATGAGATCCCATTGTGCTGGCTACCCTGGCATGGGGCATTTTGCAAAAGTTTATGCCTGCCCATAAGTTCATTACATAATGAGAACTATGTAATGAAGTACTTGGGCAGGTGATGAAAATCCAAGTGCTTGGAGGCTAAGTGTTTGCGCATTTGCGCACTTTGTTTATGACTTCAGTGGTGCATTTTAACACGTCATAAGGGTGCACAAAATGATGGGAGATATATATATATATATAATAGCAACGATGAATGCTTTTACTAATAATTCACTTCCCATACAAGATGAAGTTTTTGAAGCCAAATTTGCAAAGAAACCATGGGAGTAGGGTTGGAATTTTGACGTGGAATTTTCATCCCCTTTTTTTTTGTAAGGCCTTTAAAAGAAATTGTGAGAAAATAAAATAAAAATGTGACCCATCCATAACAATATGCACATTGTATACATATGTTGATAACCTTTTACACAATGAGTGGTATAGTTAGTTTTAAGAACAAAAGGAAAGATAGTAGTAGTAATCATTGAGAAACAACATTTCCAAATTGGCCCTTTGTTTTGAAAGGGGTTTTGTTTTATACCCGTGTTGAGCGATTCTTTGATTTTATTATAACCTCGGATTTCAAATTTTGAAAAAATTTCTAAGAACTAGCAGTTCAGGGTAGGTTCTTTGATTTTTGAGAACCATGGGTCGAGGGGTCCATACACCTGCCCCTTTACACAGGGCTTCTCTTATTTGAAAAAGAGAGAACTCCACAACACTGGATTATATACCCTTTCAACGTTCATCAATAGCTGGTCCTTAGTCCTTACTCCCTAACTGGTTTGGTGTCTGAATCAGGTACTGTTTAGGACCCTTTCCTAGGTGGGACAATGGAGGTAGTAATGGCAAAAATGCACATAGCCAACAATGGCTTTTTCTTTTTTTTGTTCTGGCAAAACAAATTCAAAATGGCGAAAACTAAGCATTTTCTGGGGTTTTCTAGTTGCCAAATTTCGAAATTTTTATGAAAAAAATCACCAAATCCTACATTAAGTTGCAGTAGGTAGCTAACAATATAGAAGACGCTTAAAACTTTTTTTTTTCTATGTTTTGTTTATAGCCAAATTTGGCTAAATTGTCTTAGATGATCTCCACTTCAGCTGCATCACAAAAAAATTCACAAACTTACCAAACCTTATTACACATTTAACTCTTAGTTCACCCAAGATAACCCAAGGGGAAAACAAAATCAGACCCCCCAAATCCAGTAATTTCATTGGCCAATAATAATATTTTTTCTTCACACCTACACACAAACAAGCCTATTTCAACACCCTTTTTATATTAGCACACTAACACTATAACCCCTCTTATGTATACAGACAAGGTTTAAAAACTTGGATATGCAGTTAACCCCTAGAGGTCAAGGAAACGCAAAAAATACACTGAAAAAACACACTATATATGATTTGTAAACTTTGAATGTGGGTGAGGGGTACATAGTAAATGTGCTTTGCAAAATTATGAATTGAAGTAAAGATGAAGGTTTAAAAAAGAACAAAAATATTGGTACTATGCCCAGGCTTAGGGCATGATAAAATTACAAACCCTTCACTTGAATATAACTTATAACTAAGTAAATGTAAAGAATTTTTAAAAATCCCTAACCACCACCTCCTTCACTCCCCCCCCCCCCCCCCCCCCCCCCCCCCAAAGAAGGTGGCCTAAGCCAACAAAATTCAGTTTTATTGGGTCAATTTACAAAATATAATCCAAATTTATTCAAATGTTCTTAAGGTTATCTCAAGATACCTAGCTTTGATTTTTTTTTGTCAATAATTCCATAATAAATACTTTTCAAAAAAACTTGACAACTTTGTCAATAACATTAACCACAGTTTAGCATCTGTGGCTGTGGTTAGCATTTGTGGTGAATGATTACCGTAGTACCTTTACCATTTCGGCATTGATTAAATTTTTTTTTGTTTTGCCGAACTTTTGAAAAAATATTTAATATTTATGTCAAACTTTTAGCAAAATCAAATTTTTCGTTTGTCAGGTTTGAACCGCCGACCTATAAGGACACTGCCTTCAATCTGAAGCAGTCTAGACCAGTGTTGGGCGGGTCTCACTTTTTTGTGAGAACCGGTCAATTCCGGTTCTCTCATGATCTTATGAGAACCTGATCGATTCTCTAATAAGAAAATTTGGCTGGTGAGAACCAGTCAGGTTATCAAATATTTATTTTTTCAAACTCATCCGGTTCTCAAATAAGTCGGTTCTCATATATACAACAACAACTGGTTTTCACAACCTGATTATTATATTTTTCATCAATTAAAATCAGTTTTAATAATTTAATAATTAATAATTAAATGACGTCATCACACGAAGAGAGCAACACCATGTGAGAAAAGTAACGGCAACAGGAAAAGAATAAGAGCGATGGGAAAAAAGTAATAGTAATAAAGAGAGGAGTAATCTTATATATTAAATTTACGGTGTGTTTGTTTGTCTGTTTGTCCGGGCAGTTTTCAGGCATTGCCCGGACTTTTTTTTTTTTTTTTATGGGTTTTGTTTGTTGTGTCAGTTAAACTGCCCGGACCTTTGTTTTTTTTTTTTTTTTTTTTTTAGTTTTTTTTTTTGTGTTAGTTAAACTGCCCGGACCTTTGTTTTTTTTTTTTTTTGAATGGG
>Ga0209611_10005780_pt1 | contig 20565 bp, 17 predicted proteins | sample S1TSphgellanicum_3_FD_187693 | JGI IMG/M metagenome (GOLD analysis project Ga0209611, IMG submission 187693) | Host-associated microbial communities from peat moss isolated from Minnesota, USA - S1T2_Fc - Sphagnum magellanicum MG (SPAdes) (version 2) | ecosystem: Host-associated > Plants > Peat...
CTCCATTTAAATTAATGTAAGTCAATTAGTGGAACATGAGCAAATAGACAAGGTTGGGGACCAATCCAGTAAATGTTGAAAGTTTGACAAGTTCAAACAATACAATTGCAATGACAGATGCCAAATATTCAACAGCAAAAGTGTGAATTGGAGATAAACATGAAATATTCAACATCAAAAGTTTGCATTGGAGTTGTGACAATGGCAATAGAATATTTGTGATGCCAATGGTTTTTCATGACCTTCATTCCATTCCAAGGATTTAGAAAAATGGAAAGAGAAAAAACTAATCAAGCATAGCTAACATAACTAAAAATCTCTTCCCCATGAGAAGCAAAGTTTGCATATAAGATATCTTTTTGAAATGGGATTTAAAGAGCATGAAATGTGCTATAGCATGTAGAATGAACACACTTGATACTTTTGTATTCTTAATCTTTATTAGGTGATTGTTATTTTATGATGTTTTTAAATCTCCCTCGTTGACTTACCAATAGTTCTGAAAATTGTTGCTTCTCAATGATGATTGTCACAATTGTAGCCTTTTGGTTCACAACAAAGATTGGGCAAGACAAAAGGAACTAGGCCAAAAAACAATTCAAGGTATGAAATGAGCCAAAGGAAGTGGAACGTGTTTATGTTGAGTGAAAAATGTGTAAAGTCTAAAGGAGGTATTCTCAAGAACCCCAAGTTGAATTCTCATTTTGGGAATTGAGATTCATATGGAGTTTTGAAAGGATTAAAATCATATTCAGATTGAGTGATTTTGATATAATTGGAAAAACCTTTATGAAGACTATACATGGTATTGGGTTCACATGCCCAAAAAAGAGGTGCTTCTCAACAATTATGATTTTTTTAAATATGGAACAAAAAGTATCAAAACCCCCAAACATTTAGAACATAATTTTAAGAGGCAAATTGTGTTTGATTAATGAAGTTGACACAATGTTGGAAAGCTCTCAACAATGACTACAAGAAAATGATCTTGGATGTCCAATCCTAAGGAACAATGTGTTGTAGTCTCTATCCTTTTACAAACATAGTTTTAAAAGATATTGAAGGTACTAATGAAATGAAAACCTACAATGGAATACACATCTTAGTGGCCTAATTATTGTAAACAACATTAAATCACATGCCAAGTAGCCCTTCCACAACCAACAAAGAAGCATAACAAAGAGCATTCAAATGAAAACATTACAAGTTTGTGACATGTAATGGCATCGTAAGAAAAGATCAATAATTTTCTAATGGACCAATTTCAAAGGTTTCAATCCATGGAGATCAAAAAGGAAAATTTTATAGGTTTATAGCACAACGGCATCATAGTGAAATGGATAGACTTCATTGAAAGAAACATAAATACTCCTATTCCAAGTCAATAAAGATCAACATGTGAATGATGCATGATGTTGATAATGATGTTCATATCAAACTATACGTATGTATAGACACACATGGGACCAAAGGAAACCAAGGCAACTATGAATCTTCATGCTTGAAGTTAATATGTTGTTTTGGTATGATTTAAACAATTTAACCACAAATGGATATTTGTTGGGATTTTGTGCCTTTTGTTTGCCACTTGAAAAAAAGATACATGTACATAATTTAGTATTTTTTCAATTTCCAAGTTTCAATGACAATTGAAAAACTTGTCTTTTAGCTTATGTATTATATTTTTTAGACATGCCTACCATTGCTAAACAATGTAGGTGGTTAGTGCAAATGGAACCAAATTGGGTCATGAACTTTGCTTGTATTCACCTAAATTCACATGGCCTAAAGTTGAGAGGACGCACCACCTTCCTTCCTAAAGCATACTTTGGACTTCTAAGTGGAAGCTACATTGAAATGATTAAAATTCTCGAGACGCATTGTGTTCCAAATCTTTCAAAATTCATAACTCACTAAAAACATATTTGTTTTGAACATGCAACCACATTCCTATAGTTTTTCCTAGGAAAATTCATAATTCACACTTCAATTGAAATCATTTGACTTTTGTTTCACATATTTTAATGTTCAAAAATCAAACTGCTAGTTTGGCTCCACTCCTAACCATTCTTTTGGCCATAACTCCAACTTCAAATTTATAAATGGAAAATGAAATTCATTTTCAATAGCTACATTTCAAGACCTTTTCAATGGGGTAAAGAAAGCCCAATTTAAACAAGGTTTGTTATTTGCACTTTTGTCCTAAAAATTTGAAACATTATGTGACGCCAACTCTCAAAATGATTCCCACATGTAAGTGATTGGGTTCACTTCCTTTACAATTTCCCACATTTGTGGAAATGTTCACAAATGCTGAGACATTTTCTTAAATTGCATCCTCTTTTATGCCTTAAACCTTAGTCATATTCCAAGGTTAAAGTTGTAACAAAATTATATATTATGTCAAATATTAAAAGATCAACCAACCCATACTTTACATGGATATTATGTTAAAAAATTTCAACATTTAATATCATACATTTGTTTGAAATGGTAAATTCAAACCTATATCTTTCTTTTTTGTTACAACTCTTCAAACAATCATAATCCCATATTTGGTAGTCCATAAACATTTGTTAGAATGGGATATGTTTGTTAAACCTTTGCCAATGTTATTTCCTATATAAAAATTTCTTTTATATAAGAAACCTCTTTTATATAAGAAATAAAAGCATTACCATGCACTTCATTATATGTTTTGTAATTCAAACTTACTAATAATAAATTTGGAAGGCAAATGATATATTCATCTAATACATTTAGCATTCCTATCTCAATGGAAAATTTGGAATGTTTTGCATATGATGTTGGGTTTTAATTCATGTATATATTTGTGGTTCAAATGGTTGTGCCCATGCCCATAAGCATTCACAATAATCAAGAAATACAATTGTAACAATCAAAATATGGTACTCTTGATAGAATTTTGGTTAGGTGTGGGCTGTCATTTCTAAATGGAAAAATGATGTGATGCACACAACATATGAAAATATGTAAGCCATGAGAAGGGTGAATTTTGAAATGCATCAAAGGTAAGTATTTTGATTCGAGCTAAATGTGATAGCCATTATGTATGCCTAGCCTAATTGTATTAATGAAAACGTTGTAGTTTTATATTCATGCAAATTATACAATGAAAGGGTGATCATGAAGGTCATTTGCAATTCAAAGTTTAATTGCACCATTATTGTCACTTAACACATATAAATGAAAACACCTTTTTTTAATTACAAATTGCAACTACACATCTAGGGTCCATTCACAATTGGGTTACCAAAAAGGAATGTCTAATTTTCAAAAGACTTCAAAGGACAACTTTGGATTTTTCTTCTATTTGCAGCATTATAATTGTTACAATGGATTGTTATATGCCAATAAGTAAAATGATATCATGTTAAATTATTAAAAAATATTAAAAATAACTTGGACATTATATAAATGTCCTTTTGAATCCCTTAAATTAATTATATCAAATGTCCAACTACACCTCTTTATAAAAGGAATCAATATGAATGCATTAAATAATGCAATTGATGTCAAAAACATATAATGAATAAATAAATAAGTAAATCTATGTTTAGTCATGTTCATTAGATGCATTTGATTACATAATAAACCATATGACAATTTAGAAAACAAAAGAATTCAACCTTTGGGGATGTAGGGAAAAGGATTATTTTTCTAGCTATTAGGTTGATTTGTTGTATTCACTAGGCTTAAAATTTGTGATTTAGAATGTCACATATGAAAAAAAAAATCAAAAGCCAAAATAATATCAATTATCCATACAAGCTTATTCAAACATTATCGACATTTACGGGTTTTAACCAAAGTTTATATGCACACCAATGTACACATGTGAAAAATCATCACCACCACATGAATTATCTTAATTTGAACTATTCAACTTTTTCATTTAAATTCATTTCATGTAAATGTTATTTGTAGAATCTAAATTTTAAAAAATCTTGATTTTTTTCCCCCTTTTTTGGAACCCAAATTGTGAATGAGCCCTTAAATTATAGTTTTGTTACCTAAACCAACTTGACATTTGGGTGTAATAAAACATAATACATGTGGTTATTAGATGAACATCAAAACTTTAAATTTCTATGTTTGAAACTATAGATAATACAAGTTACCAACTTGCTTTTTAAATTTATTTAAGGTTGGATGTCCTATCTTTCAAAATTAAACAATATAATCAAATGGACTCTCTTGGACTCCACATTCATGAAAAAATCCAAACAAAAGAATAGGGTGAAAGCACACTACAAGGGGGCCAAGATTGTTATCATATTGTACTATTTTTGAGGGGTCCCATGTTTGAACTTCAACCATGTCATTATTATGAAGGATTTTCACAATGTTTTCACATATTATGGTAGGTACCCAAAGAAGTCAAATGCCAAAGAGACTACACTTTTTTATTTCATATGGTGTGATGTTAGAATATATCTATGCCAAAAACATATATGTCACAATGTACTAAAAAATGCAAATATATTTTTAAAAAGACTCAAATGATTTTTAGTTTTCTTGAAATTTGTAGTATCTACTAAACATTGTGATTCCATATGTTTAGAATAATTTTGTGAACCATGTGAAAAGTTTGATAATTATCATATCACAAATTGATGTTTTTCAAGCCGATGACCATAAGTATGTGGTAAGTTAACATTTTGACAAACAATCACTTTCAATTGGAAGATGACAAAATATGTGAGGTGCACCATTTTTAAAATTTTCATTTCAAATAATTTTTGGTTGACTAATTCAAACTCAAACCTAATGTAGTCCAAAAAAAAATTATATTATACCACACATACCATATATACTCATTATTCTTTAAATTTAATCTTTTAAATTTATTTATTTTTTCAAAATAAATAAAACATTAACTTTTTGAAAATAAAATGTCAAACCCAAACATTAAAAGTGAAACCCAAAATTAAATGCAACACATTTTGTAAGTGTATATATTTACACACATGTTATAAAACTACCTAAGTTGGCCCCTTTGTAGTGTACTTTCACCTAACACATGACAAATGTGAATAGATATATTGTAATGTGCATCTATAAAAATTAAAATAATCTACCATTCAGATTTTACCTCACTTTTAAAATGGGACAAGAATTGATTTGCTTCAAACTTGTTAGACATTGAATTTCATTCCAACACCAAGTTGGATGATGAATGAATTCTTTTGCTTGCCTATAATAGAAAACATGTTGCAAAATGTAGTAGTTGTGTTTACAATGCACACACTTCTTTTAATCGCCCAACAAACTTTTTATTATTGTGATAAAGTCTATGCAAATGTAGGTTGGAAAAATTTGAAATTTCACTTCATATTGTTTAATGGTTTGGGGCGTGCCAATGGTCATGTTATATATGAGTCCATACCCTAGAAAAAACACCTATGCCCATGTGGCAAAACAGTTCTTATCAAAACATAAGTGATTTCCCACATGTTTTGATGTTCCTTCAAGAGTTTGAATGTTTAAGGGCATTGGATATTTTTATTGTTGCAAAATTTTGGCCAAGAGTCTACATCCAATAGTTGGTGCATAGGGATAGAAATCATCATTAAAAAGATTACGAAAAAGACAATTGAATTACTCACAAGAACAAAATTGACTTCTTTTAATGTTGTTACCTCATCTTCAATGAAATATGTGCTTTCTTGGATAGGCCATATTGTAGGCACATGGGTCTATCAACCACATACTTCCTTCCCAAGCCTCCCACACAATGATTTAAGTCGTCACAACAAAAATAAAATTTGTGAAACTTGCAAGGACCACCTCCAAAACTAATTAAACCACCAACCATCATAACATGGAACATGAACATGCTAGTAGTTTTTTTCATTGATATGAATTTTGCCTTGCAATAATGATCGATATTCTTTTGTAAAACATTTAGTTTAAGATTGGGGGAACATCGTTCAATACACCAAACACCATGTCCATAAGGGCTTTCACACACTTCTCCACCATTGTGCATCTAGAATTGATTAGTGGACAAACTACCATCAACATCTAATTTATAGTTAATGCAAATGGAAATTGTGTCAATTTGCGAATGAAAAATGATAACATAGTTGTGTCTATGGGAATACCCTTTAACCCTAGGGGAAGATTTGTGCATTGTTTGCAAGATCCAAAAACTTCTTCACCTTCCAAATATGACATTCTTGATGTAAAAGATGAGGCATATTTTGCAATAGCAACTACCATTTGCAATGGGTTGCTAAAACCACTCACTCTATGCAAATGAAATTCAATCCTATTTAAACCTTGTATGGATGGACCACCCTTCAAGTACTCCCTATACAATGAACTTTGCTTGAAAGATCACACATTTTCATTAGAAGTGGTAGTGTACAAGCAAGAACCCCTTTTCCTAAATTGTTGAAGCCAAATGTTATGAATTATTTTCAACAAATTACAGTCAACATGTTCGCAAGCTCGTCTAGTGTGAACTTCCAAAAGCATGTGAAATAAAATTTAAAAATGCATGTTAGATGAGTTATGCATAATCAAATTCACATAGCATTGGGGAAAAGTTCTACATGTAACATATTAAAGCCTCCCCATTGTCTAACATAGAAGTGCTAAAAGCTCAACCAATTATTGAGCTCATGAATCACACTATTATTAGTAACCCTAAAGGAGTAGGTCACCAACAACAAATTACAACATATCAAACATTAGTCTTTTGCAATGATGCAACATTTTTATATTCATAACAAAATGTCTTGTGTTGTTGGTCTTGATACTCCAATGAGATCAATTGTTTAGTGTGTATTTCTAGAGACTAAATCCAATGAAAGAAACAGCTTCTCCCTTGTTAACCATCTCCATAGTGGGATCTACAAACCCATAGACAATTTTGATAACATTCCAATTTGCTTGTGCAATATCTACCATGAACCCTTTGAATTTGGTTCCAACAACTCCATACTTGAGCATGACCCCATTGAATTTAATTCACAAGACACATCGGGCTTTTATAATTTTTAATTACATGTTGTAAATAACAATGGTCATCACTTTACAGTACTATGTCATAAACGTAACACATCATGGTGGTCCATCCTTCTACATGTTTGACATGATTGAACACCATGCATGCATTCTTTAGATCACCATCACATTACATTCACCTCACCAAATCCACACTGATGCCATAAGCATCAATGAACATGTCTTGAAAAGGAACACCTTTTAACTAAACAATTGTCCTAGAAAACAATTATCCTAAATGTAATTATAACAACTTTTAGACTTCAATAAGAAAATGTTGTCTATGTAACCTTTATTATTTGGATGGTGCTTGAATGAATTATGAAGTTGTAATTGTTAAATGATCACAAGGGCGTGAACTTGTACATCACCTTGTCAAGTTATTCGCCCTTCAAAAGCTCCATAGGATCATTTCCATCTTTGTTGAATAGGAGATATGACAAAAATGTCTTAATCATAACCAAAACAACTACAAAGTTTTTACCTCCAAATGTGCAAGAAACCTTCTTTTCAACCAAGACCTTGAAATCTTCCATTGCATCATTACATGTGCCATCTTGAACATGATGAACATGGACATGAAGGTGAATAGTTGTTTTAGAAAAGGGTGTCTAGTTTGTGGACAACATAATCAATCCTACATTTTTAGGTTTAAACACAAAAAATAGGACACCACAAAATTTGCAACCAATTATATAGAAAGGAAAACATAGAGCATATAGGCTTGCAATCGGAAGTTGAATCAAATTACAATTCCAAATGACTTCATTTCGAAAATCAAATCAAATCAAATAAATCAATTGCAAGTGTCATTTTCACAATGTAAGTGGCGCAAGCATCTATTACTTTGAAAACCATATCCAAAATCACTATTAATGTTGGTTATCTTCACCTTGCACCAAGCATAATCATTGTACTTTCTATCCATCCCTTGCATTTGATCTAAATGGCCTATTGGTTGATGCAACAATGAAAGCTCAAAAATGATGTCTTCATCAAAATTCATCAAAAGGCAAAAGACATTTTGTATGTTGATAGTGTCATAATTCAATGTCTTCAATTTGTTTGAAGCTTGGGGGTGAGAGATGTTGTTTTGGCACATGATGACATTTGATTTGTTTTGTGAATTTTCCCAAAGGCTTTGTCATAGATGGGAAGTTACAAGCACAAAAAACCCACACAAGAATGGAACCCAGAGACTTGGAAGATGAAAATGAAGGAAGCCCCCCATCCTCATCATATGAACTACATAAATCAATGAATGTGAATTCTAACAAAAAAACCTTTCGTGCATCTTCATTACATTCTTGTGTGACACACATCACGAAAAATGTTGTTGGCAATGGATGCTACAATCCCTAAAATTATAATTGTGTTTTAAAGGTGTTTAAACAGTTGTTACCTTACAATTTTGTACCTACTCGCAATGATTAACCAATGCAATCATTGGCTTCCAAAGACCAAAACTTGGTAAATCTCTTTAATGACTTTGTTGTTATCATCATTATAAATAATCTCCATAGATATGTATATAGAACTAGCCATGACCCAAACATTGCAAATAAACATTTTTTTGTGACTTGCACAATCCCTAAATCACCCATCAAAATGGTGAGATCAAACTTTCCTTTAGCATGAAATGTTGCATTGAAAAATGATTACAAAGAAGAAGATTGAGTAAAAGGAAGGATTCAATGGAAAAAAGATGCAATTGTTAGCAATTACACCAAAGTAAAGACATAACAATACATAGTTAACAAAGGATGAACACAATGTTGTCAACAACTCAAAAAATGTCTAATGAGGGCATAAAATTAATAGTGGTTAAAAAGGAGAACATAAGGACAATCAATTCTTCAGTATTATATTAGAAGAGGTCCAATTCATGATGTGAAAATAAAGAATTCCATGAAGAAATGCCATGACTAGTATAGTTTGAACCTATTGTGATTTGAAAAATGGAGAAGCTTCGACTTAATTGGTAATTGTTATTTGTAAATCAAGTTAGATTCATATGTCATTAATAAATATACCATCACATTAAATTGTGATACTAGCTTTCAAAAAATGTATTGCATTGCGTGATTGAAGGAAAATAAATGACAATGAAATATGATATTGTTAATAAAAATAAACCCAATTATCTATTCATCAAAAAGGATATATGGACATTATTTTGGATAGGGATTTGAAAAAACAATTCAATGAAAATAACATTCAAGTTTCATTAGGAATAACATTTCTTGCAATAAAATTTTGGGTGATTACATCCTACAAAATAACCCAAATGTAATCATAATGGAATGAAAATAAGCTTTTCATTCTATCAAATTTTCAAATTCGTTTACTTTTTAAATTTTCAATTGATTAAGGCCATAAATAATGATTAGGTTGAAAAAATCAATAATATCAAATTGCATCAAATTATTTTCATTGAATATTTGTGTATATTCACCACAACATCAAACTTGCATTAATTGTTATATTTGATAGCAATATGCTATTTATTAAATGAAAAAATCTCAATGTAATTAGATATAAATGAAGATAAGTTTTTAAAACTATCATAATTTCAAATTCATTTACTTTTTAATTTTAAATTGGAAAATTGTGGTATTTAAGAAGTACATCCTTAGGTTAATTAAATAATTTTGGAAACAAGTTGGATTATTTATCATGTGAGATGTAAAACTAATGAAAATAAATTGCAAATCATGGTAGTGTTTTCACATTAATGTATGATGTTATTTAATGTGCAATGGAATTGGAAAGGGTTAATAAATGTGGATAGACTAATAATGGTGTAGGCTAAAAAATATATGCATTTACAAAATAGCCTCATAAACTCTTTCTTTGGAAAAAGAAAAAACAATTAATTAAGATCAAAATTTGAAAAATTCATTGACCAAACTAATCAAGCCACGTAATTGTGGAAATCAAAAGCAAAATTTATTAGAAGTGTGGAAAATACTCCAAGAATTTTATTATATTTCACACATCATTCTAGAACTTTTTTTGTTGGCAAATAGCACTTGAAGACAATACTCCAATATACCACTAGGATGACTATAGAAACAAAGATGGAATAGATCAATAGGTTTTTTTGCTTTGAACAACATTTGACATCATTTTTGAATGCAAATTTCAAGTGTAGAAAACATGCAAGGTTGGTGGAGGACAAAAAAATGAGGACACAATTGAACAATTTCCAAACAATGCAACAAGGTTGTCACAATGGCAATAAAAAAATGGTCAACAAATTGACCATTAGTGAATCAAATTCAATGATTGAACAATCACTAACCAGGGAAGATATTATGCTAACTATTGACAAGCTTGTGATTCCCTTTTAATCAACATATGTTGATGTATTTCCTTCTTTCCATTGAATTTTTAAATAAAATTAAATATATTTGGCCTCAATGCTGACATTCTAAATTTTTTTGGTCATGATATGAAAGATATTAAAAAACGTGAGAACTTGAGTTCAAGCTCGATGATTGATTAGAATACATGAAGGAAAGTCAAACGAATAGTAATTAAAAATTAAAAATAATATTAAAAATTTCTCAATCACATTTTGAAAGTTCTATACCATTTTGTTGTGAATCTTGAAATTGAAATTGTTGTGTGATTGTGATTATAGGAAATTTCAACATATGATGATGCAAAGGATTGTAAGGCGGAAATTTTTTCTTTGGATAGAAATATCATTGACCTTAAGGCAAGGGTGTTTTAAATTAAGGTTTGTGAAAGGAAAAGGTTTGTACAATGAGATAATTAGGGTTTGAAATGACCTTTTTGGTCATTCAAACTTTTTACTATCTACATCATTCTCATTATTCTTCTCCTTTTCAGTCTCACATTCTTTTAACTTGTGAAGGAACTAGATAAAAATTTGTGAACTACAAGGACTTGTTTATGATGCACTCCCAACCTCCTCAAGAGACTCAAATGTGAGTTTTTGATGAAAACAACGGAAGAGTAGGAAGTTAGGGCATGTTCCCTAGCTCGTAACACTTTGAAGGTAGAAGGGCATGTTAGAGTTTTGGGATGGGACTAGGAAGATTGACAAGCACTTCAATCACTCACATAGACCTGTACAAACTAAACAATAAGTTAGTTAATGCATAGTTGGAGCACTTTTGGTGCAAAGACGAATCACGGGCAAATTTGGACTCACAAGACTCACCATGGTCTGAACTTGGGGAAAGCCACCACCTTCCCCCTTATAGTATACTTTATGCCTCTCCACAAGGCCCACATCCAAATGACATTTTGTCCCGGGATTCCCAAATGGGAGTCTCGAAATTCCCAAGTGGGAGTTCTGAAATTCCCAAACATGGAACTCATGCAACTTTGGGAGCCCATAACTTTGTGTGCAGACCACCGATCGAGATGAGTTCCGAAGCAAAGTTGTAACCTTCATCGAAAGCTTTTTAATGGTATGTTTCACGTCCTTTGCACGCCAAGAAATCAAGGTAATTCCTGACTTTTAATGATCGGGAGTCAAATTACCAATTTGATTCATGGCCTTTCTTTTGGCCATAACTTATGTTTCAGATGTCCAAATGGGTCATACGAGCCCATTTTAGACATCTAAGTTCCAAGAGCTTTCCAATGATATAATGAAATCTTCAATCCAATGAAATTTGACCCCTGAAATTTCCTTCTAAAAATTCGAAAGTCCACCGAAACTCCAACTCCCAAAATGGGAGTTCACTTGGGAGTGTGAAGGTTCATTCCTTCACATTCTTTTGCACTTCTAAGAGCATGATATGTGACACTCGAGCCCAGTCTTGACATGCACCTTTGCAAACCCTTGCTTTGGTCATAAGCCCAAGGCTAGGGTTGTGACAATTTATATCCTTGTTTATGTGTTAAAAAAGTTGAACTTTAATGGTTTTGTAAATGTTGTTCATATTTCCTTTGAACTTTAAAATATGCCTTCAAACTCCACTGCTTTGTTGGTATTTTTGTTAAAACTTTTCAAACTTTGGGTGATTTTTTGGCAAACCCCATAATGACCAACTTAAATTCCATCTTCTATTACATTCAATTTTTTCATATTGTTAAAATATTTTAAGTAAAGTATTTTGATCTTTATTAAATATGTAACATCATTTGATACCAATGTTTCATAATTATGTCCCAGATAAAAAATAAAAAATGAAAAACTTGGGTTTTCATAATTCCTTGTACTACGAAATAAGGCATTATTTTATTTACAAGCATCTTAAACTCCAAGGCTTTCATTTGCTTCACATTATAACGCTTACAAAACTTTTATTTATATATGTCATAACAAGTTTCTTGTTTCTTAAAAGTTAAACATAATATGATGCAATCTTTTCATCCTTTAGTAAGTTTAATTATTGTAGTTGCTCCACATGCTCCGATTTTGATCATGTTATCATTCCAATGAACTAAATGTGCCAAATGATAATGAACTTTAACTATTTATTCACACTTAGAGGTGAAGATTAACATTGTTGGTGTTTGGCCATACTTGCACAATTCTTTTTTAAATAAGCTATTAACATGATGGTTAATTTTTGGGTTATGGGTGCACGAGATGGTTGTAACCCCACTCACTTAGTGAAATAAATTATTATGTGTGATTGTAGATTCAAACAAATGTTTATAACTTGTAAGCATGTTCATTCAACTCTTTTAGATGCATGTATTAAAAAAATAGTATTGAAAAGATTTGACTTGGCCTTCTATAGCCTCCTTATCCCCTCTTGTCATCATTAAAAATTTTAGAAAATGAAATTTCAAGTTTTGGTTAAAATGAGGTTATGATATTTTGTGTTTAAATTATCTTAGAGCAATCCACCAACACACTACACATTAATAGTCAATTGAACGATGGATAGGAAAAACTTATCAGTTCCATTAAAAAAAAAGGGTTTTGGTTAGCATATTTGTACATGATGTTGAGCATAGCAAAAGGCATTGCTCAATCTAAACACCTTCTATGAATTGACTAATTGATTGATTCATTCCAATTGCACAATGTACCACCTCACGTCGATTTGCCTAATTAATTAATTGGTCTAGGTGTTGAACTATTAAATTAGTCTCCCATCTTTTGTAAGAGTAGGTTGATGTTTATGGGTGGGTCTTGGGAAGGATTTAATGAATAATCTTGGGTGGAGAAATATTGTTGGAGGCCTAATACCCAATATGGGTGGACCTACTCTTATAGTGGTAATGCAAAGTAATGCATTGCACCTTTGTAAAACACTTGTAAAAATTTCCTTGTGTATTTGAAAAGCATATCATATCCATAAATGTCACTCCTAGAATAAAGGAGGGATCTTACACTCACTCCTTAAGAATGAAAGGTCTTTCCCATTCATAAATGAGCTTAAAGTCCTTCTCACTTTAAGGATATAGGTGTAAGGTCCCTCCCACTCTTAAAGAGTAGACATAACCTCCCTTTCCTAAACTTCCTAAGTTTCATGGTTTATATAAATTTAGACTCATGACCATGTTCATTCAGGGTTTAGGGTTTTACAATGGGTTTAGATGTTTTACTATGGGCAAAGCTTCTTGGTCAGGGACGTTCCCAAAATGTAAGGCTAGACCTAACTATCACCTTGTTCTCAACCTTTTATTTTGGGAATGTCCCCACCTTATAAGGCCTTTACCCTACACAAAATTTAAAATGTCATTTATAGCTTACATGATTCCCAACTTATAAATTGCAAGTCTTGAAAGGTTAGAAATCACAATGCATATGTCCAAGTATCCTTGGAGTTCCAAAGATCTGACCTACTCTTAAGGCCCTAAAGATTTGAATCGATCGCAAGTTGACCTAACTAGTATCTGTGCTTATTGAAGTTCCTTATGGAGATTTTCTTTGTTTGTGCCAAAGGTTATAGTAATATTTCAAAGTTTACACAACAATCTACATGTTAGAAGCTCCCTTTCAAGATTTAATGCTCAAAACATATTTGCTTGTGTACCTTCAAAATTTGGTAGAATCAAAACTAAACACATTCTTGAATTTTAAGGGCAACAAGGTTCAATCAAACAACTTGTTTTGAAGCCACACCTTGTAACAAAAAAACCTCCAATGTAACATCTAATGAAATCTTCAACATTACCCATGTACATAATTGGCATGCAACAAAATGAGATGACAAGAGGTAAAACCATCATAACTATTGGGCCAAGTCCTTGGCCCAAGTATAAACCTTTTATATGGTGACTTGGGTATCAATATTATTCTAATTGAAATGGGTGTAGTTTTAGAGTTCTTATGGAACCTTGCCAATTAATTTCCAAAGAGTTGGATACACGGAAGAGAAGATTTTATGACAAACCTCTTCAAAGCTTTAAGAGATATGGGTACTAGACAAACCCCAAGTGTGAGAAAATCATTTTTATTTCAAATGAACTAGTTAGCATGTACCATTGACCCAAGTGTGAACTGGTTGACCAATTAATGTTTCCTTCCAAAAACATTTTGTAATAGAATTGAAATTTCAATAACAAAAAAATTGAAAATTCAATATCTCCCACACCTTTGGTCTACAAATTTTCAAATTATCTTTGTGAAATCCTTTTCATTGGGGGCTTTCCAAGAATACCAAGAACAATGCCAAATTTGCCTATGATATTTAGTTTCGACTCAAATGAAATTTGAGTGAAAATTTTGTTCAATATTCAATAACTTCTCCACCGTTGGTTGAAACATTATGAAACCATTGTCTACTCATCAAGGGGGAGAGACGTGGGGGGGCGAGTGGTTTGGGAGATTTCCACATGACAAACAAACAAAACAAACAACCTCTGTTGTAGTAGACAGATTTCCAATCGCAACAATCACTCTAAATTGAAGAACCATTAGTCTGAAAATTGCAAAACAATAATATGCACATTTGTCCTATTGAGGACATTCTAGTGGTATCAAAAATTGGGTTGGGGAATGATTTGGGAGGGTTATGACTTGATTGCATCCAAATAAAAAAACTAAACACCTATCTTTATGCATATATAATTTTGTTTCTTAACCATCTATGAAAAAAAAGCATGGTCTTCCATTTTTCACTATTGATCTGTGCATTTGTCAAGGGGTGGGGTGGGGTCCAAAATTAATGTGTCAAATCCTGACCAAAAATTGATGTTAGGAAGACTTTTCAATCCATGTGTGGGTTTTGCTTCTTTGCTTCCCACTAGGCAAAACACCATGCACAATTTTTTTTTGGCTCAAAAGACAATGCAAAAAACAATATTTTATGCACAATTTTGCATTGTGTCCTAGAACATTTGCATGTGTACAAACAATCACTTGACTTTAATACTCCCCTCCTTCATAGCTCAACTTTTCACTTGCTTGCTCGCTTGCAAAAGCCCGGATCTCAGACACTTTTATACCATAAGGTTTTAATTGAAGGGCTCCCCTACTAAGTTCTCTCAAAAACAACACCATGCAAGTACTCAGTGAATAGGAACACAACAACGTGCGGATTTGCACACATCTGGATGTGAATAGGAACACAACTTGCTGATTTAGCATGGAAGCATTAGAAGCCTCACACAAACGGCCAAATTCACTAAAGTCTTTAGAGGCAAGGTAGGTAGCCTACATATTATTAGAAGACATGAGAGAATCAGGATGCTTGATGTTGTTGATTTTTTTGGTTGATTGTTTGCTTTTGCTTTTTTCTTTGGGTTGTGTCTCCTTGTGTTCTCATTTGCCTTGTATTTTTTTTATGGATAAAAAAACCCTAAACCCTAAACCTAAACCCTAAACCCATCCTTGATTTTTGTTTACACGGTTTTTCTTCTTTTGAGCCTCAAGTCTAAGTTATACATGAAGAAAAACAAAATTAATTATATTTTCTTCGATTACTATAACCCAAAGTCATCTTAGTTTATATTCAATGTGGTCATTTGGTATGTTTAAAAAAAAAACATCACCTTAGGCCCACATGATAGCTAGGGTGTACCCGCCGCACCCATGTTTGGTACCTTCACGTTCTTGAGCGAGGGTCTCTTAGTCACCATATTAAGTCCAAAAAATGTTAGATTTGAAGTGGGAGACCCTACTTAAGTCTAAGCATGGCTTATTTCCAAGGTATGGTGGGCAATGTATTTTATTATTGACTCCCCCATCCGTCAAGGGGATTCCAAGACATTCATGGGACAACTAGCCGAACAAAGACAAGAGAAAAGATTGTTGCTTCGTTTGCTAAACCCTTTTTTTTCTAACCTTGAACTTTGGTGTCCTCAAGTTTGGCAATTGTGGAGAGGAACTTGTGCATGCACGGCTTCTAGTAATCATGTAGTGGTCCAGACACAATTGCTTGACATGTGTTTTCCTTGTTGCAAATTCAAAGCTTCTTCATTTTACAAAAAAATCTTCAAAAAATACATATTACCCTATCTTAGAGTCAATTTTCACATTGACAAAATGAATAATTATTTTTAAAAGAAATTTATTCGTTTTAAATTTTAATATGTTATGAAATAATTACATATTTCTAACATATAATAGATATATTTTAAATATATTTTCAAAATATTCCCAAAATGAATTATCAACACCCTATATATATATAAGTTGTAGCTTTTGTTTTTTTGCATGCCGTTTATAATAAAATGAAAGTGACCTCCTTATGTTTAAAGTTTGAAATTATTATTTTCTCCATAATCTACTATGATATTTTCATTTGAATAATGAAATTAGTTAGATTGTAACCTATCATAATTATGATGATCAAAAGACTCTTCATTTTCCTTCACAAATTTATTTTTGAAGAAAACTATTTATTCAAAATTGCACCATTTCTACAAATAATATAATTAGTGTGGAAGCAGCTACCAAGGGACTAAAGTAGTATATCTCCAATTAAAATAGGCAATCATCCTCTCTCTCTCTCTCACACACACTCTCTCTCATGAAGACTTTCCCTCTTATGAACACTTGGCTCTTTTTTTAAATTAATTGCAAGTTGGTACCTACAAAGGTTATTAATGTTGCCCCAAAACGTTCTTTGGGACAAAAGACAAAGTCCTCCCAAAATATCTGGGTTTGGGTAAAGCCAAGAGGAAGGTGTGTCTCATTGCCTATGAAAAAGAGGAGCATGAAGGAAACATGTTTAGGGTTTAGGGTTTGCACCTCAAGGGGGGGCTGGATGTTAGCTTATGGCCACATGGGGTTGATTGTAAACACGGAAAACATGGCAACCATGAAGTCTTAATGTTAGACTTTGTTCGGTGGTTGTGGTATTTTGATAACCAACCTATGGTTGGTTAATCATCAGTAATTGGGTGGTTAGGAATACCACTTTGATAAACTGTGGTTAATAATTGGTATTGGGTGGTTAGGCATACTATTTTGATAGCCAACCTATGGTTAATAATTGGTATTGGATGGTTAGGTACACTATTTTGATAACCAATGGCTAAATCATTGGTATTGGGTGGTTAGGACACTATTTTGATAACCAATGGCTAAATCATTGGTATCGGGTGGTTATGATATTTTGGTAACCTCTGGTTAATTGGTAGTAGAAGTTTTGGGTGGGTGTGATGTTTTGGAAGGTAACCTATGGTTAATTTGTACATTAATCTTCACCAATTGTTTTTAGTCTTCACCAGTGTTTTTGGAGTTATTTTAATTTTCAAAGATGACTCACACATCCCAATTCTTTTATTACTTGCATAGGAAAGAACCCCCATGGTTCTTATTAATATTTTTGTACTAATAACTTAGTTAATAATTAAGCTTCTACACTAATAATAATATAATTTTTATAGAAAATTCCATTTTTCTTTTTTTTCTTTTTTTTTTCCAGAGAACACAATTTTGTGCAGGAAACTCCAGAATCATCTTTTGGAATGTTCCATTTTTCAACATGGAACCTTAGAAAAAAAATTAAGGTTTACAAGGCTAAGCTTGAAGAGACAAGGAACCACAATCAAAAGCATGTGGATCTTCCAAGGAAGGGATCATATTCATCTATTGAGGAAGGTTGTTTGTTTGTTTAATTTGTTTGGTTTGTTATGTCATTTTGAGATCAACCATGGAGCCCCCCATGCCATGCTCTTGGTATGATTGGAAAGCCCTTGATGAGTAGAGGCACATGGATGCTGTTTCATAATGTTTAAACGTATTATGGTGTAGGAGTTATTGAATATTAAATGATTTTGGTCATTCAAAATTCAATAATAAATGAAAAATCAAAACCCTATTATTATTAAATAAGGTATTTTTTGCATTTTATTTTTTTTTTGGCTTTGTTTCATCATGTTGAGATCTCACAAATTATAATACCACATTTTGCACTCTTGGTATTGTTGGAAAGCCCTTGATGACTAAGTGCACCAAGGTGGTCTTGCAATGTTTAGACCTACAATGCAAGAGTTATTAAATTTCAAATAACTTCAAAATTTTAAGGAATTGGAACACATACTTGTTTATTTTGGAAAACTTTGATGAATAGGGTTGCATGGAATTGATTTCATAATTTTTAGATCTAAGGTGTGAGAGACTTTCAAATTGAATTTTGAGTAATTTGTGTCATTGAAAAATTCAATAAATAAATTTTTAATGGAAATTGGATTTTGGAATTAAGCTAAAGACGTTTTTTCCCTATCAAATTTCATTCAATATTATAGTACCCTACTACCTTGGGAGCTTCGGCACTAATTATATTATTTTCATAAATTTTGAAAATTTCAAAAATGATTTTTAAAATAACAAAAAATTGTGAAGCAAAAATATTGAATCTTCAAAAATATTTCATTTGTCGAAATGAAAATCTCAAAATTAATTAATTATTTGAGAACCATGTGTCAAAGTTGCCAAGGTACCACAATATGGGTTCATGGCATAGGCCACAATAGTTTTAATAAAAATTGAATCCCTAGACTTAGGTTTTTTTTTTAATGTATATTTTCCCTTTCAAAATTCATTAACTATCTATTACAATATCCTAAGAAATTTGTTACTATGAAACATATGTTTGGTTGGGATTTCAGTGGTTTTAACTTGTGCAATGTGATGTCCAACTTATATATATCACATTGTAACTTATCTATCTATTAAGGAAGTTGTTTTGTTTGTTTGTCATGTTGAAAATCTGCCAAACCATGGCACCCTTATCATGCTATTGGTATCATTGGAAAGCCTTTCAGGAGCAGGGGTGCACTAAGGTGGTTTTGCAATGTTTAAACTTACAATGCATGAGTTATTGAATATTGAACAAATTTTGTAATTGGAAATCTAATAGAATCAAAATTACAAAACTTAGGGAAATTGGGGTAAGATCTTGGTAGGATTGGAAAACTGTTGATGAGTGGGGACTTCTTAGAGGTGATTTCATAAATTTTTAGACCTAGGGTTTAGAGAGCTTGGGGCACTAATAGTTGGGGGTTATGTACAAGGTAAAGCCCTAGGGTGGGTGCATTTCCCCAAATAAGGGGCTTAGGATGATGTGTAAGTAGCCAAAATCCGGTCCTATGTTTGGGGACTATCTCCCCAAACTATGGGCCTTAGCCTCCCTCAACCGCTTTGAACATGATCTTAAACCTAAATATACATATATCGTGATGTTGTAGGGTGGATCTTACACCTATAATTTAGCAGAGTGGATCCTACACCTGAGATCCCTGTTGCTCCTACATACTAAGTGGAAGATATTTCACTTTAACAAAAAAAAATTTAAAAAAAATTGTAATGTAGCCAAACTAGTGATCATCCACAAGAATATTTAGCCACAATTGGCTATAGACCAGATATGAAAGTGAAATGTTTAAAGGGGTTTAGGGTTACATGTTGGAACTTGTTGTAACAATTTGGCAATTCTATTTATTTACTTACTTACTTATAAAAACCTCGAAAATTAGGGTTTTTTTTTCTCCACGAAAATCCTTTGAACATGTCAAAATCACATTCATCATGTTTTTTTTAAAAGCAAAAATTTGCCAGAAAAAGAGACATTGGTACCCTCGAAAAAAGGCTAGGAAATTCCTCCAAGGTGCCCTCCAAATACACTTAGAAAAGTTCTCCAAGTGCTTTACACTCCCCCTCGAATCACGGGTCCTTGATTGAACAAAATGGATGCATCATGTTCTATGAAAGAGCAAAAACCATTGGGTAAAGCTATTTGCTTCAATCATGTGCACACTTATATAGGCACATATTACCATTATCATTGGCCCATTGGTGTAATTTGCACTCAAATTATGTGACTCATGTACCCAAGGACACGTTCAAAAATGCCCCCACCCGACCCTCCCTCCCTCCCTCCCTCCCTCATAGCCAGGGATGACAAGTCCCCTTTTTATTGCAGTGCATGAATAATACAAAGAAGAAAGCCTGGGACCACTAAGTTGCTCTGAAGTCACTTGAGGCTACAAGGATGGTACACACAATGGTACATACAAATATAATATACACTCAAACCAACCTCCGCAACAAAAAAAAATCATTTTTTTTGTTGTAAGGGGAGGTTCCCATACGAGTGTGTTCTCCTGAGCAAGGAGGGCACTTGAGGGTGTGAGCCCAAG
>Ga0209611_10005782_pt1 | contig 20559 bp, 23 predicted proteins | sample S1TSphgellanicum_3_FD_187693 | JGI IMG/M metagenome (GOLD analysis project Ga0209611, IMG submission 187693) | Host-associated microbial communities from peat moss isolated from Minnesota, USA - S1T2_Fc - Sphagnum magellanicum MG (SPAdes) (version 2) | ecosystem: Host-associated > Plants > Peat...
ACCCTCAGCTGCTCTCTTAGTATTGTTGCAGTATAATACCACTCTCCCGAAGCACACACCGCAACCTCTAAGCACACAAGCTACTCATCTGAAACTGCAAATCTACCGAGACAATGTGCGATTCGGCTCATGACCCTCAGATCGGATCTCTCATCATGTAGCTACACAACCAGATGACAAGACAGACACAAAACCGAACCCTCAAAACAACTGTTCGATCTTTATTTCATGCCGAATACTTCGACAGCACAAGCATCCATGCTACTAGGATTATCTTGATCTGTACTGCTATTCCTAGATTCAGAAGCTCGCGTCTGTTAGTTGCAGATCGCAGCAGAAGAGAAAAACAATGCAAACCGATTTAGAACGCTTATTAAGCTTCTGTTCTTTTTCTTTCCTCTCCTCTCATTCTCCTCTCTCCAGTTTAAATTAAGGTCCTACTTATCCTTCGTCTAGCCGTTTCTAGCTTCTTCCAGAAGCTTGGTTAGCCCTTAGCAGATTGTTTCCCTCCAAAGCTCATCAATGAGGCGCCGCAATCCCTCATCAAATTCACCATCAAAGAGCCATGCATTCCATGCAAAGGAAAATACCATCAACACAAAATCAGAGATCCGCCGTCACTCTCTATTAGAGGCGGCCAAACCATCCCCTCGTTCACACGTCAAGTCTAGTCCAGAGAGTTTTCTAGAACGGTCACCCATTGTCCGGCTACAATTGGTCATTACATAACCCACCAAAGTTTGCATTTTAAGAAAAGGTTGAAGAAAGCTCATGCATTAGGTCCTAAATTAGTTGTACCTGGCAACACAACGTTGCATCTTAATATATTGTTGTCAAACTTACAAGATATTAAAGTTACAAAGAATAGAAAACAAAGCACCAGTACCCCAATTTGGTCGTTAAGGGGTGAGATTTCTTCAGAATAGTGAAAAAGTAGACTGGGTTGAAAGGGGGATTGGAATTCAAATTAGCACCAAATTTGGTGTTAATATGAGTTTCATCTTTTCTTTTCCATGATTGTCTTCAACTAATCACTATTGGTCATGTATGTATTGTAGTTATAAATATTTTCAATCATTGATGTTGTTGTGTTTATTGCAACCATAAATAAATTTGAACCTTATGCATTTAATCTTGATTTCAATAAAATTTCATTATTTTGCAGCTAATAGTAGCACTAGTTGAAATAGAGTTTGGAGGATCAAAGAAAGGCTCAAAAGGAGGGTCATTTTAGAATAATTTTATTATTTGTGGAGACATAAAAATTAGCTTCTACAAACATTTAAAACAAAAAGTGATTAGTGCAAGTGAAGAAAATGAAAGAAAACTTATGAATAATTGAAATGAAATGAAATCTTTCCTAAGGACTACCGTAATATAATCAAATCCATGAACATAACCTTTCTTAATTTAGATGCATGTTCAGATTATAAAAATTGTTCATATAAGAAATCATGAAAATTGGTAGAACCAAGTAATCCCAATCATGAAGGAAAAAAAAATGTTATATAACATCCTATAGTTTTAGACATTTAATTTTATTTGAAAATAATTAACCTATTTGAATGATAAAATCAAGCTTGTTATATGAGATAAGTTAACAACTAAGTTCCATATCCAATTTTTTTATTCAAATAAACCATATGTCAATCTTTATTCAAACAAAGAATTATATACATAATCTGAGAACATTTATTTCAAGATGTATTCACAACAATCAAAATTAATTTACAAGGTCCTTTAGGAGTAACCAAACAAGATTCACCATTTAATGGAAATGATAGTTCTATCACCCATTGTAGTATTGTAAATTCCATTGAAGTGACGTTCCACCAAAATGCAGATGTAGACCTATATCATTACTAGAAGTATTTTGCAATCAATAATTTTGCAACTGTGTCATTTGTCATGTTCCAATTTAAAAGTTAGTTGCAAGTAATTTTTCATAATTGTAATAGGAGTATTTTAAAGGTATATTGAAGGTACATTTTTAGGGGTGTATTAAAATTATATTTTAAATTTATGAAGGATATTTCTATGGGTTAATATTATAGTTTGATTAAGATTATAATTTTTTTGGCACAGTGCTTCTCTGTTCATATTCTTGTCAACATAAAATACTGCAAAATCCTGTGAACTGATATCCTATATACAAATTCACTAAGTCCGTGGGCGGTTGGGTGATTGGGCGTTCTGCTTGCGTTTTCTACGGCAGAACCGGCCCGGCCTATAACTGACCACCGGCTAGCATTTTCTATGGCAGAACCGGCCCGGACAGACGGACGGACGGACAGACGAACGGGTTTTCTTCAGGAAAGAGGAGAGGTCGGAGCCTCTCCTTCCTCTGGTTTTTTGCTTTGCGCTTGGGTACCAAACAGAAGCTTGGGTTTGTTCTGGTTTTTTGCTTTGCGCTTGGGTACCAAACAGAATATTGGGTTTGTTGTGGAAGAGGCGAGGGGGAGAAGGCGACGAGGGCAGAAAAAGAAGAGAAGTTAGTTAGGTTCTTTTCTTCTCTAGAGCTCCTTAGAAAGGGAGAGAAAAGAGACAGTAAAGAGGGCTTTGAAAGCTTAGAAGCCCTCCCGCTTTCGTGGTTGGGTGGTGTTTTCGTGCCCTTCCGCACCCTTTTTCTTTTTCTTTTCTTTGTGGTACTCGGGTATTTGTTTGTAAATAAATACAAGGACCGGTGTTGCAGAATTCTGTTGAGATGGTTTGGAGAATTATGTCGCAGTGGTGGTGACATTGGAGTTGCGTTGTGGTGTGCACAAGCTAGGTCAGACAAAGAACGAGTTGGAGAGGCCGGAATGAGTTGGAGAAGGCGCGTCCAAGACCCCAAACTCCAAGAGAAACAACTCTCTGGAATTGGGAGCAAATTTGTGAAGGGGAGTAACAGTCCCCTTTTGTGGACTGTGGAGTAACAGGCCACTTTAGTGGACTGTTGCTGAAAAAGAGGTCCAGAGAGTAGGCCAGTGAGGGAAAAAACAATTAGGGCAGGGAGAAATAAAGGGATTTTCTCCACCCGGCCGGACGGACAGTGTCCCCCCCCCCGTGCTGGCCCCCCCCTCGCCCCGTTACCAAGCCGGAATGGGCAATGGGAAGGACCGGGTGGGGGGGACCTTGACAGGTGCAATTTGCACCGGGTTCACACTAGTCCTGTTAAATTGAACAACACCCAGTTGCATTCATTTTCCGACTACACTGAAATTGGGGATGAAGCATGAGAATGGAGGGTCAAACAAAGGACCAAAGATAGGATGACTTTATGGATAACTTTATTCAGTACCAAAAAATCATTTCAATTTTCTGGACAATTTTACTGTACTTCTTGTTATAAGGACATGTGCTACGACCTAGCACCAACATTTTGGTACAATTTGGAGCCCAATTTGTTAGTTTATTGGGTGCCATTTTTGTGACAGTCCTTCTGGTTACAATTATGAGACTTTGTGTTCCTTCACTCCAAGGATTGCACATTTAATAGGACAAATGGCAGTGGGGAAAAAATTACCAGTCAAAGGTGGTTCAAATGTGCAAGCAGTACTGTGGCAAGCAAAACTTAGTCCAATTGATAATTCTACCCCAATGGGGTGTAGTACTAGGCATACGATCCTCTTTTATTGGATGTTGTATTGTAATAGCTAGACCTAGTTTGTTTTGACACATTTTTACGTGTGCACTCTATGAAAGCGCACTGAAATTCCCAATGGAGGGTGACTGTGGTCGCCAGTGCCTACAGGTTGGAAACCTCATTTGCTTCACAGGTGGTATTGTAACCAAAAAGAGAGAGTCCATAAAACCTCTACTTCTCTCATAAATCCACTCTGTTAGAAGCTCAGTAACTCATCTCCTGTCAAGTAGGCAGTATTACAGCAGTCCTATTATGAGGTCCCACAACTTCTAACCCTCCATTCTCAGCTGGTTCCTAAAAATATGCACACCATCAACCCTAAGACTACTACAGTAGTATCCCTTGGTTGCTGCTGGAAATAGTGGCATTCTTGTATTGTGAGTGCAAAATGCTAGTAGGGTCTAGCTTGAAGTCAGAGCTCTCAATGTTCATTCGATCTGTGATGAGCTGTTAATTCCCTTTTTTACCTAGGTCAACGAACACAAATGCTTGTGCTAGGGCTCGACATGGATCAACTTCTGGGCTCTACTCAACAACTGAACCAGGTGCACCAAGTTGGCTTACAACTACTCAAGAAGGGAACAAAATTCTATGAAAAGCATGGATCTATGAATGCTTGCTATAATCTCTTCCATCCTACTTCTCTATCTCATTCTCATTATGCCCAATCCTAAGGATACCCACAAAGAGGTTTCTGGCTCCCATTTAGGTGTTATGAACTACCCACTGGATAACCCATGCAAGGTCTCCCCCAAAACTTCTACAGATGCAGTTTTTATATGCTTTTGATTCTACAGCTCAAACCACCTTGAAGCGTCATCAGCCTTCAGCATTAACCCTTGATTAGTCCTAATTCTAACCAGAACACAGAGCTGGCCATCCTATAATTACTGGCACAGCGGAAGAAAAACACAACTAACTATCTTGGAAGCTCTTTTCTTACCACCAAAAATTGCCCTCATTCTACCTGTCAACCTGCCTCTTTCTCCTTCGAATCCCATCTTTTATCCTCATCCAACCTCCTACTCTTCCCGCCTTTCTTGCATCCATAGATCACACTTAGCCATCCATCTCTAGCCGCCACCCTGTTTCACATAACACACAAGCAACAAACCTTCCAACTCACAGTCACTAACAAACAAATCAAAAAATTAACCCTGTCGTTTGCATGAAGAAAGTTGACGGTGGGTTCATCACCTATACCCTAAAACAAAAATAACTTTCACACTATAGAAACCTAAAAGACTCCCTATTGGTCACTCCTTGTCTGGTCACATATGTAACCCCTCCCTTCCTTAAAAAGTTGAATCCCTCAGCTCCTTTAATCTTGTGGAATGTGATAGATTTGTAGATCCCTGCGAGATCTTTCCAACTGATTCCCATCAGCATCCTAAATGATGCATATTCTGTTGCCTTCTTCAAACTCAAGATTTCCAATCCCATCTGCATGCACGACAAACTAGTATGGACCTTCCTAGTTGGAAGTCAAAGTTTTTTTCTTTCCTAGCTTTTTCATCTTAACCATTGTTTGTCCAACAACTAAACCTTCAAAAGTTTGCTTTCCTCTTCTGGTAGCATAGGTTTTCTTTTGTTTTTGTTGTGCATGTTCTACATTGAGTAGAATGTTTTCATGGATGCTGGCAATCAACTTCATCTTCTGCATAAATTGTTTTATAGTAGTTTTTGCATCAATAGTGTCATGAACCACGGTAGTCAAGGAATGTAAATAGTTATTAGCCCTAAGGTGTGGTGTGCATCCAGTTAATATCATGAAAGGGGAAAATTTAGTGCTGGACTAAATTCCGCATCTGTATCCAAACATAACTTTCGCCAATTGCTCATCCCAACAATTGGCATTTTCGGGTGTTGCAGATAGTATTGTTATGCCATGTTTAATAGTCTTAATCAAACACTCAACCATACCATTACATTGTGGCCATTGAGGTGTTGTAAGTTGATGGTGAATCTTATAGTCCTTGCACATGACATCAAATTCTACTGCCCACTCTCCTCCATTATCAATAAATACAAACTTGGGAACCCCATATTTACAGATTATGTCATCTTCCAAGAACCTAGCTGCAGTTTTAGCACCATGATCAGCAACAACTTTTGCCTCGCACTATTTAGAATAGTGGTCGACAACCACCAAAATATACTTATTTCCTAATTTGGTTTCAGGTAATGGTCCTACAATGTCCATAACAATTCTATAAAACAGATCACAAACAGGTATACTTTTCAACTCTTCATCTTCAGAGCGTATACTCCCCATCCTTCTCACCATCTTGCACTGTTGGCATACCTTTACCACAGTCCTCACATCCTCTGTCCTATTATGCTAGAAGTACCTTCTACATATTTCAACCAAAGTCTTTTTTTCTCCGAAATGCCCTAGGTCTTTATGCATTTGGACTACTAGTCCCATGCGGTCTTCTGGCCTTGGCATAAATAACCCTTTGAAATAAAGTGATTGATCTTACCAATGGTAGTTCAGTATCCTCTTCCTTGCTCTTTTAGATTCCACAAGATCAATAGTGTCTAGTAGTATTCTTTCTTGCAATAAATTCATGCAAATTACATCCTTCCATATGTCATTGTTTCTTGTGTCTATTCCACACTTATCCTCCTTTTCAAAGCCTGTAGAAATCAAGTCATGTTCACCAAATTCAAATAATTCTTGGGCTGCCAACACTAGCTCCAATTGTTGTTCTTTGTCATAGTAATGTGGTCTCCTTCTCTTCAGCGCCACTCTTACATCATCATCCTGCATAATTTCACCCCCTTTTATATCTTCTGCCTCATGTGGAACAAGCTCTTTGGGCTGGTCTTCCTCTGATACAACATCAACCACATACAGCTGATGATTGTTAGCATAACGACAATGGTTGATACCAAAACAACATGCATGATGTTGTACAAGCTCCTTGTCCTTTTTCTTGACACCGAGCCATTCTATTTTTTTGCTAGTCTAAACAAAGAAAATTTCCCCTTCTTTAAGTGTGTCAGTTTGTATATTTCCAATACCTTGGATTTCTTCACTGAAGTCATCATCATCTGTGGTTGGTCCAACTGGATTCCTACTCAAAGCATCGACATTCGTATGTTTGAGTCTTGGTCGGTGTATTGTTTTAAAACTAAAATCCTGTAACATGTCAATCCACCTGCCTTTCCTGCCATGTGCATCTGACACGGTTGCTAACCATTCAAGTGGTTTGTGATCTGTCCGCAAAATGAAATGATTCCTGTGCAAGTACTACCTGAAATGCATGATGCCCCATATTAGTGCGTAGCATTCCCCTTCCATGGGATGGAATTTTCTCTGTGCTCTTGTTAAACTTTTATTGGCATAGGCCACCACCTTTTCGAATTTGCCTTCTTTCTATGACAATATAGCTCCAACACCTTTGGGTGACCAGTCAACATCCAAACAAAATGTTATCTTGAAATCATGCTGTATGAGTACAGGCGTATCAACCAATGCTGCCTTTAATGCCTAGAATGTTTGTTGACAACCCACATCCCACACAAAGTCAACATCCCTTTTTGTCAACTCAAATAGTGGAGCTCTTAATTGTGAATAGCCTCGGACATAATTTCGGTAATACCCTATCAGACCTAAAAATGACCTAACGTTTATGACCGTCTTTGGTTGTGGAAAATGCAAAACTGCCCCAATTATGTCGGGATCTAGTCTGGTGCCTTTCTTATTAACCACATGGCCCAAAAATGTAATACTCTTTACAACAAAACAACATTTGTTTGGGTTCAATTTTAGGTTTACTTCCCTGAGTTTGTAAAACATTACATCCAAATGTTGAAGATGTTTCTCCCAACTTTCACTATGCACATTGAGATCATTAACGAATAGCTTTAGGAATTTGCTACCCAAGTTCTTAAAAACCTCTGACATAGTTTTGGTAAAAGTACTGGTTGCATTCTTAAGTTCTAATGGCATGACTATCCAGTCATACAATCCAGTTTTAGTGATCAGTGCTGTCTTTTTCATGTCTTTTGGAGCCATTCAAATTTGCCAGAAACCGGACTGCAAGTCTAAGGCGGTAAACCATGATGATTTTCCCAACTAGCTAATCACATCATCCACAAGTGGCATTGGAAATGAATCCTAATGGGTTTGTGCGTTGAGTGGTCGATAGTCTCCACATAAATGCCTACTCCCATCCTTCTTCACTGGTAGAGTGACCCAACATGCATACTCAGAGTTACTAGGCTTTATCTTGCCCAAATCCATTAGGACATTTATCTGCCTCTTCACTTCTGCCTCCTCCCAGTAGGATAATCGACCAGGAGATACCTTGCAAGGTGGAAACCCTTTGTATCCACAAAATGTTCCCCAATAGTGCAACAACCTAGTTCACCCTTGTTCTAAGTAAAAACATCTTGGTACCACTCCAGAATGTTCCAAAGTTGTTGTTGCTTCTCTTCATCCAAGCTAGTGTCAATCTTGATTCGTTGACAGATCTCCCTCCATCTAGTGTTCATTTCATCATGGTTGGATGATGCCAACTGTTCAGTGGAGCTGTGATCAAGGTTGCCACCTTTTGTTTGGAGAACCTGCAACAGTGCTGGGATTTTTGTATCATGTGTGGATTCATACATGGCCTGTCTACTCTGCTTTGCATCAAACACCCATCTCAACCAGTCTACGTAATCATCCGCATCTATTATTTCTTCTTCCATGAATTCGTCAACCTACTCTTGTAGTAGTAGTTGTAGAATTTGTTACGGTCCTTCTGACCTCACTAGATCCTCCAATTTAATATCCCTGAACTCATCTTCACAATCAATTTGTTTAAATTGATGAGACTCCCAATCACAGTGCTCACTACCATTAGTACCAGTATCTGAATCTGAGGTAGATGCATCATCTCCTTTGCTCATGACAATACTATCATGATCCGGTATCCAGTCAGAATCATCACTAATGTGTGTGTTTTTCAAGATAGTTGTAACATCTTGCATCAAAGCTTCTGAGTTCATCCTCTGTAACAAATTCACCATAGTCAATGGCAATACTTCCACATTGGCCCCTGGACCATGCTTTACTTGAATTAGGCCTCATTCCACATCCACAATTGCACCAATCTTTATAAGAAAATCCAAACCAAGTAACACATCATAACTATCTATATCAACTACCATGAAGGTCATAGTGCTACACTCCTCCAACCTTCATTGGTACTTCGTCAATCCTACCGAGGGCCTGTGTGACAACTCTTGATGTTATTTTATAAGTTTCAAATCCAGTAACTAGATGCATTATGCCCAGTTCTCTAACTATAGCGGCAGCCATAATAGACATGGAGGCTCTAGTATCCACCAGTCCTTTAACAACATAGTTGTTGATCTCCACAAGCAAATGCAAAATCTTGTTTCGATGTGTCTTGTTGATGCAAATCTTCCTTAGTGCTGGAATTGTAGAAACCATTAACACTTGATTTTTTATTGGCTCTGAATCTTTCTTTCGCCTAGCCAACCTTACCAAACTTTCAATGTGTTCTAGTTCCCCTGGAATCATCAGAATGGTTTCCATAGGTGAGAAGGAAATCTTTCCTTTTATGAAGTGTGCAAGAATTTTAGACTTGGCTAAAGTGTCCCCATTTGTACCTACTCCATCTCCTACAACTTCAGGGGTCGATACAGCCCCTCTTGGTGCTACATTAACAGGAATCCTCCTTCTAGGCACTTGGGTGTAAGAGAAAAGATTTTCATTCCTGCAGAGCTTGTTAAGCTATTGCATGGTCACCTCTTCATCATTCAGCAACACCTCCAAGAAGTTTGTTGCTCTAGAGTGTGATCTCCCATCCTTGGGTTTCTTCTAACATTTGTCTTCAGAATGCCCTAAACCTGTGCAAAAGGTACATTTTATTCCACAATTCTCTATCCTATGAGGCATACCACACTTGGCACATTTTGGCTGTGGCTCATTTGACCTTGGACAGGTGGTGGCCAAATGGTCCCCTCTTTTGCAGATTTGGCATCCTCCAAATACAGTGGAAGAAAATGATGCTTCTGGATTGTGTATAATCCCTTTGAAGAAATTGATAAGTGTGTTGTTTAATGTAGTGACCTGTTTCTCCATTATGGTTTTTGAGACCCCTTCTTCTTGTTCCTCTTTCAGAGGTTCAAAAGGAGTCTCTCCAAGCTCGCCCAAAACTCTCTTTAGTTCTGTTATAACACCAACTAACTCTTCAATATCTGTAAACGTCCTTACCACACACAATTTTCAAATTTATTGGCCTCAATCTGGCTAGAAATCTTCTTTTCTGTTCAATGTCTTGTATCCTACCCCTTTGAAACAATTTGTCGAGTATTTCTGAACTTTTTCCTTGGGTTCTTGTTTAATCGCATCCAACTTCATCTTGATGTCATCAACATCTATGTCCCCATACTTTTGTAGTATTAGAATCCTAAACTGAACCCAATCGGCTGGTGCTGGTTGCAACCTCCTGAACCATTCCTTGGCCCTACCTATCAAATTTAACTTCGCAATCTTGAACAATTTGTCTACATTCAGATCTCGCACTTCAGTAGCCATGGTAAGCCTTTCTACCCAGTCATTGACATCTTCATGATCCCGTCCCTAGAATAATTCATCCATCCCCTGGGGGTTAGTCATTTTGCAAATGTTCAGTTCCAAGCTAAAGTTGCAATATTTTCTATTGCACAAATGTCCTTAGACCACATTTAAGTAGCCAAAGTCCTATCCAGTTTCTCATCCTATTATGTTCCTATTGAGTTTGAAAAGAACCAATGCTATTGGAATGGAAATGTTAGCCACTAAGTGCATGAGGTCCAACTCCTTTTGGATAGATCCTGTTCTATCCTCCAAACATGCCACTATGTTAGAAAAGAGTCCTAACAGCACTGGCAACCACCTTACTTAGACTCCAAAAGCATCAAAATAGTTCATTTCCAGACGTGTAAACCCCAAGGATTTCCATTGATTCTTGATCCTAATTGTGACTCTTTCATACTCGAGATACTAGGTGCAACAACCTTTCCTTCAAGAAAGAACCAATTGCGATTCAATTTGAAAATTTAGACTGATCACCTTCTGCTGTTGGTCTTAAAGGTACAACATGAGATGGAAAAGTGGAAAAACTTTGCTCATCTATGGATTCTTGTTGGAACTGCCACCTTTCTTTTGGATTGTGCCATATCTTCCAACTTATGATGCGGGACCTTGATCCACAATGTTCCATGTTGAGTAGGTGATCTCCAATTTGAAACAAGTCTTCCACACCAAGGATGTACAATCTAGTAAAATGGTTAGGCGAAACAGCAAGCTTGGGAATCCAAATGTCTCCTATTCTAGGTACATTACGCTACCTCTCAGGAAATGAAGGTGTTACTCTACGCAAGGTATGAGGTGTAATAATATTGCATATGTAGCTCTTAGGTTAACCCCCATCCCCTTGCTCCATCCCTTAATTTCAACCAAACTTGAATGCATGTATAAAAGCCATTATGAGCTACTTCTACTCCCACATCCCTAACTCGGTTCATCTGGGTCTATTCCTACAACTATTACTATGCCAAAGCCCAAGAAACACAGAACTACTGCTCCTATCTGTGGTCCATCCTACCCCTTTGGATAATTGAACCTAATGACTATTCGTTGCTCACAAATTTCCTATGTTACCTCATCTATACCAACCTCATCTGCACTAGATGATGACATGATACTTCAACTACCATCATACCCAGACACACGTAAGTTCTACTGATGTCACCAGACCTGATTTGGTTCTGATACCAAAAAGAGAAAGTCCACAAAACCTCTAGTTCTCTCATAAATCCATTTTGTTAGAAGCTCAGTAACTCATCTCCTGTCAAGGAGGCAGTATTACAACAGTCCTATTATGAGGTTCTACAACTTTTGACCCTCCATTCTCGGCTGGTTCCTAAAAATATGCACACTATCAACCTATCCTGAGTCTACTACAGTAGTATCTTTTGGTTGCTATTGGAAACAGTGGCATTCTTGTATTGTGAGTGCAAAATGCTAGTAGGGTTTGGCTTGAAGTTAGAACTCTTAATGTTCATTCAGTTTGTGATGAGCTGTTAATTCCTTTTTCTACCTAGGTCAATGAACACAAATGCTTATGCTAGGGTTCAACACGGATCAACTTTTGGGCTCTGCTCAACAACTGAATTAGGTGCACCAAGTTGGCTTACAACTACTCAAGAAGGGAACAAAATTTTATGAAAAACATGGATCTATGAATGCTTGCTGTAATATCTTCCATCTTACTTCTCTGTTTCATTCTCATTCTGCCCAATCCCAAGGATACCCACAAAGAGGTTTTTGGCTCCCACTCAGGTGTAATGAACTACCCATTGGATAACCCAAGCAAAGTCTCCCCCAAAACTTCTATAGATGTAGTTTTTATATGCTTCTGATTCTACTGCTCAAACCACCTTGAAGCATCATTAGCCTTCAACATCAACCCTTGATTAGTCCTAATTCTAACCAGAACATAGAGCCGGCCATCCTATAGTTAGTGGCACAACGGAAGAAAAACACAACAACTAACTATCTTGGAAGCTCCTCTCTTACCACCAAAAACTACCCTCATTCTACCTGTCAACCTGCCTCTTTCTCCTTTGAATCCCATCTTTTATCCTTGTCCAACCTCCTGCTCTTCTTGCCTTTCTTGCATCCATAGATCGCACTTGGCCATCCATCTCTAGCCACCACCCTGTCTCACATACACACAAGCAACAAACCTTCCAACTCATAGTCACTAATAAACAAATGAAAAGATAAACCTTGCCGTTTGCATGAAGAAAGTTGACGGTGGGTTCATCACCTAAACCCTAAAAAGAAAATAGCTTTCACACTATAGAAACCTAAAAGATTCCCTGTCCAGTCACTCCTTGCCTAGTCACAGTATTACCCAATCCACAATCCCAAAAGGATACTGCAAGTTGCAAAATCAATTTTTACTCCACAATTTGTGTGATCACAACTTTAGATCCCAAAATAAATTGCCTCACATTTTATGTTTCTCAAAGCACTAAGTCGATGTGTATTGTTAGATAGTCTTCCAAAACAAGTTAGCATCAATACCCAACTATTGGAAAGTATCCAAAATTATTGGAAACTTCATCTTATTGGTTGGATGGATTTTAAGTCTATTTTCATCTATTAATCAATTGATATATTCCATTAATCATAATAGTCATCAAAATAGTTGCATGGTAAAAATATTCTACAATAACATATAGTTGTATTTTTATGTATGTATTAAAATTATATTTACGATATATTATATATGTGTGTGTGGTGTGTGTGTACATTAAATATGCATATGTACGTATTTTGTTCATATTATGAATCTCAAAATTAATATTTGAAGTTTTAAATATGAATTTTTAAAGTTTTTGCTTCTGTTCAAAAATATATTTTTAAGTCTAAAACTATAATTTCAATTATGAAAAATTTATTTTAACATTCTAATTGATGTTTCAATTTTCAAAACTGCTTTTGTATGTTTTTTAAAAATTATTGAATTTCAAAAAATTATTTGAATCTATATTTTAATTCAAAATATAGTTATTGGAATACTTTTATTAGTATTTTAATTCGAATAAAAACTATTTAAATCTCAAATTTGATATTTCAATTCTGAATTTCAATTTTTCAATTAAAACCATTACTCTGAAATTTTATATTTCAATTCTGAAAACCGTTATTGTTTTTTTATAAATTATTTGAATTTCAAATTTGATGTTTGAATCTGAAAATTGCTATTTCCATTCTTTAAAACATTATTTGAATTTGAAAACTTAAAAAGCTTATTGGATCCAAAAGTTCATATTTGATTTCTAAATTATTAATTTTGAAACCGAAAATTAGTATTTCAATTTAGAAACTTTTTAATTAATTACACAAATGGTCACTTTAATTTTCAATATTTTTATTTTTTGAATATGAAAATTTATATTTCAACTCTGAAAATTTTGCATTTAAATTTTAAATAATAATTAGTTTCGGACGTTGAAATTTCTATTCCAAATTATTATTTTGGATTCTCAAAATTACTACTTCAATTTTGAAAATTATTGATTGAGTCTAAAACTGGACATTTCAATTTTGAATATTGTTATTTCAATCTCAAAATTGAAATTTCAATTCAAAAATTTGTTATCTAAATTCAAAAAACTTATTTGATCTAAAAATTCATATTTGAATTCTAAATTAATATTTTCTAACCTAAAAATTAGTATTTCAATTCAAAAAATTACATTATTAAGGAATTATTTGACTTGAAAGTTGAAATCTGAATTCCAAATTATTATTTTGGATTCTCAAACTTAATATTTCAATTTAGAAAATTATTTATTCAGTATAAAAATGAACATTTCAATTTTGAATATTGTTATTTGAATCTGAAAATTGACATTTCAATTTTTTAAAAAATTACATAAATGTTTTAAAATTATTTGATCTAAAAAATTGATATTTGAATTCGGAATTACTATTTTGGAATCTAAAATTTATACTTTAATTCAGAAAATTATTGATTGTGTTTTCAGGGTTTTTCCTACTAATGTTATCCATAAATCAGTTTTATAATTAATTAAAAGTGATTATTTTTATATTATACAAGCTATATTCTTACAATAAAAAAATTAATTACTGTAATTGATGTTATATTTCTTTATTATCATTGAAATTACTTTAGATAAGAATTAATTAGTATGTGCATATCTATTTTTTAGTTGGACATAATTATTCAAAATCTATAATTTATAAGTTTAAATCTGAATTAAAATTTTGGAAAACTTATAATGTACTCGAAATGATTATTTGAGTTATTTTAATTTCAGGGATTAGTATGCAGAATTGAATTTTTTTAAAAAAAATTCTGTAGTTAAACATCTGTGATATCTATTTTTATATTAATTTTACAGTAATTCTAAAAATTAATGTTATGTTTAGCAAATTATTTTAGTTGTAGTTAATTGTTACCAATAGAAAAAAAAACTATTTGACCTAAAAAATCTTTTACAAGAATAAATATAATTATATAGTAATTAATGTAACTAGCTTAATATTTTTCTTTCAAAGATTTGTGTAAGAATTTATTTTTTTATAGTAATTGTTAGTTCATTATTTATAATTTGAAATTAAATATTTAAAATATTTTTTGTAATTATAATTAAATTAAATTAAACTTATTTTACATTAATTATATTATCTATAATTCGACTAGATTTTTAAAATAGTAAAATATTTTTAAATATTTCAGGTATGTAAATATCTATGAATAATGTATTGACAATTTGTGAGTAAGTAAATAATTATTTTGTTAAATATTAAGAAGTTATTAGTTAGTTAAGTAATTGATAATGAATATTTAATAGTGTAGTTTATATTTTAAATATACGTAAATTTAATCATTATGAATTGAATGATTATTTAATTATCTTTAATGAACCATGTATTTGAATTGTTTCAAAATGAAAAAATTAAGTAAAAAAGGTATGAAATGTTTTTGAAACTATAACTTAATTTGTGAGGAAATTGTAACTTCAAAACTTATCTCATATTGTTTAATTTTCATTCTTATTTTGAACACTATATAAATAAGGGGTGTGATCATTCAATTTCACATTAAAAAATTTCGTGCACATAGGATGAATTAATCAGAAAGTTTAACCCAAAACAAAAAAACAAATTATGCACAATTCAAAAGTATATACCTTCCTAACCTATTTATCTACCTAGTTGGTAGATATTTAATTTGACATACCCACCTAAGTCGACTTGTATATTTACCTACCTTTTTACTTAAATAGGTAGGTAGGTATGTAACCTAGGTTTGTAAGCACCTATGTATGTAACTACCTAGGTAACTACTAACCTAATGTTAATATTTTTTTATTAAAGTCATTTTTAAATGCCACATGGCATATTTGCATTGGGCCATGTGTCATAATATAAGATCATCCAAACATTTGAATTGAATGTCCTAAATTACTTCAAAATAATAATAATATTTATATTTTAAATAATTGAATATTGAAACACGTGGCAACACATCATTTGCCTTCAATTGTGACCAAAATAGTTGGATTTTAGTCACATTTGATAATATGTATACAATGGAGTCAAGGGATAAACTTGTATTTGTTAATTTTTTCTTTCATCCAATACCTTTAGTCATTTACAATTAATATTGCATGCAATTTGTTTAAAACAACTAAGGAGATTTTAGTCCCAAATGTTATTTGTGACTAAAATTTAATTGCAGAGACTAGTCAAAAATACATGTTTTCCTTTTAGTGAAAATGAACTAAAATAAATAATGCCCTTTCTAAAGGATTGTGCGATATGATAACAAAGTTGAACCAATTCAAGGAATCCATTCATTGAATTTTTTACATGAAAACAGTCCCAAAGGTGTTCAAAAACCATCCCAAAATGACCATTTGTGATGCGTAAAACATTGCAATGTTAACTTGAAGAAATTAGAAGAAAGTTCAAAATTTTAATCAAGCTCGTAGTTTTTATAAAAAAAAAGGAAGTAGCCATTTGATTCAAAGTGTAATATGGTGATAGCTAAAATGGTGTCAAGAGGTGTGAATGCAAAGGTCAATAGTGCCAAAATGTGAATTGCTTGATATATTCCCTTGCATGTCCAAGAACTAAATTGCAAAAAAAACATTTCTAAACTAAAGGATCATGTTGGGGAAAAGGCACTAAATTTAGACTTGCTACCAAAGCTTGGGCCCATAAAAAAACTCTTCCTATAATTTTTTTTGATTGCTGATTAAGAAACGCTTGAATTGAATCCAAGTTTCCCTATGTCTTGTTGTCCTTCCACAAGGGTGTAAAGTAAGACACCATTGTAGTAATAAAAAAGAGTAAGTGTTAAGCTATCACATCATAAAAGTTTTATGCCAACTTAACTGATGGAAAACAAAACACCATTTATACATCACACTATAAATTACTAGGGACGCAATTGTATAATTGAAAATGTCGAAAGCTTAAATGAAAGGACCCAAGGACATCTAATGACAAAATCTAAATCTAAGTTATTATAAACGAGGTGGAAGCAAAGGAAGATATTGAACCAAAATGGTCACAAGGGTTTGGATTAGATGAATTACATGTTTAATAGGAACATTGATGATGAGTTAACTTTTGACTAATGAACTGGCACCCACATGTGGGGCAAAAAACTTTAAATGGAATTTGCAAGCATGTTGAGGAAATAGGTGTACATTGGGGGGTTTGATCATGGGCAACTATAAGGGTTGATAGAGTGAAAAAGGGAAAAGGTTTTACCTATGTAGGATCAAGGGGGTTTGGAAAAATGTAAGGTTGGGGCCCCACATTCATATGAAAGGTTGAGGGCTAGTTTGGGGAACTAGTAAGTGGTGTGTGGTTTGTTAAAATGGGAAGGGGATCTAGTGGGTGGTTAATGGTTTGCATGGGAGATGGGGTGGAAAATAAATCTATGGTGGCACATGGTAAAACAAATGGGCGATGGGAGTTATGAAATTCAATGAGATACAATGAACTAAGGGACATGGGATGTTTGGTGCCCATAAAGACGGAGGCCTACTAAAAACATAAGCCCCATTTTCTAAAGACTACCTACTACTATAGGGTAAGCTTAAATTTACAAAACCAAGCACCTAAAATTAAGCAAATTAAAAGGAAAAAGATAAATAAAAAATAAAATTTAAATCTTAAAATCATAAAACCAACCACAAAAAAATTCTAAAAAATGATTGTAGTGGATTAGATACCTTTTTCACAAAGATCCCAATCCATTATAGAAACTATGTTCAACAAAGTTTCAAATGATACCTAACATTGCAATGGAAAATGTGTTGTGTCTTCACACATTCATAAGGCACACCATGATGTTCTTGGTTGGTCGGGTGACCCAACAAGGTATGTATTTAATGTTGCATTGACCTTGATTCGCTTTGTAAGGACCCTCTAATATCAAATGTTGTTATTCCCAATTGTTTTCCCTTGTGGCTTAGGTCCCACAATCCACCTATGTCGTAAACCAAATACAAAAGGGGTGCATACACAATAAATGGAGCCAATGGGCCCCAAGTGTAGGTCCTTTCTAAGGAATTATGGTTTTTCAAGTTTGAAACATGGCCTCCATGTTTTGGATAGGGCCCATTATTAGATGTAATGCCAATTTCAAAAATTTAATTCACATGTGTTTCCATGAATTTTTGAACAATATGTAATTATATTTATTTTTTAAAGATAAAATCTCCAATAAATCAAATGTTAGATTTCAACAAAAGGAAACTTGTAAATATTTTTAAAATAATATGTGTTTCAAACTTTCAATGATACATTATACATTGAGTATATCAAACATACATTTATTTAACGTCATTCCAAATGGAGCAAAACATATTCACAAAAAAAATAAAAATGTTATATAACACATTCAATATTCATGAAAATGCAATATTTGCTTATACCAAAATATATGTTTTTTGTTTGAAGAAGTTTTTCAAATTATGTAGTTTTAATGATCAAAAGCACATTTAGACATTTAAAAAAAACTATCGTAGATAATTAAAATAAATCAAATTTTTAATGAGACCATGCCCTCATAATCATCAATATATGGTCATCCACAATTTTTCAGAATTAATGGTTTGGTGTTATATAATATAAAGGACATTCAAAATTTTGACCTTATACACATTGAACTATCCATTCCTTACTATACACTTTATGAACAATGAAACATATCAAAATTGAACAAAATTCATTTTGATAAAAATTCATAAGTATACAAACATTTTGAAAATGATTTCATTCAATTATAATCCTTACAACTCATGTAATCAATTTTCAAAATCATGGGGATGCAAGATTTTATATGTGTGCACATAGTCCTTAACTCCTTTTACTATGAACATGCCCAAAGAAAAGAAAAGAAAAACACATAAAGAAAACCCTTTAATTCAACCTTTTAGTGGTTTGGTTACCTAGACAAAATGGTATGTTTAAGAAAATATAGTCCAATTTTTTTTTTTCCTCTTTCTTGATGCCTATCTATGAGCTTGTCGAAATTGCAAGGCTTTGTTACTTCCTTCCTCAGAATGTAGACAAAGTTGAATACGCTAGAACTTTCTATTGACCACTAAAGAAAACTGGCCCCCAATTATCATTGCTGAACTACAAGAGGACTTTTTTTTTGTTGCTACTCACCAAAGAGCAAGGACACCTAAATCACCAAAGATTATATTTGTTTTCACTACGTATTTCAAAGGAGGCTTGGTTGTTTCCAAAGTAGTCAATGTGGTAAGCGCAATCTTGCATGGAGGGAGTTGCTTCTAGAGTAGTCAATTGGCAAACGCAATCTAGGATCCCACACCACCAAAGCAAATTAAATATTCTTTAAACCTAATGTGTGACATGGACCTTTGTCAACAAGTTTTTTTGGATGACTAAGCCCTAATCAGATGAAGTAAGGTGACATTGCCTTAATAAATGAATTAGGGTGTTGATGGATGGACTGGTAGAAAATGCTAAGAGAGCGGACGATTGGCGATCATGAACATTAGAAGAGCTACATTTTTCTTTTTGATGTTTTTGTTATTTTTTTGTGTTTTTGTTATTTGCAAGTTATGAGGTTTGGTTTGTGTTCTTCATGGAGAGTTGACGCTCAAATCAAGAACTAGCAATGGGGTGTTATTTCTGGGATTTTCTTTTATGGAGTTATGAGGATGATGCCAAGGATGGGTGGTGTGCTTGAAGTGGGAGGTGGAAGATAAATGCCAAGATGATGAAGAAGCTAAGAACACATTGGTTTTTCAAACTTTTGTTTCTCAGTTTTCAATTAGGATTGTTGTTGAGGATTTTTGGGAAGAATGCCTGAGGATTCAAGTTGCTATGGTTCTATTGATTAGACTTCATGAACTCTGCTGCGCTGAAGTTGGTGAGCAAAACCTTAGGTTTTAGTGTGTTAGTAGGGACCTCAAGACAGAAATGATGAAAGGCTCTAGTGGGTCATTGGGGCTGGCCATTGTGGAATATCCATCTCAAGTTTAATGTGCTTGGGATTGCTGTTGGGAATTGGGAAAATTGAGTACCTGAGCATTTAGGAGCTCAGAACAATTGCTATGCATTGGGGAGTTATTGGGAAAATTGAGAGAATCACTGCAGAAACAGCTTGTCCAGATTTTTGTCCATATTTTCTCCATTGCCTGAAGCAAATTCACCACTGGGTTTGGGTTGCTGATCTTAGTAGACTTCACTTGTTATCAGGATATCCACATTTGTTGGCCAGGATAGCCCATAAAGAGAGATCCGGAGCGAGCTGATCTGTCATGGTCCATAGCTTTATTTCTGTAACAGTATCGTAGATAGAGTGTTGGACGTATTCCTAATTTGTTGGTGTGTTGAATACACCTGATTACAAGACTGCAATATTTTGAGTGCATGCAATTTGTGACAGTGGGTTAAAGAATCTCTCCAACCCAGGGAGAACTTTCAGAACTCAGAAGTCAACAGAAATCTCAAAAGTGTCTATGATCGATTCCTATCTATCTACATACAGAACCTACTTCTTTGAGAGCAATTTGTGTGTACCTCCTTATTCGGTGACAGTGGGTTAAAGAATCTCCCCAACCCAGGGAGAACTTTCAGAACTCAGAAGTACAGAAATCTCAAAAGTGTCTATGATCGATTCCTATCTATCTACATACAGAACCTACTTCTTTGAGAGCAATTTGTATGTACCTCCTTATTCGGTGACAGTGCGTTAAAGAATCTCTCCAACCCAGGGAGAACTTTCAGAACTCAAAAGTCAACAGAAATCTCAAAAGTGTCTATGATCGATTCCTATCTATCTACATACAGAACCTACTTCTTTGAGAGCAATTTGTGTGTACCTCCTTATTCG
>Ga0209611_10005783_pt1 | contig 20556 bp, 13 predicted proteins | sample S1TSphgellanicum_3_FD_187693 | JGI IMG/M metagenome (GOLD analysis project Ga0209611, IMG submission 187693) | Host-associated microbial communities from peat moss isolated from Minnesota, USA - S1T2_Fc - Sphagnum magellanicum MG (SPAdes) (version 2) | ecosystem: Host-associated > Plants > Peat...
GGGGGGGGGGGGGGGCGTGGGCGACGGGTTCACCCGGTACAGGACCGGAACCCGCACGTTTCTAGTCACCGGGTGTAGGCAGTCATTCATTCATTCGACAGGCTATAGCGGTGAAAGTTGAAACACACAGGAAACCCATGTTTTTTATAATTATTTTTCTAAAAGTTTATTCTTTTGTTTTATTTTATATTAATACTTTCTCGTGTATTTGGACAAGAATCATCGAGTTGGAGGATCACAAGGATACCTACCTACAAATGGAATAATTTTCTTTTGGTTTTTGGCCTTGCTTACCAAGGCAAGGATATTATTGTGTTTAGGTTCATTAGAGAGAGTATGGTAGCTTAAGGGATTTTGGCCCCTAGGTAATAATAATAATAATAATAATAATATAGGTCTATTTTTTTTATATGAGGATTTTTGAAAGATGATATATTTTGGCTTGTGTTGAAACTTGAGATTAGTTCTAGAGTTATAGTAATATCTTGAAGGATTTTGGTTTCTTTTTTAAGAGGATTTTTTTTTTGAAGATTATATTTTTGCATGGTTGAAATATTTAAGTTTCCATAATTCTTCTTTTGCCTTCAGATACTTTTTTAATTGTAAATTGCAAGGCCACAGTGTACAAACTACAAGCCCATTTTATTTTATTTTATTTTTTCCCGGGTTTTGTGGAGTAATAATAATAGTACTTGGATTTCTGATGATGGTGGAAGATTTGGGGTTGGGCAGGTGATTTGTCTGTTCTTCCGCCCACGTAGTTAAAAAAACCGTGCGTTTTTTTCTTACTGTATTTTCGCCACGATTGTACGTGGAAAGATCGCACCAGAACTTTACCATTCGCGTCCGTTCCCCGCAAGGGCTTTGGAAAAATAACTTCAGAGCTTTTGGAAGTTACTTTTTCCTCCTTTTTTTGTCTCTTTCTGCCCTTTTTTTCGTCTTTTCGTTTTCTTTTCATTTTTTTTTGCCTTTTTTCATCATTCTTTGCAGAACAAAAACAAGAAAGCAGAAAGATACCAAAAATGAAGAAAGAAAACGCTTTGTTTCTTTATGTCAGAGAAAGGTCTGCGTATAGAGACCCTGCCAGCCTCTTCTTTTGGGTTTCATTTTTGGTGAATAGTAAAAGAAATAATAATCAGAAATTTTAGCCACGTTTTGGTTGGAAGGGGAAAAGTGCACAGTAGTGAAATTGTAGACAAATTCAACAAGTGAACCCGATGCATTTATTGGTAAATTTTTGCAAACAAACTTAAAGTTGTACAAATTTATGAGACCATTTTTAAGCCTTTTCAGGCACCTATTGTCATCTCACATTAAGGGCCAAGCACCAAAAGCTCAGGGACCCATTTGAAGCAAATCGAACCTGGAATTGGACCGTCTTCATGTTACAAAAACATCACTTTTCCTAAGGTACAATGAGTGTGTTTAAAGGGTTGGGGGTCCAATTCAAGGGTCCAATATCAAAAATGTGTGATGGACATGTGACTGGATTATTAAGCTAACCTTTGGTCTTTTCTCTTTTCTTCCTTTTTTCCATGGTCTTTTGTTTTATGTTTTATGTTTTTTCATTCATTTTTACTCTTACTACACACTATGAATGAGTGTAAACACAAAATATTGGTGGCTCTTGTTTTTACTATGGTCATGCATCAAGTGATTGCATAAGTGGTTGATTGCACAAGTAGTTATTGGACAACATTGGAATATGATGAGTGCAATGTTGTTTTTCATGGAGTTTGTTGACATAGCATTAGAATTTTGTAACATGTGGAGGTATGAAAAGGTAGGAGGATACATGAAAAATCAACTTTTGGGGAGCTTTTTTTCAAAATATGACACATTTCGCTCATTGATTAGGGTTGTGATCCAAGTCTTGAGAAAAAAAATACACACATGAGAGAAAGCATCCCAATTGAAATTAAAATAGCAATGGCTCTTGCACGACTAGGTAGTGGAGATCATTTGCAAATGTATGAAGAGGTCTATGGCATTGTAGAAAGGACATCATCAATTATAGCGAAAGAATTATATTTAGTAATTAAAGAGCACTTGAAACCATTGGAGAACCCTAAATTGACTAGAAACAAGATCAAAGAAACCACTACTAGTTCTAAGAGCTTGCATTGGATTTTGTACATTTTAAGTGCCATAAATGGTAGTCATATTTCAATTCTTGCAACCTAAGGTAGACCCAAAATCATATTATTGTTAGAAAAGGTTTCATTTGGTATTGATTCAAGGAATTGTAGACACAAAGTGTAGTTTTTAGGATTATGATGATGGGTGGGCGGGAAGTTTCCATGATTGGGCTCTTTTTCAAAAACATATGTAGGAAGCCATGTGATGAAAGACAAATTCTTACCTTATAAGTTGATAGGGGATGCCACTTATCCAATGTGGTCATGGTTTTATTCGCACTTCAAAGGTGAGAAAGATGGAGTATCAAAACACAAAGCACATTGGAATTTTATACAATTTAGTAAGAGGATGTTAGTGGAAAGGGTTTTTGCAATGTTGAAAAATAGATTCAAAATTATACTAAAGATAGTAGACATTCCATTACAACACATGCCACACTTGGTCATAGCTTGCATATGTTTACACAACATGTGAATTATTAACTCGGATGGCTTTGACATGGATTCAACTTTGGAGGCTCAAAGAAATGTAGAAATTGAAACAAAAACAACATTTGGAAACTTGAAAGGAGCTGATTTTTTAGGGTTGCTAAAAAAGCAATTAAATAATGAAAAGGTTACAAAATCCAAGGATGGTGGATGGAGATGATAGAAATGACATGGAACATCAAGGTGAAAATGAAAATCATGTGTTGACAACCATGGACAACAATCCTGACATGAAAGCAAAAATAAAAAAGATGTTGATAAAAATTATGGCAACTCATGAAACTTTAGCAAAAACATTTTGAATTTAATTTGAAAAAAGATGCAACATTACCTTCCTAGATACATCTGATTTTAGGTGAAAATGTGATGAATGATTCATAGGTTCACATCTTATGTAGCCTACAATTTGTCTATGAAACATCTAATTTGAACATCCATGTTTTTGAATAAAACATTGTTTTCAATGAATTATTGTAACATGGTTGTATTATGTTTATCCATGGTTGAAAAATGTTCATACACATCAAGCTTTTTTTTTTTTTTTTTAATGTTTTTAACCTCATCTAGGGTGAGAGGTTTCTCCATCATCTCTTTACTACCTTCATCTTTTGAAGCACTATCAAAATCTACTTTGGATTTTGGACTACCAACAACTTTTTAAATTTCATTGGCAAAAGTGCTCACATGTTTCATCACATTTCCAATCTAATGCCACCAACTATTTAATGCATCATAAAAAGGACATTCATGACAATCAATACCTAAAATTTCATTTGCAATTTTATCATCCTTGTATTGTTTATAAATTGCATTAAACTTCCACTTGTAAACAATTGGAGTCCTTGAAAATCCAGGGATGGAAGTTAACATATAGGTGGAACTTCAACCATGTATCCACCCCTAAAAATCCAATTGGGATAAGAAGCCATGAAATACAAGTTGAAAATAATCCCTAAAATTTAAAAATCATAAATGCAATACATGGATAATTGAAATAGAAACCATGTCAAATCATTTGAAATAAAGATTGTTTGGTGGTTAGCTCCTCTCCCTTCCCCCAAAGAGATAGAATTCAATCCCCATAATGGATGAATTGAATAAGGGCAAATGGGGGGCAAGGGGGGCAAAGGCAAAAAGGCCCAATTGGCCCAATCTAAATATAATTTTTTGTAAAAAAATTTTCTTATTTGCTGCAAATTTCAAACTTCAAATCAAATCAACTATGGTTTCAAAATTGAAAAAAAAAAAAGAAAAAAAAAAGGATGAAGACAAAATTTGCATTGTTTTTTTTTGCATTTTTGGTAAATTCAAGTTCCATTTCTCCTTTTAGAATAATGAGGTGTATTACTTCACCATCTAGGTGCAAACGGGATACAACAAACCAACATGATTACTTTTTAAAAAGACTATATGTCCTTTTTGCAAAAAAAAACTTTTTCACATGAATGAATTTTGGAACAATTCTTTTTGCAACTTGTTATAATAAATGTTTATAGTTGTCCAAGTACATGACATGTTTTTTTAATCATTTTTTAATAAATATGATTTTTAAAAAGTGTCTTGACTCCTTTTTAATTTAGTTTTTTGTCTTTAAAAATGATAATAATTTCAAATCATAACCATTTTTATGTTTTATTATATGATAAATTACAAAAAAAATTAACACATCATATACATTTTACCCCATTTATGTGTGGCAAAGGACTTTTGAAGTTCTAAAATTTTGAATCAATTTTGGATAGTTCTTTGAATTTTTAAAGTTTTAAAATTCCACATATTTTAGGGTATGAGTGGTTTTTTAATGTGGTTAATAGTTTTTTATCCTTTTAATTTTTTTCCCACCAAATGTGTTTTATTGTATGAATCCTTGTGATAGTTCTTTGCAAAATTGACTCATGTTTGATGCCATAAGTGTTCACTTTTAAAGGTTTTAAATCAAAACTTAAACTTAAAATTTCATCAAATGGATTTTTGGCTTGAATCTTTGACATTCATATGAATGAAAAAACAATAACTTGCCATGATTGCCATGGCTTTAAATGGAAAAACATAAATATATATCAAATTTTGACTATTTTTCTTTGTGGTTTGACAACTTTTTTTGGCTCATTGGATTGTTACTACACCCATCCACCAAAAAAATTCCAACTTTTTCACCTTTTTCATCTTTGTCTTTCATCACAATTATTTTCTTCCTTGGTGGAATTTTTTTGGAATGGGAACCAGTTTAGGGATCTCTTGTAAATCCAAATCCCCTTCCACTTGTGAAAATTGACGCTTCAACCTTCCACTTTTTGCCTCACCTTCCAATTCACCTCCATTTTGTGTACGTGGAAAGGCTAAAAATGCATTCCTTTTAACAACCACCTTGTGAATATCCATAAAACCAACCATGTCAACTCTAAAATTGGTCAAAAATGGGGAAGCTAGTGTGCTTTCTACAATGTCCTCAATCCATAACATGTCAACCATTCTCATAAAATTTGAACAATAAAGGTAAAATAAAAAAATTGAAAAGAACGAAAATTAAAAAATGAACAACCTTGGAGTATTTTAGCTTACATTTTGGTTATCCAAACCATGAGCTTTCCTTTAAGTTTTTTCTTTATTTGGACCAATTAGGTTTCCCTCTAAAATGATGCCATGTAAATTAAATCACAATTTGATTTGTCTTAATCCTAAATCCTCATCTAAAGGCCTTGGGATTAATTTAAAGCTTTTGACCAATAGGAATGTTTGATTTCATTAGACCCTACTCCTTGGACCCTTATTTTAAATGGTCGTAAAGTTATGGACTAGTAGGGTAAATTTGCTTTCCATTAAACACATGTTGGTAATCAAACATTTCTAATTTTTTTTGGTTTCTTGTTTATTTGGAGCAATCTAAAAAGTTATGAGAACACATTAAAATAAGTTCTACATTATCTCTTTAAGCTCCAAAAGCAAAAAGCAACACATAAAAAACACAAAACATGTCAAAATCACATAGTGCATTTTTATTATAAATTATCCTTATTTGTAAATCTCATATTGTCCTTTTTTTGGTCCATTTTGAGTGATTTAAAAAACTATGGGTGTGCCAAACTAAGTTCTACATTCCTGTTTTGAATTCTTGAGACAAAGGAACAACAAATAAGTGTCACAAAAAACATGAATGTGTTGAATTTTAAATCATATTTTAAACCAATAATCAAACACTAGTTCCCCACCTATTAATCGTAGCCTATGGTCAGTTTCATCATTAAATAATCCTTAAAACCTTGAAATGGAATTTCGTAAAATGTACGCAAAAAGATGTCAAAAATAATAATTATTTAATATTAACAATCACAATTTTTTTGAAAGTTTCTTTTACAAGCCATTACTCGGCATGGAGGTAATGGGGATAAGTCTATGACTCTGGTTGGTGTTCCAAGAGCACAAAAAAATGTGTGTGTTTTTTAGAGAACTTCATGTACTACAAAAAAATAACATTGTTGTTGCACAAAATATTTTGTTGTTCTAATTTTTTCCTTTCTTTATCACCATGAACTACACATTAAATCATCTTAGAAAATCATGGAAGTTGTTGTAATAGCACATGAGATGTAATTGTAGAGGAGTTGTAATTGCAAAAAAGTTACTATTGCAAGGGAGTTATAACTACAAAGGTGTTATAGCTACAAAGGAATTGTAACTATGAAAATGTTGCAGCTATGGAAGTGTTGCAATTGCAAAGGTTTTAATTACAGAGGTGTTGGAGCTATGGAAGTGCCAATTACAAAGGTGTTACAACTATGGAGGTGTTAGTTGCGGAGGTGTTGTAGATGGAAAGGTGTCGCAATTGCAAAAATGTTAGGTACGAAAGTGTTGTAATTGTGGAATTGTCATACCTAGACCATGAGCAACAACACATTAGATCATCTCATAAAATTGTGGAAGGAGTTGTAATAACACATGAGTTGCAACTATAAAAGAGTTGTAACTTTAGAAAAGTTATAGTTGTAGAAGAGTTGCAATTGTGAAAGTGTTGTAACTATAGAAAAGTTACAACTACGGAAATGTTATAATTGCGAAGGTGTTGGAGTTGTGAGGTGTTAGTTGCAAAAGTGTTGCAACTGCAAAGGTGTTAACTATGGAGGTGTCACAATTGCAAAGGTGTCGTTACTATAGAGGTGTTGTAACTACAAAAATGTCAATTGTAAAGGTGTTGCATGTGCGAAGGTGTTGTGGCTATAAAGGTGTTACTTATCAGGTACAAGCACTAACTTTAGGTAAAAGGTAACAAGCAAACACTAAAAGAGTTAAAGCATCTTCTCGCACATCACCTCCTACATGTCTGTCTATTTATTGTTTTGGTAGCAATTGTTGTTGTTGTTGTTGTAAATATTTTTTAAAACTTTCATTCAGATCCTATTATTGTTTCAAGTGTTTCTCCCCAATTCTTTTAGATCTTGTTGCTGGTTTCAAGTATTTCTCCTGGTTCTTTTAAATCTTGCTATTGTTTCAAAGTCTTACTTTTAGTTCTTTCACGTCCTATTGTTGGTTATAAAACTTTCTTCCAAATTTTTTAGATGTTGCATTTTTCCATGTTTTATAGAATGTCGGATATACGTGGGGATTAATTGTCCAAGGCATTCATTGATTCATCTCCAAGTGTTGGTAAAATGTTATTCCACAACAACACATGATGATTTATTCTCTACAACCTCTTATGGGTGTTTGTGTTTTTTTTTTCACACATGTAGCAAGTGCCAGGTGTTCCTCCCTCTTCTTTTAAACTTATACCTATGAAAGTGGGAAGAAAGGGCAATGCTGGAAACTAGGTAACAATGGGGAAATCAAACAAAACCACAACATGGTTTCAAGTAGTGAAGAAGGTTTTCAAGTCAACATCAAAGGAAAAGTTTAAACAAAGATTCAAATATGGTGAAAGTCAATAGTCCCATGCACTACTTTCATGATTTTTGTCGATTTCTATACCAACTTAAATGTGACAAAACTAATCAAACTTGAGCAATAGACCAAAAGGCAGACAAGAAAATCTCAAGTTGTTGTTGCTTATGTTTTTATGTTTGGTATTTTTGTCTTTTTCAAGCATTTGATGCAAATTGTTGGCCACCTTGCACGGTGCAATGTGAACAACATGTGGTATAGGAAAGGAAAAAAGAAAGAAAATGGTGATCGTTCTAAATTTGTGATGGTTTCATTTGTGTGTTGCAAAATATCCATACTAATGAAAAATTTAATAGCAACATCACGACCTCGACCAAAATTTTGTTTTTAAAGGCCAACACTTCTTCCACTTCCTTTGTTCAAAAAAATGAACCTTGATGAAGTTGAATAGTGATAGCAGTAAGGACAAAATAACAATAATAAGTAACCACCCATTACTACTACTACTACTATCATAAAGGCGGCAGCAACTGCCACAAATGCACATGTGATAGTTAATAACAACTCTTAGGAGAAGGAACACAAACGAGAGTCATCACCACCACTAGTAGAGTATTATTACCAATGGGAGTAATCATGCAAAGCAATTTGCATCAAAATTGGTGCTACATCAAAAGCAAGATGAAAGTTCATTAACAGATCCAACAATTACCAAGATTGAACAAGCTTTTGCCAAAAATTCCTTAGTATGTGAAAGAATAATTCCATTTGAAACTCCTCCTTCTTGAAGCAATTATTTCAAGTGAATTTGCATCACCTACTGTTCAAGTATAATTTGTTTTTTTTCTTTGATCATGCACATAAATTGCATGTTTCTAAATCAACAATTAAAATAGAAGGGTCCTACAATGAAACTCAACGAAATTTCTTTTTTTTCTAGCAAGGTCTTTCAAATTAAAAATGCTCCTGATATCACTAGGGGTAGGTTCTAAAACTACAACCTTTAAATATTTGTCCAAACATTGTTGCATGATAGTTCTTATATATTTTTTAGGGTTTAGATCACTATCATCAAGGTCAATTGGATCACAAATCTTTATTTCTTATGTAAGATGTGATGATAATAAAGCTTTAGTCGCATTCATTCCTATAATGCTTCCATCTAAAAATTTGGATTGAACTTTAAAGTAGGCCTATTTTTTCCCAACCTTTACAAACCATGGTTTTTCTTTCAATGAGTTGTGTCCATGCATAAAACAACCAAGCACAAAGGTGAGGTTTGATCACCAACATTCAAAAATCCACTTTTGGATATATTTTGTTCAACAATTGCTCCTTAATGGTTGAGGATGTCCACATATGGAATTGTTGCTTGAAAGAATGTTTAAATGGTTGTTTGAAGATTACATCTGCATGTTTAAGCTTCCTCATAGAATTTGTAGATATGAACACCAAACAAACATGTGGATATTGTGATTTCATTTAATCCATGAATTCAAAGCGTTTGTGAACAAACCATCAATTGATGAACCAAATCATCTTTTGGTTTTCTAACAAATTTATTTCTTGCATTACATCCTTCATGTAAGGAATTATCATTTCAACAAATTGTTAGCATGTTTCAAGTGTGGACCAATGATTAACAAAGTATGTAAAATGAAAGCTTGCCATTAAACAAAAGACTCTTCTTGTAATTTTTGGAAGGAAACATCTAATTGTTGATCTTGTGAAAATAATCTACAAAGGTAAGAGGTTTCCATTAGCCGAAGATGATACTACAATTGTAATTTGTCTTTTGTCCTCAATCCCCAAGACACGAATGTTTTTTTCCCCTTTCATCTCCCATGTCCTTTCTCCTCTTATAGGTACCAAATGAACACATGTTTGATCTATGTTAATGACCAATGTTACAGAGATGTTATATGATTTTACAATATAAGCCACCCTGTAAGCCATTTTTGTCCCTTGATCTACCCAATTTGGTGGTAGTTTTGTTGTTGTCATGATAGCTAATTTATATGATCAACCTAAAGTAATTTTCATAAAATGCTTCACCCATGGTAGTGTAACCTTGAATGAATCAATTAGCAATTCAAGAGCTATGTGTTCAAAGAAACCATGGATGATGGGTTGGACTATGGGTCTTAACAAACCTTGTCCAAATCATGCTTTAATATTTTGCAATAAAGATTGAAGTTCCCCTTTTAATTATGGCCTATGCTTGAATATTGTAACCTATTGTTGTGATGTTATGAAAGTAGTACCTTACTCTATTGAATTTTGAATCCCTAGTTTGAACCTTCCATTAAATATGAATCACTCTACTAAAGAAGATCTTGCAAGCTTGTCAAATGGACTTGTGTGTTCTATTGGTTTTTTGTGGAATGCTCATAAATAATGTAAAACATTAGTTAAATTCATGTGCTTTTCCACCGCAATTTGAATTGAGGGCCTTTTTGTGGGTCAAACCATTGTGTGTAAAGTACCTCTTTTCTTCTTAGGCCTTCAATTAATTGTTTCTTCATTGTTTTCTTGCTTGATTTGTTTACTAAATGAATCTAATGTCAATTGAGGTTACAACTTTGGCCTTCCAACTAAGCATTTAGTTGTCTCCATTGCATATTTTATAGATTAGTCCTTTCATTCTTAGCTACCAACATTTTTATTAAAGTTGTTAAAACCAATGTGATGTGCCATTTTTGTCAAATCAACACTAACATTGGCCAAATGTTCCCACAATAAAACAAAAATTATAATTTTGTTATCGTGCATGTAAGTTTAATTATTAATAAGTAATAATTTAATTATTAGTTATAAAATTTATACCTCATCAATAAATAATTTTGCAACCAAATTTCGATCGTTGAAGACTAACCAAGGCGACAACTAGTTGCAACCAAAAAATCGTGGTTGTTAAAATGACAACCAAAATCAAGTCACCATTTTTTATTGATCAAGATTTTTTTAAATGTTGGACTATGATTTGAGGTCTAGACAAGTCAACTGAAAAATCATGGCTATTGAAATGGTGACTGAAATCTAGTCACCATTTTTTAATGGTTCAATTTTTTTTTAAGGTTTTTTTCTTTTTGCATTAACGACTGAATTTAAGTTGTTGGACCATGATTACGATTTGGATAGGTCAACCAAAAATCATGGTTGTTGAGATGGTGACCAAAATTTGGTCACCATTTTTTAATTGTCCAAAAACATTTATGTTTTATTTATTTATTTTTGTTTTTCTGGCAATGACAACTAAGTTTAAGTTATTGGACTATGACAAAGGTTTGTACAGGTCAACTGAAAAAGTGTGGCTATTGAGATGGCAATCAAAATTTGGTTGCCATTTTTTAACAATCCAAAAAAATTTAAAGTTTTTTTTTTGCACTAACAACCGAATTTAGGTCGTTGGACTATGATCGGGGTTTAGATAGGTCAACCAAAAAATCATGGCCAATTGAGATGGCATCGAAATTTACTTGCCATTTTTTAACATGCCAAAAAAATTTTAATTTTTTCTTTTGCATTGGAGACCAAATTTACATCATTGGACTATGACCAAGGTTTAGATAGGTCAATCAAAAAATCGTGGTTGTTGAGATGGTGACTGAAATCCAATCACCATTTTTTAACGATCTGGATTTTTTTAGAGATTTTTTTTTGCACTTGCAATTGGATTTAGGTCACTGGACTATAATTGAGGTTTGGACATGCTAGCCGAAAAATCATGGCCATTGAAATGGCGACCAAAATCTATCACCACATTTTAATAGTCCAAGTTTATTTTAGGTTTTTTTGTTTTGCACTTGCAACTAGATTTAAATCGTTGGATTGTGATTAGGGTTTGGACAAGTCAACCGAAAAATTGTGGCCATTGAGATGGTAATTCAAATTTGGTTGCCATTTTCTAATGGTCCAAAAAAAATTTAAGTTTTTTTTTTCATTGGCAACCATATTTAGGTCATTGGATTGCAATTGAGGTTTAGATAGGTCAACCAAAAAATTGTGGATGTTGAATTTTTCGAATGTTGGATTTAATAGTTTAGACCATTTTATTTTTTATTTTTTAGCGACCATAAATTTCCATCGTCATTGGGGTAAACTTTTACCCTTATATGAAAAGTTATTGTTTTGACCTAAGTTGACCCTACGTTGACCCAAAATTGACATGACACAAGGCTGTGCTAGTGTTTAAATAGACGTGACATGACAAGGCCAACACTAATAACCTTGATTTCTACTTCATGACGCCAGGCTTTTTCATGTTCTTCCCTTCCTATCTTTTGAAACAACTTGGAGATCATGGTCTAGTGTGCCATGATTTTGAATCTTTAAATTTCCTTGCTAGTGACTTGGTGCAATTGGAGATTGGGAGAGGTTACACTACCCAAGGCAAAGACATATTTGTACTTATAAATCATCCAAAAGAATGTTAGTTTTATGAACACTATCAAAAATGGGATAAGTAGGTGGTTGAAGAGGGTTGTAAGTTGTAAACTTCTAACTAAAACCATCCTAATGCATTAAAGAATAGGTAGGTTAAAAACAAAATAAGAATGAGATTATGAATATTCATGCTTGTATAATTTGTTCTCATTGTAGTTCTTTGAAGCTCCAAATTGAATCACATGCACTTGTAAAAACATTCACCAAACTCATGTCAAGGATATTTTTTAGCATTCATAACTCAAATACATTTTCAAAAAATCAAAAAATATAGATGTTGAAAAACTACCTTTCCATTTCTTCCAAATTTGGCACAAAACATTCAAATGATTTCAACAATACAAAATGAAACAACAAGCAGATTATTTTGATTCATAATTTTCCAAATGTTTATTAATCTTGTTAAGAAAAATTATAATTGATTCTCGATCTTAACAAAGTTAGGTATGTTGTTAGATACACATACATCCAGTAAGTAGGTAGTTTTAGTATGTACATCCAACATGTGATGAATGTTTTAAAAAATTATAAATTCAAATGGATGAAAAAATAATAATTTCATTATGTTAAAACAAAATGGTTTTTTGAAAATAAATAAATAAATAGTTTTATAGTGATGAAATTGATCATAGTCTATGGTATCGATAATTACATCTCCTCATTTTATGTTTGTTTTGAATGATCTAAATAATTGTGGTGTGCCAAGTTGACTTCTAAAAAACCTTTTGAACTTGAAAGGCAAAGGAACAATGTTTTTGGATTTGAAGTTTTTAAAGAATTTAAGTCTTTGTTCTTTGACATGTTTAATCTATGCCTACTCATAAAAACTTTGATTGAAAATTGCATTTCAAGACCTTCCTAAGCACAATTTCCCACATTAAGTTGACACCCAACTTAATTTCATGTAATTTCTTCGAAACAAGGGTGTATTTGCTAGGATGGAACCCTAGCCATCTATTTAGTGCATCTTAACCCATCTCAACCATAGAGTTAAGGAGGTCTTAAATTGTTATGCCCAAAAAGGACTTATTATGTTACCATTATAGCTTGGACCTATGGTTTTGCCCTCCATTCCCCAAAGTCTAAGGCGTAATGCCCTAATAGCAAGGCCTTCCCTTATATAAATTGTGCCCAAACAATTTTCCAATCACCACATGCATTATTGCAACCCTACCCTTGGGCTTGTGACCAAGGCGAAGGCTTGCAAAGTTACAGGCCAAGAGTGAAGCTTGGGAATCACATTTCATGCTCCTGGGAATGCAAGAGAATGTGAGGGAATGAACCCGCACACTCCCAAATGAACTCCCATTTTGGGAGTTGGAGTCCCAATGGACTTTCGAATCTTCAAAGGGCGATTACAGGGGTCAGAAATCATTGGATTGAGAAGTTCCTTGTATCATTGGAAATATCTTAGAATGTAGATGTCTAAAATGGGCTCGCATGACCCATTTGAGTATTTAAAACACAAGTTATGGCCAAAAGAAAGGCCGGAGTCAAATTGCCAATTTGATTCCCGACCACTAAAAGTTAGGAATTGTTCTAATTTCCTTATGTGCAGGTGGCGTGCCACATACCGTTGGAAAGATTTTGATGAAAACTAATTTTGCTTTAGACCTCACCTTAATCAAAGGTCTTCACACAAAATTATGCACTTCCAAAATCATAGGAGTCCCAATTTCGAGAATTTTGAAAATTTCGAGACTCCCACTTGGAAGTCTCATGACAAAATGACATTTGGGTTCTAGCCTTATGGCCAAACATAGGGAATACTATAAGGGGGAAGGTGGTGGCTTCCCCTAAGTCTAGGCCGTGGTGAGTCTTGTGAGTTCGTGTTTGCTTGTGGTTCATCCATGCACCAAAAGTGTTCCAACTATGCAATAACCAACTTGTTATTTAATTTGTGTAGGTCCATGTGAGTAATTGAATTGCTTGTCACTCTTCCTAGTCTTCATCCTGGAGCTCCAGCATGCCCCTTTACCCCCAAAGTGTTATGAACCAAGGAACATGCCCCAATTATTCATCCTTCTGCTATTTTCACATTTAGATTTACAATTGAATCTACCAAGGAGTTCGGGGGTGCGTCATGCATCAAATTATGTATTAGAGAATTCACCTTTCAATACACCTTACAAAATGCATTTTGCCTCCTAATGATTAATAAAGTGAAAACGATAAGCCAATAGCCAAACCTAGTGATGAATTAGAAGGTAAAATTTATGTTAAACACATTTCCGTAATGTAAATGGTCTATAGGTAGTTTCATAATAGTATAAGAAAATTAATTTTTTTTAAAAAGGTAAAAATTTATAAAAATTGCATTGCCAATTGATTTTACCATTTGAAATAACCCACAAATTTGTCATACTAATATGTATAAACCGTTTGTTTGGTATGTAAGTTTGCAATGAACATAATGATGAAATTTTACCAAAATTAGTATTTTAAAAAAACATTCACATTGAAGGGGAAAAGAAATAATAATAAAAGAAAACCAACAACCAACCAAAAGACAACACTCAAAAGTGCAAACACAATGATGGGGGCGGTAATATAAAGCTAGGAAGAGCCATCAAAAGAGGGCAAATGAACAACCTATGTTCTAAACCTCTCACATGACACATGAAATAAATCAAACAAAATAATGAACGAAATACCTTAAGAAACACCTAACTAGCCTAGAAAATCCATCTTTAGTTACAATTGTTTACCTTAAGATGGAAGTTGTGTGAACAATTTATAAAACCATTGACACCTTTTGCCTTTACATTGAATGCAAATTGATAGAGGAGTTCAAGTTATAATGAATCCTTTTTATGAGTGTGTTAATGGGAAAATGGATAATAATCAAGTTTCCCAAATTAGAGGATGATGATTAAAAAACAAGGGGGGATTTGAACCATAAAAAAATGGACAAAAGGGATAAGTTTGGACATTTGACCACCTACCACATGAAGTTTTTGAAATATAACCATACAAAACACAATGTTGAAAACATTTACAACATTTGCTTACATCACCACCCATTTAAGGTGAACATTCAAGGTTACATGAATACCATGCACCACTGCCTCACACCTTCTTCTAATTGCAACACAAATTAATGGAGGATAAATGAGCCAAAAAATATGTTGTAAAATGGCAATCATAAAATCTTGTTCATGTTAATTGATATAAGACCTCTCCCATTGTAATCGGTCAAAGGCTTTCCAAAGGTTTGACCTTGATGTTAAAAGTCCCACAACTTCAAAGGCCCAAGCTATGCACCCAGGGATATGACATGTGGCAACATATGAACACATTAAGAACAACTAAGGAAAGTCATAGGTTAAATCTTCAAGGTCAAACGAATCTTAAAGGTGTTCAAATTCCATGCTTAAAAGGCCTCTAATTGAAAGATGAAATACATTGATGAATGCTAACCTAAAATATTCCATAGAAAAATCCAAGTCTATATTTAATTGAAACTCCGTCAAGGAATCTAAGATGGTAAGGATCAATTTGAAGGGTGGAGAACCTACAACATGTTAATTATCTCTAATGTGTATGGGGCAAAGGTTAAGGGGACAAGGGCTGTAATAACATGAACATCTTCCCCAACATGTCTCAAGGCTAAATTCTACTCAAGATGAAAATGAGGGGGGATGGCAAAAAAGGAGGGGTGGGGGGATCTAAAAGGAGGGCATCATCAAAAGTGGGTAGGTTTTAAAATAATGCTATTGTAGGGGCTTATGTGTGTGATAAATGTTTTTCCTAAAAAATTTCCCAATAATTTGAAAAAAACCATCACAAGTGCATCCTAATCTCCTATGTTTAGTCATTCCCCTTCAAACATGTAGGAGAATACAACATTGTGGGAATAAACTAAAAAGGTGCCATGTGGCTACATCAAACAAGTCCCAAGCCAAATGATTTGAAAAAATGGAAAATAAACCACTTTTCTTATTTCAAGGCAACTATAATGTGCAAGTACAGGTGCAAGCGGGGGAATCCAAAATGAAAAGCACCTAGGGGTAAAGATTCAATGCCCATGCCCAAGTTGCCAAAATGGGAGGGGAAGGCGCCTAAAAAGTATCTAAAATGACCTCCTTGATGCTTGAAAAAATGATTTGAAAGGTTTAACATCACTTCCAATGACGAGACATGCCATGGCTTTTAGATAGGTCCCCATGATTGAAACGTGGGATGTCACATTAATGAAGGGTTTGAATCCTACTCCTAACATTCAATGAAAGATCAATCAAACCACATGTCTAACATCCCTTAATTGATTGGGACAAAGGAAGATGGACATGATAAGAAACCTATATTACACTAACACAAAAGAAAGACGAAAGATGAACTAGCAACCAAACAAAAAACTTAGGAAAATACATAAATGGATCAACAACCCATCAAGGATGAGGAAGGGGTAAGGGTAGGGAAGTAAGGGGTGCATCTCCAACAAAAGGTAAGGTTTCCATTGAAATGGATTCAAAAAAATTTCTTTGAAAGCCAAAAGAAAATAAGGCCTGTGATTGCCTACCAAAAAAACAAAAGTTAAACAAATAGGAAGGACACACTCATGACATGTTAAACATTTGACATCACCTTACTCCATTGTTAAAATCCATTCCTTTAACTACATCCACCACACCCATTGGAAAAACCATCAAACTCAAGCACCGAAATCAAGTTGTTATTATAACAACACACCTTGATGTGATTTTGGTTTTTCCCTTCCCATGGGTCTTTACATTTCTTCGAGTGACATGAAGGTTTTGGGCAATCCATTGGTTCTCCTTCTTTTACTTCTTCTTTTTTCAAAGATGCCCTCAACAAAAATGTGCATCATGCAAAGGCATTTCCAAGTTTAACAGATTTTGATGTCTTTTGGGATCCTTTCTTGATGTTTTACCCAAAATCATTTTATCTCTTTTCTTCTCTCCCTCCTTCCAAAATTTCAATGTTTAAAAATATATGTCAATTGAATTGTGTTCATGTAATTACCCTACACCAAATGGTCTTGTAACTAGTGCAAACACAACTTTTGAATGTTATGTAAGGACTAGTTCCAAGTCATTAATATGAATACATTTCCATAACCCTCAAATTGGAATTAACATAAGAATAGAAATTAATCCACACATATATGAACAATTTCCTAATATCAACAAAAATGGGATGCCAATTGAACAAAAAATTGTTGAAATACAAATAGGTAACAATATTTTTCACATAATTAAAATAGTCAAATTTCCTATAAAATTAGCCACATGACATACTATACATTGCACACAAGGTTTAACACTTGTACATGTAGTGTTTGACGATGTAGGCATAATAAAACATGGTTTATCATACACAACATTATCTTGAATCCAATCTAAAAAACATTTATATTTGTTTTTCACATTATCAAACAAAAAATTTCAAGTAGATTCTATTGTTAAATAATAAATATTTTGCCTCAAAACCAATGTTCGATATGAACTAACAATCCATTATTTTCAACATTATCGTGCATAATTCACAATAATATAATCCCTTGCTACTCATTCTCTTGGTGTAATTTTCTTTTATAATCTACTGAAATGAAAAGAATGAAATTTCTTAAATTTATCATCAACTTAATCAAATTATATCTTGTTGCTACTTTGCCCTAGCCCCTTTTTCTTAAAAGAAAACTTGCCATCATGGTAGCAAATAAAATTCCCATTTAATTTTATTTGTGAAATAATTAATCATTTAAAGAAAAAAACATGTGTTGACAATTGCTTTCTTAATTTCTGAAAATTTCAAACATTTTTTAAGAAATAACTTAAAATTTAACACTACAATCTTTCTAGGTTATCTACAAAGATGCTTTGGCTTTAGGGTTTTATTTCTTTTGGGGTTCCCATTTTTCCACTGGTCGTTCCCCTGCTCCCAGTTCCCAATGTTGTTCACATATTCCTTGAGTCTCATTGTTTTAGCCCCCCAAGTCTAGTTCCCTTACCTTGATTGCCATTCTCTTCATGACCATGAATTGTGTGCAAATGGGCAAAAAAATGTCACAATGAACATCACTTGGGTTAAATTAAACTAAAATAGCCTGTGCCATTGGCGCAAGTGTGAACACATTGAGAGCTCAACTGATTTTTCCTTCCAAACCCAATTTTTTGCAATTTTTTTGAATTTCCCGCATCAAAATCCACTCAAAAATCAATATCTTTCACACCTTAGCTCTGAAAATTGTGAAATAAACTCTATTAAATGTGACTAGCTGAGGGCTTTCCAATACAGTTTTCAGTTTTGATTTTATTTCAGTCATTGTTGGGAAAATGGTTCAATAATCAATAGCTTCCACATCGTAACTCCAAACAGTCTCAAACCAAGTCGATGCACCCTTACTCATTGAGAGCTTTCCGATGATAACAAGAGTGTGGCATGAAGCGCCATGGTTTGGGAGATCTTAATGTGATAAACAAAACAAAACAAGGGGTGTCTCACAAGGGGTGATAACACAACAAGTGTGACCTTGCCATTTACATCTCAAAGTATCTCAAAGTATCTCAAAGCAAATGAAGAATTATGGAAACTCAAATATTTCACCATGCAAAAATATATTAATCTTCAAAAAGTCCTCTAAAAGAAACCAAAATCCTTCAAGATATTAGAACTCTATAACTAATCTCAAGTTTCAACACAAAAGCCAAAGTATCATCTTTCAGAGATCCTCATATAGAAATAGACCTAATAACCTAGGGGCCGAAATCCCTTAAGCTACTATACTCTATAATGAATCTAAACACAATATCCTTTTTGCCTTGGTAGGCAAGGCCAACAAAACAACCTACCTTTGCTTCATAGATACATATGTTTTTAAGGTGCTCACATGAGGTGAAATCAAGGGGCACTTATTTTTGGAACACCCAAGATTTTAAGGGGGCGTTATTTAGCATAAAAACCTATGAGATTTTTTTTTATTTTTTATTTTTCCATTTTTCCCATGATATTTTTCCCAACATGTATCATGGGAAAAACAAACCAACAAAAGGGGCCAACAAATTTGAAAAGTGAAATGCTCACTCTTCTCGTGGGCATTTTCACTTTTTCAAACTACCCGTACTGGTAGGCTTTTGTGTTATTCTCTTCATTTTCCAATTGAGTTTGGCTCCATTTCTTGGCATTTTCGTAAATCCCGTGTGGACCATGGAACTTCAATCGGTAAGGCAAAGATGTGACTAAATTCATTCCTTCCTTTGTTTGGTTTTGGTTTTGGTTTTTGTCTTTTGGTTTGGTTCTCGAAGAAGTGGTCCAATTGTTTAGAAGCCCAAGTATTGCAGATTCGAGCAAATCAACTCTGGCCCTAACTTACTAGGTTATGGCAAATATTATTGCCATAACTTACCATATTCTGACTATGAGTACCCTAGCAGCTTGGACACATGTCTCTTCAATAATTAATTAATTTTGAAATTTTAATTTCAACAAATAACATCTATCTGTGAAGATAGGTTATTTATTTATTTATTTATTTATTTATTTTTTATTATTATTTTGTACTTCTGAGATCCACTGAACCAGGATGCTTCGGATCATGTTGTTCTTGGTGCCTTTGAAAGCTCTCGACGAGGAGGGGTGTATGGGTTTGGTTCCATGACGTTTGGACTTGCAGTGCAAAAGTTCTTGAATATTGAATGATTTTTTCACTGAAAATTAAATTAAATCATAACTGAAAATTTCAGAGGAATGGGAATGTGCATTTGGTGTTGTTGGAAAGATCTCGATGAACACAATTTTTAATGGAATTTATTTGGTAAGATTTGGATTCAGAATGTGGGAGATATTGATTTAAAAGTGATTTCTGCCACTAAGAAAATTCAAATAAATTCCAAAAGACCAGGTTTTTTTTTGGAAGGAAAAAATCAGTTGAAGACGTGGTAACACTTGGGCCAAGGCCACACTAGTTTTCTTGAAAGATTCAATATTTTCCTTCAAAAAAAATTATTATTTGATTTTTGGGGGAAAATTGCAACATTTCTGAAAATAAATATAATATAATTAGTGTTGAAGTTACCAAGAAGGTAGTAGTAGTAGTAGGGTGGTAGCCTAGGCAACATTTTTTTTGAAAATGTAAGAGTTTTTTCCTTTTTAGTGTATTTGGAGGCTTGCTTCCGAGTGTAAAATCTCACTCACGGGGCATTTCGGAAACTGAAACACCCACATTCTATTTCCCGAAACACCCTGTGTCAATTTTTTTTGCTCGGTAACACCCTTAGAGAGTGGGAATTCCAGAGATAAAGCACCTCCGGCCACAACTTTACTTATGTAATATATATATATATATCAACCGACACAACCAACTGCCAGTTGCCTTGCTTGACCGGCATCACTTGCAAGTAGCGAGAATACACGTGCCTTTGACGCCTTTCTTGTTCACATTCTCGAGGAATAAAACCCACCTCTTCCGGGTGCATGCTTATGCACTTTACGAACGGCATATGAGAGAAAATGACAAATTTTCAAAAGGAAGCACCCCTTCCAAAACCTATCTACAGGACTCCTTTTTCTCGAAAAGAAATTTAAAAAAACATTCCGAAAGTTGCTCCTTTCTAGCTTTGTTAAGTTTTTTTCCTTCCTTTTCATG
>Ga0209611_10005784_pt1 | contig 20551 bp, 14 predicted proteins | sample S1TSphgellanicum_3_FD_187693 | JGI IMG/M metagenome (GOLD analysis project Ga0209611, IMG submission 187693) | Host-associated microbial communities from peat moss isolated from Minnesota, USA - S1T2_Fc - Sphagnum magellanicum MG (SPAdes) (version 2) | ecosystem: Host-associated > Plants > Peat...
CCACTCAATGCCACCCCTTTTTCCTTCACATTTTTGCACAATTTCTATTCCACCAACCTTTCAACACTTTAGTAACCCCCTTTTTCTTTCATATTTTTGCATAAATTCTCTTCGAGGAACCTTTCAAAGCTTGATTACTAAAGTTCTTCACCAAGCCTCTTGACTCGAGTAATTGCATATCGCCTGAGCTTAATTTCCATTCATAATGATGACCTCCATAAAGTTCCAATAAGAGAAAAATAGAAATAGTAGTAGAGAAAACAATGTTACATCGAAGGATGTACATAACCATGGCCTTAAAACTAAACACCAAGTTCATTTGCTAATAGGTACATTGTATTTTACTTTACATTGTAAAAATGACCATTTTCCTGAATAATCAAACTAGATGAGGGAAATTTGAATTGGTAGCCCACCACCAATCCAATTCCATTATTCAACAAATTGGGATTGAATTGACAACAAAACCACTAGAAGGTCACAAGGGGTGGTGGTTTCTTATTTTCTTAATTGTATTGAATAATTGAAATGACCATAAGAAAATAAAATTCCATTGGGTTCAATTCCTTAAATAATCACAATGATTAATGATTAACTTTAGTTTTAATTTTTATTACATGCTTGAATAATAACCAAATTGGGATGTTGAATGCAAAATACCTTGTCCATTAAGTTTTTAATTTTCATCATCTACATAATAACAATTCAATTATATGGTTAATGCATAAAAAAAACTTTTTTATTATGTTATAGTTTCTTAGGTGTGGATGTGTTTTGAATGAACCAACACCTACATTAATGACCATGGTAAAAACCATAAATTTTGTAAGTTCTTCCTAACAATGCTAATTGTCCCATCTTAAGACAAAATTATAATCTTTCACAATGTTGGGCAAGTATATTATTATTTTCAATGATTGACTAATATGGTTTATTATTATTTTTTTCCAAAGAATTGAGATGGTTTTATAAAAAAAATTTACAAAAAGTTAATATCTTTGAAAAGACTCTTTAACTTTTTTCATTTGCAAAATCACTTCTTCCACAATCGATTTTTATTTCATTTAGATTTGTTGGTTATATTCAACAATTCTTTAAGATCAATTTTAGACTCTAAAATTCAAACCACCACAAAATATTTCAAACTTATAAATATTTGATATGTGAACACAAAAAATCAACATACTTCATTATAGATTTTAACTTAACTCAAAAACATCAAGTTTTGAAATTTGGCATAAAAGCCCAAGTTTCAAAATATTTGAATTATCAACATTTAAAATTATTATAATGTTTAATATTAGGCTTCTTTAAATTCATTTGACTCAAATGAGCTTTTAAACTCCTTTAATTCCTCCTTTTAATTGTAGTTGAAAATCTATCAATTCTACAAAATAAGAAGGGCCTTGCAACAAACCCTTGCATCATTTAGCCAATTCTTACTCACAAACATCAACTTTTCAAAAATTATTACAAACATCTTCTCAAGTTCGTGAGTATATCAACAAAGGAAAAAAAAATTAGTTTCACTCAAAGAACCAACAATCCTTTATATTTGTTAATATAATAACCCAATAGTTGGAAACATAAATTCATGTTACTTCCACCACTCCAAAAAAACACTTGATGTCTTTCGTGCATTCATTTGATGTCTTCAAAATATCAACAATTTTCAATTAACAATCCCCATCATAGATTCATCAGTGCTTGCTACTATCTCAAGGATATCCAAACTACAATCTTCATCATTTTTGTTAACAAAAGTTAAGAAAAGAACTTTCAACTTTTGACAAAAGATGCAAATAATGTTAAAACTTCAAAAACATAATAAACAAAGATCCATCATACTCTTCAACTATTGCCAACCCTTGTTCATGACCAATAAAGGAAGATCTTAATTTCCCCAACTTTTGTATTTAGGATCCAACATTAAGCACAACATATTGTGAGCTTTCCTCTCATCATAGTTTGTCAAAAAGGAAAAAATAAAATCAATGACCCCACATACTTCTTTCTTTATGATTATTACAAGACTTCCCAACTCAAAATGCACACTTGAATCATCTTCCATCAAGGTATATATACATGAAGATTACTTATTTTTTCCTTCAATTTAAAGCTCATTGTTATGGTTGCATATTGAGCATCACTCAACAATTAATGACCCTATGATTAGTTTAAGACACATATAGTGACAATAGGAGACAAACAATTTAGAGTCATCCAATATGTAAGTCACGTGAGAGTAGGGGGTACACATCTAGTGACCTTATATCTAGCTAACACTAATATACTTGTAATAATATAAAACAATGGCTACTCTCTTATTTGAAATAAATTTTGTCCTTGGAAAGAGAAGCCGGTCGGATTTACCTGAGATATGAAGCATTATTTTGTCGTGAAGGTTCGGTCGTTTTTTTATAGATTATATAGTCTAGATGTGCAAGTCTTAGAAAATGGAAGGATCTGTACAAGTTTCAGGCATGTAGAGGAACCTTATATCAAATCAAATACTCATCATTATGCTTGTAAGCTTCACTTGGAGGGAATTATTGAGCTTCTTCAAACATGATTACTTTACTTGCAAATTTGCACAAATCAATTCTATAATTAGAATTGAAAATGGTAAAAGTAACAATTGAAAATGGTAGAAAGAACAAAAATCAATTATGTAACTAAATTGCAAAGGAAAAAGTTGCAAAAAAATTAAGTTGATAACCAAGATAGGACAAATAAGAATATCACTTTGTTTTGACAACTGTTTTCAATTTGTGTGGACAAAGGCCTATATCAATCCATGTTTTCATCCATTTTTGTTTCCATTTCCTTGACTTTTTAAGCCATGTTGTATATTCCTACAAATTTATTTGGGTGGATTTGATGGAAACATACTTGAAGCTTTTGCAAATTTTCTCATCAGTAGTTGCATACTAATAAGCCTTGGAAAAGGCATATCCAAAACATGTCCCTTGGAAAAAAAAATCCACACCCAAAGTTTCACAATTAAAGTTGTTAACTTCAACGCTATTATCATTATATTAAAATTAGAACCTTCATGTTTCACATAAGCAATGATGTTTTTGTCAAACCATATTGCTCCAAAATGTCTTGTAGATTTTTAATTAAGGCTTACCTTGAAGTTTCAAATGCTTCAAATAAACCAATTGTATTGTGTTTTGGCACCCAATTTATTACAAGCCAATGGTGTAGTGTTTTGACCATCAAGGCAAAGACATCATGTGGCCCTTTGGACATCCAAAGATCAAAGTTGATAATGGCAAAAACACAATATGCTAAAATTGGCAAAACATATGTTGTTTTTTCTTTTCAACCAAGCTTGGTAACATAATTTGATTAAATGTTTTTTTAAAAATGAACACAAAATGAGGGCACAACTATATTACCAAATCTTTTAACTGAATGCTTTCAACAAATTTAATACACAAATGTTTCTTGATAACAAAAAACCAAAATTCTCCAAAAGTTTTTAATGTTACACATTATCCTTTTTGAAAGGATGGATGGCCCCCAAAAAAGATGGAAATTATATTTGAATTTATTGTTGCCCTTTTTTATTGGAATTGTTGTGTTATTGTTCATTTTTTTCTTAATTTTTTTTGTGATTAATCCATGATCTACATTCACATGTTTTCTCAATGCACTTATATCATTACTTTTGAAGTAAGACACTAAATTATTTGTACACCTTGTTTTTTGGTTAAAATTTGTAGGACCCATTCAACGATTATAACACACCATATATTGCATTTGTTGTGGGATATTCACATTCACTTCGAACCCATTGTTGACAAAGTAAAATGTTCAATAAAGAGAATTTCTATCATGAAACTTTCAATTAATTCTTTGAATTTAGGGGCCTTTTAATTAGGGTTAAAGTTGCATAATGTATGTACAAGATTATTCCATATGTGGCCATGATGGGCTTGGTAAATTTTAATTCTCAAAGTGGGGTCAATTTGAAAGGTGAAGATGATTCTCATTTATGTATCTCATGTTGGTTTAGTTTGGCTTTCAACCAAGTACCTTGGGCTTTATGGGGACTAGTCACATTGTAGGGCTTGATGTGCAACAACATTATATCAAAAATTGTGAACAAATGGTTGGTTTTTATCTTCAACCTAAGGGAATTAGTGTAACTAGAGGGGTGATCAAATAATTTTAAATTCATGGATTTTTTTTGAGGGCTTTAAAGAGAAGGAGGAGGTTCTTTTCTCTCTCTATTGGGAACCCATCCCATTATTATTATTTTTTTACACTTATTTCCTATGATTTTTCTCCTTTCTTTGTTCTTTTTTTTTCCCTTCATTTTCCTTTTTGGACTTTCTCTTTTATTTTTTATTTTTTCCTCTCTACTATTCATAGGACTATCCTACAAGGACAACTCCCTTTTGTACTCTTTTGTGGATCCGAAAGGAAATTTGAAAATAAATTTCTCTCACACACCTTTTTTGGAATTTTTTAATTAATAGGTATGGTGATTTAGGAGTTAGTATATGTAAAGGGGAAGGGAGGTGGCAATATTACCACCTTCACAAATAGCCCAAAGGAAATAGGGAAATGGATAGTAGAAAATAATTGGACCTACCTACCTCCATGGATGGGTGTGTTTCCTAATGTTTTATTTGTTTGATATGCTTGAAGGTTGTTGCCCAAGCAATAATTCTATTGCAATGTAAACTCACTATTCTTGGATTTGATATCCTCACTCCAATATTCAAAGGATATATCTTCACTTCAAAAAGTCATTTTGTTACAAAATATAATTACCATCCTAAGAACCTTATTGTGTGCACCTCTTATGTAAAACATTATCAACTATATTATAAATAATTGTACTAGAGTAAAGAGGGAGCATCATGCTTTTTATTATTTTATTTGCTCTTTCCACTAGGCGGAGTAATCGTAAGGCCCCTTGTTTGAGCTTATTTACAAAAATCAATTTGACTTTATCATGGTATACATATTTAGCCTTTTATTCATTTTGAATTGGTTTTAAAATAATAGTTGATTTTCAATTTTCATATTAGTTTAACATCCATATTCGTTTGTTATCAATTGAAGTCATTACATGTATCGATCCAAATGCACACTCTCATTGAAAAAGTTCAAGCAAATACTGTTGAAGATCCAACATGAAGTTGGTTAATTACACATAATAGCCAATCATTTTGCTTCCCATTCCCCTACCTGCTCTATCACACATTGAAGCTAATAATGTTACAATGAAATCAACACTCAAACCTTGCACACCTACTATTAATTGCTAGTAACTTTTCATTACAAAACAATATGTTAATATTATTAGGTTATTGCCAAATCAAGATCAAGTTGGTAGGATATATACCATCCCCAATCTTTTCCTTTTTGGGTGAGAAATTTCAAACTATTACAAAAAAATTGAAAATTTTTGTCACAAATTTAATGATTTTTTTGATAAAAAAATCATCAAAATTAAAATGATATTTCAAAAAAATTACATTTTTTCCCCAATTTTCTATAAATGGTTCAAATAGGTAACCAAAAATATATAATTTTTTTTTTCCTTTCATAATGTTTAATAGCTAAGTTTGGTTAAATCAACTTACAAATGTTTGCCACCTTGGCTACATCACAAAATTGAAAAAAAAAAAAACCTATCCCCAATCAATATGAATGACAATATGGGGGCATATAGTATCATATACATAATGCAAAAATGTTTATAAGAGTGAGGCATGTTCTATGATATCAATATTACTATTAGTATTAATACTTGTCATATACATAACATACCCACCCCAACACCAAAACTCAAAGGGTACCTATACAAGCAAATTATACTTTTTAATTTCCAAGACAAGAAAGATGGGATGAAAACTGATGGAAATACAATCCTTCAAATAAGAGGAAAAAAACACATAGCTTGATAGAAAGCAATTTTCACTTAAGAGTTTAACAACTTTTAACATGTGCCATTGCACTTACATGTAGGGGTAAGGTTTCAAAGACACAATGAGGGGCATTGCCAAAATAAAGAGGCCTAGGACAAGGTAGTAGGTGAGTACTGAGTGCATTTCCACATCTTGGGAATGTCCCCCACCCTTAGGCCTTACTCACGATAAAGCACAAGATCACATTATCATTAGCTTAAACAACACATGTAGATCATGAGGTTGAAGGAGTGATAGGCACCTTATGCCCAAAGTTGGTGCAAGAAGTCTTTTGTAGAATGCAAGGTGCTAATTTGAGGAGACATTGTTAAAGTATATAAGGTGTTCTCCAAATACATGAAAAAATTTCTTGTAGTGTTTTACAAAGTAGTGAAAGCATAACATTAGAAAAAAAAAGGCAAAGATGTAACCCATATATATATTTGCGACTTTATGCAACTATATTTTATTTGCAACTATTCACTAATTTTGGTCATACCTACAATTATGTTGTCGCTATTTTTTTTTTCATCTTTCCAAATGGACAATGTTTAAAAGCATTTTCATCCAAGAACAACCTTATATGACCCATTAGTTGTAATAGTGACCAAAATTAATTGCACTATTGTGGGGTGGACCTAAACCCTAGGGGTATAAATACTAGGGTGTAGTAGGATATATATATTAAAAATGTATAGAAATATGTATATGGGTGTATATGGTTGTATTTAAAAAATTAATTAAGGATATTTTAATGTGTAAATTAAATATATGTATAAAGAGAAAAGTAGATTAAGTTGTTTAATTTAGCTTAACTTAGGTACCTAGCCCAACTTATCCTAACTTAACCTCATCAAATTAGGTATCTAGGTTAGATACTTAGGCTAACTTAATTTAGCTTAGTTAGGTACCTAGCCTAACTTAACATAACCAATCTTAACTAAAGTACATACCTAGTTTAACTTAATTTAAATTAGCCTAACCTAGGTTCTAATTTAACCTAAGGTTGTTTAACTTTGTTTGCTTAACCTAGGTTATGTAACCTAACTTAGTTAGGTATCTACGTTAAGTACATCATCTAACCTAACCTAATTTAAATATGTAGTTTAACCTAGCCTAACACAACCTAGGTATTTAGCCTAACTTAAACAAAGTACGTAGTTTAATTTAGCATAACCTAATTTAAGTACATATTTAATTAATCTAACGTAACCTAGCCTAGCCTAACTTATCCTTTAACCTAACCTAAGTACATGTAGTCTAACCTTGTTTAATCCAACCTAGGTACTTAGCCTAACCTAACCTAGGTATGTACATAGTTTGACATAGCTTAACATATCTTATCAAAGGTACTTAGTTTAACTTAACCTACCCTAATCTACCTTAAACCTAACCCAATTACCTAACCTATTTTAGCCTAATTTAAGTAGCTCCAGTAGCTTAACTTAGCCCAACTTAACCTAATTTATATAAACCTAACTTAATTTAACCTAACCTAACTAATTTACTTTAACATAACCTAATTACTTAACCTAGTTTAACCTAATTTAAGTACCTAGGCTAATTTAACTTAGCCTAACCTAATTTCTAACTTATTTAAACCTAATTTAGGTACCTAACCTAACCTAACTTATGTTAACCTAACTTAAGTACCTAGTTTAATTTAACTTACTTTATTCTAACCTAGGTACTTAGCTTAACCTAGCCTAACCTAACCTAGTTAATTAATTAGTAGTTGTTAGTTAATATGTAATTGTTAGTACATGTGACTAGGTTCAAATATGTTGTTTTAAGTTGTTTGCATTTACAAATCAAAACCATAGATCTATATAGATCTAGAGCCTACATGGCCAATGGGATTGTTAAAATGAAAGCCTTGAATTGTTTTGAGGAGTTCATTTCAACAAATTGAAGTATAGAAAAAAATTGTGACTAATGAGATTGTTTGAATTGGTCCCTTGAATTGTTTTGAAAAGTTGCATTAATAAACTAACTAATACTTAAAACCTTGCATGCGATTTGCATGTGACGCCATGCAAAAAACATGTGAAGTGCAAGGAGCTTTTAACATGAATTTGGAGTTTTTTTGACACATAGTTTTTTGATATGAAACAAAGGGTGCACAAACCATAAAAAATTTGTATATACTTTCAACCTTATGACCTCTTAGTACTAACAACTTGTGCTCATTGTTTCAATTAGTATTAATATGAAGGTTATTGGAGATGATGAATGTAATGCCTAGAAGCTACAATTATGAGCTTTTAAGAAGATTTTGTTCCTATCTAATCCAACTCATTTCCACGTACCCAATTACTTATTGTTAAACAAATTCATATCCTCCCAAGAAGATGTGCACATTCAAGCTTTCTCATTCTATAAAACTTCAAAGAACTAACAAATAATACATCATTTCAAAAATAGTTGCAACATGCACATCTTCCCATTGCAATTTAACAAGCCATCCTATTAACCCTTCTACTTCCACCTCACATTATTTAGGTAACTACCTATATAATTAAGTGTGTCATGCAGGTCATTCACACATGCCAACAATGTTATCGGTAGTGGTCATGATAATTAACATAGTTCACACTTTTGAATATGGAGTCTATAAATAGCCTACATGGCACTTTTATTTATTTGGTTATCAATCAAGGCAAAGTTGTGGTAATGTGCTTCAAGTTCATAAAAAATCTTCCAAAAATGAAAATTCGAGGTGTTATTGACTTTGTTAAATTATCACCTTCAAATTAAAACACATAAACAAACAACAATTAGCAAGCTATTGGTGATAAAACTTTGCAACATAGCTATGTCATCAAGTTCATGAAGTTCCACCACAAAGCTTTGCACAACCTAATACATTTTCACTTCTTTGCATCTTCACTTTATACCTAAATAGTTGCACAACACATCACAAACTTCTTTGAATTTGCATTGCACATGCCTTTGCATCTACGTCACACACCTTTGCATATGCATCATGCACCTTTGTTTTTTTATCATTCTTGCAAAAGAACTAGGGCATAGAAATTTGTTAATGATGAGCATATTTGGTCAATTTGCAAAAAACACATCAATGCTCAAAGTCAAAGGTGAAGGTAAAAATAAAGGATCATCAAGATTGGGAAATCAAACTCTTTGATAAAACACATGAAAATTGGGAGCAATAAAAAGTTATTGTGTTCATCAAATGCAAGCATCATGAACATGTAACTTAGGAGGAGTTGGTGGATTCTAGATCACACATGCTGCATGTAGTGATGGAATAAGATCATAATAAAATTGTATGTCATTCACATCAAGGTGTGAAAAAATAGGAAAATGTGCAAAGATAAACGGAAAAGATTGAATTAAGATTTAAAAAAATTCTTGGATTACCACAAGGGCATTAGGCATCACACATCCTTTTAGGAATTGACCATGGAGGAGCACAACACATATCATTTACTTCATTAGTTCAATAGAAAGAACTATGAAACGATAAATGTGTTTCAAGGTGGATGAATCACAAAACGCACTAATTCATATGAAGGATTTACAGCTTGAAGGTGATGCCAATTACACTATTCCAATACCAAAATCTAACACACAAGAATATCAATATCCTGCAAAGTTGTCCTTCATGTTAAATTTCTTGGGTCATGAACATCCAACTCCACAACAACATGATGTAACATAATAGGTGAGGGCCAATGTTGTGAACTGAGGAAAATTTAATGGCAATCTTCGATGCATCCCTTTTGTGATAAACCTTTTTGACATTCCAACTATATCTATTGCGCTTGCACTACCCCAACAACACTAATTGCGCATGCAAACACACCTAGGGAAGCACATGCATTACTATAAGTGCGCAAATGCATTTTCACATGTGATTGAAACCATAAACAAGAACAACAAACAAATTGTTGAAGGCATGGATCAAATATTAAACCTTACACAATTGCAAATTGAAGATTGTCACATCAAGATCGACATGAATCAATTGAAGTATTTCAAAGAGAGAAACAAAAGAATATTCAAAACAAACAACATGGTAATAGTTCTTTCCGATTTGAAAATAACAATGTGCGATGTTTTCATTTATGATGCAATTGTCAATTTTGATATAGACTCTTCAAAAGGTGATAATGTTAAGTTGCTATTGTTTCAACAAAATTGATACTAAATTCACCTTGAAAATATATAATTAAAATTCTTTAGATATCGTATTCAATTTGAAGATAGAATCAGACTTTTCAAATGCCAAATTTATCTTGAAAATACATTCAACAAATGTAAAGGTTTGTTGTAACAAAATTGAACATAGTTATAATGATTGATCTAGTAGTCCCATGATAATGGAAATACTTGTTGCAATGCAAATTCATGTTTAAACTCCATAATGTCAAATGTATTTTTTATCAATGCAAAACCATGTTCAAAATGTTCAATATCCTCTTATTTTATTTCCAAGATATTATTCAAGAATTGTTATCTAAACTATTTTTGAAATATCTACACCTTGCAATTATGGTTCAATTTCATTTAAAATTCCTTGTCCCACAAAAATTCTTCCATTACCTTCTCTTATACTGGGAACATTATCAACATTGATTCTATTTTCAAGCTCCAATTAGATCATCATTGTTGTAGAGTGTTTAAAGTATCACATGGTGAACATTTGTGAGGAATCATCAACTAAGGCCACAACTAGTAACTTTTGTCCCCAAGAATGTAGGGTTGGATATGTTATTCACCTTGATTTAGTTCAAACAAATCACCATTGATAGCTCTTTGATACAAGCTTGAAGTGGTTTGTAAGATACGAGTGTCATTGAGCTAGGCATACCCACAAATACATATTTGAATTTCTTTTGGTAATCAACAACTTGCAATTACATGTTGTAAGACTTTGACTTGAAAGAAAAATAATCGCTTGCAAATGTCCCTTTTAATTTTTTAATGTGGATCACATCTATGGCACCATGGATAGATGGAAGTCCACTAAAGGTTTTGAAATTGGCCATCATTTCTACCAACTCTTCTCTTTCTGGCCACCTCATTTGGTTTTTGAACATCATATATTCATTGCACAAAAAAACTCTTGAAGAACCAAATGAAGAGTGGATTTGTCGATGGCAAATAATTCATTGCATTCAAAATATTTTGTTCCATGAGCAAGCTTGTAAAATGAACATGCTTCAACCTCATGGTCAATTGAAAAGCAAATTCTTTGGTAACTTTGAAGTGTTCCACCCATCTTGGATCATCAAAAATTGGGAATACCATGTTGTAGACCTTGTTTTTACTTAGTTTCAAGATCCCTACCAAACAACAAATCGAAAGTAGAAGACAATTTATATTGATGAAACATCAAGGAGTTCAAAATGGTTTAGAAAACAATTTTGTCTTTTGGAATGTGAAATTAAAAATCTTCATTAGGTTCAACCTCATAACACGTGATCAAACATTCTAAACTTGCAATCGTACTTGTGTGAAATGAATCAACAACACAAATTGTAATGGCTTCATCATAATATAATTGCAAAAATGGTTTGAAAATAACCAAAACAAAGAAGCGACAATGAAATTCAAGAACATGAAGGGGGAAAAAAAATGAAGAGAACATGAAAAAGAAAAAATTGAAATACAAGAATATGAAGAGAACCTTATCAAACAACAAATCTACAACACAAAAAAAACCTACAACAAACTTTTGAAGCAAAATACCAAAAGAGACAAACATTGAATGAAACAAGATGCAAGAACTTTTTTTTTGAATTTGAAAATGCTTGAAGCCAAGGAGATGTAGAAGACACAAAATTTTGAAAAACCAACTCAAAACCTTGAATCAAAACCTTTGGCAAAGCTTACACAAAACCTCAAATCAAAATCTCCACAAAACTTTAGCAAAGTCTCTAACCAAAATCAATGCAAACTACAACAACACAAAACTTTGGAGTTGAAGGAGAGAAAACCAATGCATATATGCAAATGAAATAGTTGTGGGAGCACTCACCTCAAGGAACTTGAAGACACATTCCCTTGTTGACATGCCTACTTGTGCACATAGCTCTCCTTGAATGGTGATAGGATGCAAAAGATAAGTAAATGATTATTGTTTTTAAATAGCAATAAAAATAAGAAAAGTTAGTAGGTCAGTTAGGGTTAGAGATAAGTGGCCAGATGAACATTGGTAGGTAATTATCAATAGTTAAAAAAAACCCTAACACTTTTTTGAAAACTAATCCTAAAAACCCTAATTTGTAGTGGTAACTAACTAACTGTAGTGCTAGAATCATGTGCTTTTGGAGATTTTCAATAGTCAGAATTTGAGCAAAATTTAAGGAAACTTGACCAGATTGCTATACAAGATTCAAGTCTAGAATCTTTTAAAAAATTAATAAAAAATTATAGAAGAATCTTTCAAAAAATTGCTTTCATATTTGGCTTGTAGTTAAATTTGGTTAAAGCTTCATGTGGATCATCACCACTTTGGTTAGAGCATCTGTCCAGCAGTGCTCGCTGAGTATGTGATGCTGTGAAATTTTTTTTTCACATCCAAGTTTAGTTATGTACTCTTTTTGCAACCCCCATCCCTAAAACTGAAACTGGGACAGCAAATAGGTGATGGGGGACTACTACTAATAGCAAACCACCTGGACGGATCATTATGATGGGCCAATCAGAAACACTGAGCAGCAGTTAGATCATATTTATTACACTCTTTTCTTTTCTGGAGGTGCACAGGGCTGCTGCTGCGCCTTTTACCAGCAGCCACTGCAGCAACAGGTGCAATTATGCGGAGCCAAAACTATTTTCCTGAGCCAAACCCGCATACTTTGGAATGAATTTCTTCATCGAATGTTACTACTGTGTAGGATCATATACCGAGCACAGCTGCAGATGCTTTTACAACACAAAATTGAGCAGAAAAAAAACAAAACACTGGAAGAATGTTCATCATGCATGGTGCATTGGTGGATGCTGGTTCTCTCTGACCCCCCGGGAATAGTGGTACTCACAACCACTCTTCGCCATGGAGTAAATTCATGTAAAAGTGCATTGGCCCTTGTTTGATCATTGTTTGTTTTTTACGGGAATGTCTGTCCCTTCTGTGAATGGAAGGGACACGCATCTCGCACAAGCCCATTCCGCTTCAGAATGTGCTTCCAAAAAACCAATGCAGAAATTTAAACATGCCTAACAACTCGGTTAAAGGTCTTTCCAGCAGGTTTCCGTGTCCAAATTAGGTCAACTTATTACGCACGGAAAACGCAATGTCAAAGGGCAGTTTGAGGTCCCGTGGACAAGACAAGGGGAGCCCTGAAGAGTGTTCCTTTGTTTAAGGGCTTGAAAGGGAATCAAATAAGGGGATGAAATTCAAGTGGAAGATCAAGGGAATTTCACTAAGAAATTCCTTGTGCAATTTCTCGTCCCGGAGGAAGTTTCCATCCTTCCTTCCAAAGGCGACCTATCCTGGGCACTCTGCATGCATCAACTTTGTTGATTTCAAGTGGCCTTTTTAAAAATTAAAAAAAAAAATTGTTGAAATTTCACTAAATCAAAAAGTGATTAAAAAATGAAGTGATTTTTGAAGATTTCAATTGACAGAAGTGAGACAAGAAAATAGTAGAAATAGCTAGATTTTAAAAAAAATTCGGTTTTCAATATGTAGCCAAAAATAATAGAGGGATGATTAAGGATGTGTGCTTCATTTCTAGTTTATAGCCAGATTTTGGCTAAATCTCTTTAGGGATATGATCTCCATTTTTTCAACATCTTCTTACCAATGGTTTTTTTTTTTTTTTTTTTTTTTTTTTCAAATTTGTGAAGTGCATTGGGTTGATGATCATCCAAAGAGGACTTAGCCAAACTTGACTATATTTAGAGAGGAAAGTAGCAAAGTTTAGAAATTGTGCTATAATTTTGCAATAGGGTAGAAACTATTGTCTAAATATGGCAAATTCAAATTTATTTTTTTCCTCACAATGTGGCAACTTTGGGCCATGCTTTCCCAAAAGAAAGCCATACTCTTCACAAAGGTCACTAAAGTCATAAATTCCCCATAATTAATTCATTAATTTAAAAAAAAAAATTTCCCCATCATTTTTCCCCTAACCGTTGGTCAATACTGGTTATTTTCACACAAAACTTGCTTAAGAAACAAATTTCAATGTGATTTTGTACAACGAATTGAATTGAAGATTGTATTGTAAGTCTTTGTTTAGAATTTCCCAAAATGCTCATTCAATCTTAAAACACATGTGTGAGGTAAACTTTGCGGTTTCATCGATTACAATGTACAATTTGTGATGTTTATTGTGACATATATTACATGAATATGACAATTTGGTGATTGTGAATATGGCACAAATATAATATGTGCCAATACCTAATATCGAATTGCCATTTTTAATGTAATATAATGCCACAATAAATACCACATATTATATTGAAATGGATGAAACCACAATGTTTATCTCACATATTATGAGCCATGGCTTTTTGTGTGAAGAACACCACATTCTCTTATATCACTACCTCAATTCTAAGAATTGTTCCCATTGGACCGTCGCTAACCATAAGCCTACTTGCTCATGCAGACTCACTCCTTGTCACATCTGACCTCATCTAATGTTTGAAAGACATTGAAAAAACACTTCACAATGACGATGGTTTTTGTATTGTGCTGATGTATTATAATGTACGACAAGCTCATCACATTTGAATGTGACGATGGTTTTGTCTTGTCAGGTGAAAAAAAAGTGTCTAAGTAATGAGTATACCGCAAAGGATAGTTATATTTTATGTGGATTGATAATTCCCTCGCATACATTCCGTGGCTTTTTGTTTACAATTTTTTGAGGTTGGTCGAGTGGCGATCATCCATGAGAGGACTTAGCCAAACTTGGCTAACGGTCTGAGAGTAGAAAAGTAGAAAAGTTTTGGAATTTGGCTATACATATTTTGGTGATGTGCTAGAACCTACAGTCCAAATTTGGCAATTTCGAATATTTTTCCCTCGAAATATGGCAACTTTGTGACCTTTTTTTTTTTTTCCCCCTCTTTATAAAAGCCATCATGTGTGCTTATTCTTGACTATTGAAATTCTCGAATATAAGGGAGAATTGTGGATCTAACGGTATGAAGATTGTTGGAGGGGACAAAAAGAAATGTCCACCCATCCCCAAAGAAAGGGGTGTTGGAAAAATAAAATAAAATAATTCACCTTTTCAAAAAGAAAAAGAGGTTGGAGGAAAAGAAAAAAAATCATCGGGCCATTCCATAGGAGAATGTGATTGGAGGGGAAAAGAATTTTTTTCACTTGGGTTGGAGAACCACAAAATTGTCCAGTCATTCAAAAGGAGGACATTAGAGTGAAAAAAAAAGAGAAAAAAGTCCACTTTCTTTTTTTTCTTTGGCACAATTTCATCAAAAAGAAATTTGAAAACAAAAAAAGGAAAATGGAATGTGTTTTTGGAGTTTTCAATTGCTATAATTTGAGAAATAAGACATAAAATTTTCTAGATTTCTATTTTGTTGTTTCAATAATAGCCAAAAATATAGAAAAATGTTTTCAAATTTTAGTTTCATATTTGGTTCACAACACCGAGTCCAAAAGAGTGAAGTTTTCAAGCACCAAAGATATGGACATAGTCTTTTTTGGGTTACAACATCAATTCATTTGTGGGCAATTGTCAAAATGGCTACCTAAGTACCTTTTATACATAGGTTTATGGGATTTGGTTGGATAATATTTGGAAACTTTGTCTTCTTGTTTTATTGTTTAACAAATATGATCATTGTTGGTCATACAATCTTAAGAAACCCAACATGAAACAAACCAAATTTATGAGTACCTTAGCCTAAGGTCAATTTCCACATTGACAAAAAGAACTTTTTTTTTTTTTTCAAAAATTAATTCGTTTTCAAAATTTGGAAATTATATATATATATTTCCAGCATCTATTATAATATTGTGATATGAGTAGTGAAGTCATTCAGAGCATAGCCTATGATAATTTTGATGATTTTCAACATTTTAACTTTATGTTTTCACAAAATTTCATTTCACTATTTTGAGGATTATTTAATGGCGAAACTGACCTTTGGGTAAGGTAGTAAGTTGTCCAAAAATATTTCCCACTCAAGATATGTGCAATATATACCATTAAGACTTTTGATTGGTGCTAAATTCACAAAGTATCAACCAATGTGAAAAAAGATAAGGCCCAAAAACATTCCTTACATCCGCTTCTTTAAAATGAATAATGTCGTTCACATTAAATAATGTTTGATATTGTACTTGTAATAATACCTTGTTTTGTTGCTTTATAAAAGGAGATTCTATGTCCAAATAAAGGGATAAAAGATTCCTTGTATCTTTTTCTTCAAAAGGAATCATGGACCATTCATATTTCGGTGTTTGATCATGTTGTAAATGTGTTGCAATACCGATTCATCTCATCACTCTTTCCAAACCTTCTTCAACTTCATGTCATCTCATTGTACACAATATGGTTTTGCAAGCATCACACATTCATGGTTCGACGTCTTGTCTAATAATGCAACTTGCAATAGAATTGGACCTCTTTCTAGTATGCTAAGGCTTTAATCTTGCATACTGAAGGTTAAAATTTCTTTTGAAAGAACTTTACATGTTATACATATGTAATTGCTCACTATCAAGAGTACGACATTTTTATGTGAAGGTTTTATGACTTGTGGTTGGAACTATTAGGAGAGCTTGGAATGGGTCATTGGTCACACATTGATTGTAACATCTATGACATGTTTTGTGTGTTGGTGGTGTTACATGTTGTATGCTTGTCTCTGGGAATTGCAATAGTAGTTGTTATTTTGTCCATGTTGTGGAATTTTTGGCAAGGGACAATCAAAAGGAAAGGAACTACAACTCTACCTCCAGGATCTTCTGGGCTCCCTTTTCTGGGAGAGACTTTGGAGTTATTTTATGCTTCCAAAGCCAACAAAGTTCTTGAAGACTTTCTCAATCCTCGTGCTGCCAAATATGGACAAGTTCATGCTCTACTTATCACACAAATCTCTTTTAAAGTCTTTGTTTCTCGTTCTCATAAAATATTTCAAAACAGTAAGGTGTTGTTACTGGTGTGTATGATAACCCGATTGTGATGTCAACAAACACTAGAAATTATAAGAAAGATTTCATCCCATTCATGTAAAGTTTACATAATGTGTTAATTTAGATACATGGATCAATAATCTAATCTTGTTTACAAGCTATGCATTTCATGTTAAATAATTCAAGTGAAATGTTTGTCCCATGTTTAAAATATGTATGCAATTGTAGTCTCTAGAACCTTAATATTGTGTTTATACTCCAAATGAACATCCTTAATAATGTTTTATTTAATGATACATGAGTAAATGCCCAGAAATATAGTTAATCAAGTTCATAATGCTACAAGTTTATGTGTTCCTAAGGCAAGTGGTATTTTGCAATTTATGAATCTTTTGAGTCCCTGAAAATACAAAGACATTATACTAAACTAATGCAATTTTTTGAGTTGTGTTTACATGGCCAATTTAGAAGTTAAAAAAAAAGGTTGCAAGTTTTTGATGTTTCTTGCATATAATTATTTAACATTGTTTAGTTAGACTTGATTCTATGCAAAGGGTGTGAATCAAATGAGTTGTGCAACATGAAACTCTATATATGCATTGGAGACAAGTTGAAGAAATTGTGATGAATTTCTCAGATTTTGCAGGTATTCAAGACAAATCTTCTATTTTCTCCTGTGGTGTCCTTAGATGCACCTGAAGGGAACAAGTTTTTGTTTTCAAATGAGGACAAGCTAGTGCAAAACTCATGGCCGTCATCCATGAAAAAGCTCGTAGGACGTGGTAGCTTGACTACCCAAACAGGAAAAAAACACAAGTATGAGCACCTTCCAAATAATATCTTGATCACGTTCAATTTTTCTTTGGTGTTGGGATAAAAGTAATTGTTGGATTTAATTAAAGCCTCTTAATACAATGAATATTGAAAAACATGGTCATACACTCATCTTCTCCTAAAATAAAGCAAAGTTGTATCTGGATTAGAAATTTCATGGATCATGATATGTGGGAAAGAACGATGTTAAAATGTTGTTTTTTTTTTAATGTGTAGGTCAGCTCGCCATGCTCTCACCTCCTTCTTGGGTCCTGAAGGATTGAAAAACTTCATGCCAAGAATGCATAAAATAACAAAAGCTCATCTTGCTGAATTTTGGGAAGGGAAAGATGAAATTATGGCTGGAACACAACTAAAGCGATTCACACTCTCTTTGGCAATTGATCTATTTGTTAGCAAGACAGAAGGCCCAGAATTCCATTCCTTGACACATGATATTAGAACATTCCTCACAGGGATGGTGCAATTACCACTCGACTTTCCTGGCACTATGTACCACAAAGCTAGGCTAGCTCGAGAAAGCATTCTTCATACATTCGACAAAATTATGAGTTGCAGGCATAATAAGGTACGGAAACTAGCTAAATTATGTTAACTTTTTTCATTTTCTTGTGACAAAGTTGTTTCTAAAACATTTTGAGTTCCAACTAATTTTACATTCCCATGCCATTTTGCGGTTGGTCTCAACTCTCGAGTTTACATACATGTGATACATGTGTGCTCCTTTGGTTGTGTATTCTACATAACATATTTGCTATGACAGGCACTAGAAGAAGGGAAGATTTCAACACATCATGATCTTTTATCAGCATTAATGAGCGCACACGATGATCGGGGCCACCCAATCACAAATGAAGAAATCAAGGACAATATTTTATTAGTCCTATCTGCAGGCTTGGATTCAACTAGCTCTGCACTTGCTGTTGTACTCAAATACCTTTTTTTAAACCCACATTGCTTACAAGAGGTGATAAAAGGTATTCTCCCTTTTTGTGTGTGTGTGTGTTTAGTTTATAATAACTTGGCTTTATTACAAAAATGTTTTGAAAGAATGGACACATTTTTAAAACCAAGTAATATTTTTCATTCAAACCAAGAACATTTGTGTGAAATTGAGCACATTTTTTATTCTTCTTTCTTTACTAGATAATATTTGATCCAAGCTAAGGATTTTTGTTCTTTGCATTTCATAGAACAAAGGGAAATAAAAGCAGCAAAGGTTGGGGCTTTGCTAACTTGGGATGACACACGAAAAATGAAGTATACATGGCAAGTGATTCAAGAAACCATGCGTATTCAACCTATAGCACAAATGGGGAATCGATTGGCCATCAAAGAATTTGAATATGGAGGATTCACCATTCCCAAAGGTTGGAAGGTATGGTTAGACTTGAATAAGTATTTGTAGAATTCTTAATATTTGAACATTGAACATGACAACAGTGGCTTCATTTTAATCCCATAAATGGTTTCACATAACTTGATAGTTGCATAAGTAGCAATTTGGCAACTTGCTATATACCATTAACTTAATGCTTGAAATAATTCCAAATTATTTCCATTCATTCGTAATTTTTAATGTTTCAAAATATTGAAGACTACTAAGTACATTCGATATACAACTTTTATTAAATGCATATGGACTTCAATAACCATAACTAGTAGGGCAAAGATCCTCTTGATTTTGCCTCATGATAGGTTTATTTTGGTGATCTAGATCATTTGACAATTGTTTGACTCCTAACCACATTCTAATTCTAGACGGATATACTACATGATATTTGAAATCAAATCTGCTTACAACTCAAATACAATTGCTCTTAAAGATTGAATAGGTAACACCATGTTGGATTAAAATGTTGTTCCTTATGAGTTGTATGGCTTAAACATCATCTAAATCATAACCATCCCATTCATGATGTTGCAGCTTTTTTGGCATGTTGGGCGCTCACACATGTCACCAACTTTTTTCCCAAATCCTAAAAGTTTCAATCCATCTCGGTTTGAAGGACAAGGGCCACAGCCTTTCACTTACGTGCCATTTGGTGGTGGACCTCATATGTGCCCTGGTATTGAGTTTGCACGCACGCAAATGGTTGTGTTCTTACATTACTTGGTGCTCAATTATGAATGGTCGATGGTTGACCCTAATGAAAAAATTGCAATGGATCCATTTCCTATCTTCCAAAATGGGCTTCACCTCAAAATCCAACAGAAAAAACAACCAAAAATTCAGTAAGGATCACAACATGTTCATCAGATGTACTACATCCGTAGATTGGAGAAGTTTGAATCCCAACCACAATACATGTAGATAGTTGTCATGCCAACATATATAGGCTGTTAACCAGCTACCAGAAACATACATTGTGATTTTGTTTAAGAAATTGGGATTTTCCATTTCAACAATCACATCTCTGTTATCAAAATGGCTAGTAGAATATTATGAAATCTTGATTTGGAACAAGTAGATATGCAAATTTGATTTTCACGATGTCATATATGCATGCCAATATCCTACAAAGCTCATGCTCTGCTGCACCATCACATGTAATCCATTTTGCCGACATCTGGTGTATGCACCCTTTTCATGTGCAAATCCCATTCTCTATGATTCAAAACAGCTAAAGTTAACTGCTGTTTTCAGCTAAAAAACAGATTCCCTTGGGATCCATCTTGTAACAATCCCCCCCAG
>Ga0209611_10005785_pt1 | contig 20549 bp, 15 predicted proteins | sample S1TSphgellanicum_3_FD_187693 | JGI IMG/M metagenome (GOLD analysis project Ga0209611, IMG submission 187693) | Host-associated microbial communities from peat moss isolated from Minnesota, USA - S1T2_Fc - Sphagnum magellanicum MG (SPAdes) (version 2) | ecosystem: Host-associated > Plants > Peat...
GTAACTACTAACAAGGCTTGAAGGTTCTACGTGCACTCAAAACCATGAAAGGAAAGAATGAAAGACAACTCAAAACCATTCCATTATATACTATCTCCTAACCCTAAAGTAGCTGTCACCAAACCCTAACCCTAGCCACCACTTAACCCTAGCCGCCACCAAACCCTAAGTAGTCTCCACTTCTAAATCCTAACCTAACTACTACAAGGATGTGAATACTATTCATCCTTTTGATGGATGTTTAACACATTCATCAACATTGGGAATTAGAAACGAATAGTATTTCTAACAGTTTTGTTGTTGATGAAATTCATGTTAGAATTTTTTTTTAAACTAATGGAAAATAACAATTTGGATAACATTATAATTGTTTTTTTTTTAAATTTTCAATTCCATATTGCTTTTAATTTTGTTTTAAAAGCATTGTAAATATGATTATGTTTGACAAATGGATTTTGGAACATTTTATTTGTTTGATTTTCTATATTTTATAATTTTTTATTATTCCAAAATTTGATAGTTTGAATAATGAAATGTTAAGTATCAAATTAAATATTAGAATAGTAGAATAATATTAACATTTACCATTTGGCAACCATCCCCAATAATTAATTTGAGGTAGAAAATTCAAGATTCCATGGATTGTTTTATGTTTTGGTTGTTTTCTGTTATATGCACATAAATGTTATTGTGTGAGATTTTTTTGTGGCTCACAAATTCAAAATTGGTTGAGAAGTTGTTAGGATTGAAATCAAAGAAAAATCATTATTATAACATTTAAATTTGTAACATTTTTTTTACAAATAATAACAATGGAAAGGGGATGAACATGAATCATACAATGACCCAAAATCTACAAAGACAACTAAATCAAGTTGCAATTTAATAGAGTGAATAAAAAGATGTAATAGAAACAAACCACAATGTTGGATGAATCAACATGCAATTTTACATATATTCCAAAAATTACACAATATACTATCTAAAAAAACCCATGACAAAGGAACGACCTCCATGGTACATGATGTCATTTACAACAACTATGGAACCTTGAGAAGCATTTATTAGTAGAACAATGGAAAGACCCAATATCCAAAATAGGTTATTGTTGAAGGCAATATTTGGGTGAATGCATGTTACGATCTACACAAAAAAAATAATATCATAGTTTGATAGTTTTCAGTACCTATCTAAGTTTCATGCATCGTGATGGAAATTTGGAAAATAATTTTCACTAAATTTTTTTAATAGATGATGGTTTATGTCCCAATTTCACATTATGTTGTGAAATCAATGCACATATGAATGATATAATAGTCCAACAAAATACTATTTTGATTTGCAAAACCCTATCACATTTATGCAATTCCAACAAAAGGACTAAGACTTATACTACATTTAATGATATTATTCTATGAAGTTTTACACATACATACAAGAAACCACAAAAGACAATTTTCCCATCAAAGTTTTCAATTTTTCTTAAGGTTGTGGAATTTAGATCAAACAATTTAAAATCTTCATTAGTACATTATGGTATGATAATATGTTGATGATTATAAATTTTTAGGTTAGAATATGTTTTTCCGTTGAAAATTTACTTGGGCTAAGTGTTTTTTTAAACATTTGACAAAAGTAAGATGAAGTTTTGAATTTTTAAAAAATGGAAAATTGCTGTCAAATAAGGGTTTTTTTAAAACATTTCTTAAATTATGGTGTACTTTTACACAAATGCACAATTATGTCTAAATTTCATATTCATAATTCTTAGGATTTCCTTTAATTTTAAAGCCCAAATTATTATATAGATCTTTAAAATAATTCAAAATGTCTAAAATTTTACATGTTATTACTTTTGATATTATATGTAGTGCCAAAGTTTCCTCAAATTGTGTACATTGTAGTGTGCATTCACCCATTTCCAAAAGTTGAACCAAAAGGATGGGGAAATAATGCATTCAAAGTTACCCTTGCATATTTGCACTGAAGGGTACAAAAAAAAAAGATATGACTTTGTCATTTCAAAAATATGGTAATTTATATAGATGCAAGGAAGTACTACATGTCCATGAGGAGGTACATGAAAGGTTGGATATAAGATCGACAAATAGATGTTCTACTTGGCAATTTGTTTCACTTCTATACCATCAACCCCCTGATGAATGGGAAGAAGATTTAGACAATGACGAAGTTGAATAAACAATATCATAATATGTGAAAGCTGTGTTATCTAAATATCTAAAGTAACAAGCTCTTACAAATGAAGTTGTGTACTAATCAAGGATGGAAATAAGAACTAAACATAGTATTCCACCAACAACAATACCCAATATAAGAATGAATGCAAAAATAATGCTAATGTGTTGCAAAACAATGAATTTATGGTTAAGCAAAGTCGACAAAACATACTTTCTACTTGGAAAAAGGGTATGGAATAGATCTATCCAAGGTACAAATCAAAAACCCAGACCTACACCCAACCATTGTAGTTTTTACAAACATGATGGTCATGTTTTTACTAAAAGTCCTTTCATTGAGGAAGATGTATGGGATGCTATGATGCATCACTTCAAATTGAAGTACAAACTGAATTAGATATGGAAAAAAAGTTTCATTGTTTCATGCCCCAAAACAATGCAAATTAATATTGTCATGAATGCCAATGCCATGGAGTTCATTCATTTAAATGTTCATCCACAATCCTAACTTTTAATTTAGTTTCAATTCACTATTAATTAACTTCCAGTTAAATTTTTAATCATTTTAACTTAATTCATAATTCACTTCTAGTTGACTCTTAGTTCATTATAATTAAGGTTTAATTAAGTTTTAGTTAAGTCTGAATTAACTCCTAACTAACTTTCAATTAAGTCCTAATTAACTTTTAATTAAGTCCTAGTTAACTTTAAGTTAAGTCTTAATTAACTATAATTAACTCCTAGTTGACTTTGAGTTAAATTTTGTTTATTTTCAATTATTCATAGTTGACTTTCAATTAGGAAGGTTTTCAAAAAGCTTATTTACTTGATGCACATGTAAAAGCCTCCTTGGAAGCTTATTTGAGCTAAGTCCCTTAAAATTTATAAATAGAAATAGGAACATTCATTTCTTTCAATATGTTCAACATTAGTCTTAAGCATGATCTTGCACCATAGCCTTGTCATGTTATTTTCATGTTCATGTTTACATATGTTAGCATAATAAAAATCCATTTTCATGTTTATCTTACACGTCTCGTGTTCTTGTTCGTAATTCTTGTATTCCTTTTTTTTAATTGCATAATTTTGTTATGATCTTTATGTGAAAATAAGACTTTGACCTTTCCTTTAACCTTTGTTCTTCTGGATTTTTGTGTTATTGACAATCTTTGTGTTTTTGACAGTTTGAACAGACTCCATCAAATTTATGTTTATTTTTGCGTGTATAAGTCACTTAAGAATTAGATTCCTTTTAGAATTGAATGTGGATTATCCTTTTTTTCAAAGGAAAAGTTTTCAAGAAATCGTGGATTACCCATTTCCTATCGATTAAGGTTGTGGATTACCCACCTCTTGTTGGTGTCATATTTCATAATGTTTGTAATCATGTTTACATCCATGGAAGAAGTCCTTACTATCCTTAAGAATTTTGAATAGGAAAATTGAGCACTTTGTGAATCTATTGTTCATTTGCAAATCAATCAAACTTTAATATCTTTTGGATGTGTTTCACAAACATAACCCCAACCAAAAAAATCACAGATCAACCTACCTGATAAGTTTGATGGCACACATTCAAAGTTTTGAAGTTTTGTTAACCAAGTGCGTTTGGTCATCCAATTTCATCTTCATTAGTATTCAACTAGCCCAACTCAAGTTGAATTCGTTGCACTACAACAAAAGGTGTCCCTATATGCCAAGTGATTTCATTAGATTTTGAATGTATTCATTGATCTTAGTAAATGAAGACTAGTTGGAAAATAATGAATTCATTAGTCTAATGAACGGGGACTAATGAATTGCACCCACATTTTGTAATAATGTTGGCACCTTGTTGTTAGGCATGACCCTTGCTTGATTCGCACCTTTGTTGGAGCATTAATCACCTTTGTTCAACGACTTTGAAACGTTCCTTGAATAGTTGAATGTTCCCTTTGAAAATTTGGATAAAAAATGCACATCCAATATCAAAATACGATTTCTTTATCAAGGATCACGTTTAATTGCAATATATGCATTGAAATTTAGATAGTTGATTTGCGATATTTCATAGGGTGGGGTAACGTTCATAAATTAGTTTAAGTTTGGGTTACGAAGTGATGTGGAGGACTTGTTACACACCTTGCCAAACCTTTCAAAATTCAGTCAGGCCATTGCACAAGTTGTTTAGTGCGACAATAGGTTTTTAAATGCCAACAAGAAAGGCACCATGAACCCACATCAATAAAACAAGGGAGTTTTGCACCATTGGCAGCACAAAAGAATTTTCCATTTGCAATGCCAACCCAACTTTTGACAACCTCACCAAAAGACGATCCCATGCATATTGATATGGCAAAATTCAAGCCCTTCACAGAGTAAAAAAAGTAACGATGACATACAAATGATCTTTGTTTTTATTGTGGAAAACCAGGTCATGTTGCCCGTGAATGTCCAAAAAAGCGTGGACCGCATGCAACACACACCATCCCTGTTACCAATCCACAACTAAAGGAGTTGGAAAATGAACATGTCTGTTTTGGTAGGGACCGTAAGGCTATACCTTGATGCATAATGTAATGAAAATGGTGTCAACCTATTTTTAGACCTAGCATCCTGTTTCTTGGTACCAATCATTGTAAAATGTAGCAAGCTTGTGACGATATAGGCCCAAACACTTCTTGATTTTAGTGCATCAACATGTTTTGTGGACAAGGAGCTAACGTGACAATAATGTTGGCTATAATGGAAAAAAACACACTAGTGCCGATTGAGGTCATTGATGGTCGAAACCTTTCATCAAGACCATTCACTCATGAAACCAAGCCATTAAATGTTACCATCCATTCCCACACCAACAAGGTTGTCTTTAATGTCATTTCATCTTTAAGAAATCATGTCATCATTAGATTGCTTTGGCTTGTTCTACATAATCTACAAGTGGATTGGCATGCGTTTTCACTTTGAAACACCATAGCATGAAGCCTTGGAATGTGAAACCCTCGTGAAAAGCATGCAAAATTTGAAGCAAAAGGAAGATCTAGATAGTATAAGAATGCATAGGTAACCCAAGCCTTTGTTTGTTGGAGCAAAAACCTTCATGAAGGCTACCACAAAAGGAAATACATTTTTAATTTATGTTCTTCCCTCATAAAATTTGAACCACATCCACCTGAAATTCCTTATTAGTACCAAGAATTCAAAGATGTGTTTGAGAAGAAAAATGTTAACACCTTGCCCAAGCATCGACCATATTGCACCATTGATTTTGTGGAAAGAATGCAACCTCCATTTATATAATTTGTCACAAGACGAACTTGTAGCACTTCATGAATACCTCGATGAGAACCTTGATAAAGGGTTCATTTGACATTCAAAGTCTTTAACTAGTGCCCCTATTTTCTTTATAAAAAGTATATATGGTTTTTTACGAATGTGTGTTGATTATCATGGACTACATCAACTCACCATCAAGAATCGGTACCCTTTGCCCTTGATCTTAGGGTTGTTAGACTAATTCAATCATGCCAAGGTGTACATCAAGATTAATCTATGTGGATCATACAACTTGGTGCACATTCACATGGATCTTTGTAAAGTTTAGACCATTGTTGATTGGGTTACACTAGCTTTGGTTCGAAATGTTTAATGTTTTTTTAGATTTATTAACTTTTATCAACATTTCATTGCCCATTATTCTTCAATAGTGGCCCCTTTTACTATGTTGACTAGGAAAAATCAACCTTTTTCTTGGGGAATTTAAACTAAAAATGTCTTTCAATCTTTGAAAGTTTTTTTCACAATTGCCCCACTCATGATTCATCTAGACACTTCCAAACCATTTGTTTTAAAGATGGATGCTTTCGACTTTGCAATAGGTGCCATACTCTCATAAGGTAAAAGCACATTGTGTTATACCGAAATGGACGTCACAAACACAATTTCTTCAAATGATGAAATGTAATTGAAAACTATATGATAATTATAACAAAAACTTTATGGTTTGGATTCAAATATGTGTGATACATTATACATATAATGTAATTCATAAAACACTTATACAATTAAAAAAAATTACATAGTAAATTTGAGCTTTTAAACTTGTATATATGTTCAGTAACATAGTATAATTATAATGTGTGGACTTTGTTTTCAATGAAAAATAAATAAATTTAATTCTTAGTAACATGATATGATGAAAAATATTATGTCACAAGATTTTGGAATCAATAAATTTTAGATTTGAAAAAAAAAAGATGTGCTCTGATATTAAATATCTTAGAAAGAACATAATGGATTTAAAAACCAAGAATTAAAAAAGATTCCTAGAAAAATATGTTTGTATTATCAATATGAAGAATGGTATAGAATCAATGATCTCATTTAGTAAAGCCCAAGTCATAACAAACATCTTACAATTTGCATACTCAGACCAAATTATGAATATTTAAAAAAAATATTGATTGTCCCAAAAAATAGTCCATAGTGATGGTAACCATTCAAGTACACTTATATAGGAAGAAAATGAGCTAAAAATCAAGTTGATTGAGTCACTGTTACAAAAGTTGTGGCATTACAAATATAGGTATATGGGTCTGGAATCGTTAGACGTTACCCTTAGAAAGGGGTAAACCTAGGTGCTACATGTGGATTGCAGTCACCAGCACTTTTTAACTTTAGGGTTTAGGTTACCTTTGAAAGGTTTGACAAATTGGCAGATGATGCATTTTCACCTTGCCACCAGATGCACATTTTGACAACTCACAAGCATTTCAAATCTAAGACATCATCAATGCACATATCCAAGTTGCTTGTGGCAACAAAAAAATTCTTCTGTCTCATTATTCAAGTTTTGTTTCATGTAGCTTTGTTTTGTTTCATGCAGCTAGCTATGCTTGTCATGTTTGCTCTTCTTTACACATCTACGATCTTTGAATTGATTTTTGGTTTGTGTATTATTCCTTGTAGGTTACAATGGGTAAGAAGGCAAACAAGGAAAGCAGACAAGGTATCTAAAGACCAGGTCCCCAACAAAGAAATCCATAGGTGATGAGTTCAGCGCAAAGAACTACACACATGGGTACGATGCAGAATCTTGTGAGCATGGGTTCGATGCAGAGAGCTGCAAGCGTGTTGGACCCTGTAGACATAGAAGCAGTTACTGCGTCTAGGAGAGCAGCAACATCTGCATGTCAACAAAAACATAGACAGAAGATGGACCTCCAACAAAAAAAAACAAGAAGTTTCCATATCAGAAGCTAGTACAGATGTCATCGAAGAAAGAGAGCTAAGAAGAGTGGCTTTTGCCTCAGTGTCAACATTGCTGGAGTGCTTGAAGCCATGTCCAGGACCCATGGCTAGGAAGTTGGTGATGGAAAGAATTCTTTCTAACTCTCTACTACAGAATGACCTCCCCGATTATGTATTACCACGAAAGGATGCAATGGCACAAAGTCAGATCCTTGAAGGGTTGAACAAGACCTTGGCAGAAAATAGAAGCTGCAACTCCAATGTGAAGTTTGTGGTGAAACAGACAATGTTGATTGCTGTTGTTAGTGGTGGAGTAGGGCAAATTTTAGCAAGAGTAATCAATAGAACTCTTGAGGTTCATCATCGAAATGTAACATCTGCAAGGCTTCGAAGGCAATTGTTTGACACAACATGTACCTTTCTTTGGACATTGTCAGTGAAGAAGGGAAGGTCTGATGCCATCAGTCCACTGATCACCAATATCATACACAAGAGCACACATCAAACACATAAGGAATCAAAAGTATGCTGTATCGAAGTTGTGATGGCATGAGGTTGCATACAATTCCCATAATTGGTTGGATGCTTCATGATTCCCTCCAACAAAGAGAGTGGGAAATGGTGCCTTCTCTGCTCCTGAGTACATTTCCAGAAGATAATCATTGCACAACACTTTGATGAGCATGGCAGGGACTCATCATCTTTGTTTATCGCAGCCTGCATCAAGACTTGCAACAATTATCAAGCTGCAACCAAATATTCACACTTGTGAAATGTCAGAAATTCTTTTGCAATTGATAGGAATTGATCACAATGTGTTGCACAAATTCTACCTGGAAATCCCTGCAGCAAATGAGAAGCTCAATCTTGATGTTGTGCACACTCTCCAGGTACTGAAGAGTAGCATAGATGTTGTCAAGGTCCCCATGTGCACAGCCCTCAACCACAATCTGTGGACCCCTACAACGAAACCATGAAGTTCCTAAAAACCCCATTTCCTCATGCGAATCCTCAAACTCCAATTACCAGCATCTGAAACCAGCTGTGCGGCCGGATATCTAGGCTCCACTCCTTGGCCACAAGCTAGTCGCTGGAGATGCAAAAGCAGAGCCACACCATGTGGTCAACTCCCGCCACCTTCTTCTTCTTCTACTTCTCCTTCTCCTTCTAGCTAGACATGAAGAAGCAAGAAAGAAAGCTTCTAAACCTTAAGATGCAGCAAAGACATCACTTCTCACAGCAAATTTGTGGAGGAGAGAACTTCAGCAACAGGAAATACATACGGCAATATGAGCCACACAGACTTCGGGGTGCCAGAGAGATCTGTGAGGGAAAAACAGCGATAGAGAGGGTTCATTGCTTAAGCATCGAGAAGTAGGTGGCACATGCTGCGGATCCCCTGCCTTGTGCCATCTCCAGCAACTGCCGCAACAAGGACCCGTGAAATTCCGAGAGGAAAGGAATTCTCCTGCCAGCAACGGGTACAACCAAGCCCTAGAAAAAGAGTTTTAAAGTTTGGAGCTCTAAACCTTTTCAGTAGGCTAGCCGCTTGATATCGATTGTTTCTTGTTGTATTTGGATCTCCCCTGCCTTCCGCCACCTCCAGTGACTGTCGTAATAATAGCCTGATGAATTTGAAGGGAAAGGAATTCTCGACGTCCCCGCAACGGCTGCAACCAACCCCTGGCAGACGAATTTTAGGGTTTTCTCGCCGACCTTTCTGTTGTAGCCCCTTGGTAAAGGTTGTTCTTGTTGAATGTGGCTTTTATTAACCGGCTCCCGGTCTCTTGGCAGCAGAAATTATATCTACATCTTCTTTTAACCGGCATCCATGTAAGCGACGCGGAGCGAACTGGGACGACGAAGTACTGCTGTTGCACCACAAGGATAACAGCACTCAATTTCTGTAGTAAGCGGCCGCAGCAGCCCCGTTGGTTAGACTGTCTTTTACCATTTGAAGCCGTGTTTAAAAGTTTCTTTGTCAGTTTTTCGGAGTAGAAGAGTTGCAGATCCTGGAGAGAGGTGCTTGATTTTGCTCCATTTCAATGATTCTTCGTGTTCTCCGGTCCGGATCCTTGTTGCAGTTGAACCGAGTCCAGGAAATGATGTTTGTTTATTTTCATCTGAACGCTCCACGCTCAAGAGATGATTAGGAATTCATAAATGATGACAGCTTGTTGCTGATCCTCAAGTCATGAGGCACGTGGAGTGCCAGAGGGGTGAATGTTTGCATGTCTGATTTGCGTGATTGCAAGCTTTGCTACTGCATTTCGGGGTTTTTATGAGAGTTTCGATGCAGCAAGGAGTTGTGTAGTTCAGAAGATAGTGTGCAGTTTAGTGTTGTCATCTGGAGATGATGCTGTTTTATGATGATTTCATTGCAGATCCTTCTTGCATCTATGCACTCAGTTGTGTGTATGGTGCTTTAGTTCAAAGGAGTTTCTGTTTTCAGGGTGCTTCTCCATCATGTGCAATGTCTGCAACCTTTTTCTGCACAACAGATGAGTTTGTTATGATTTGATTTCTCATTGGACATGCCTTGATCTCTCTGCAACAAAGCTTTTTGATTGAAAAGAGGTGGGGGAGTTGTGGGTGAAGGTTTTCATTATTGGGAATGAGTATGTCACCATAATCACTGATTTTATTTGAGGTGATGTTGGGGGTACAGAGAGCTGGTGCTAGGACCTCAGAATATTTTCTTCATCATCATCATCATCATAGAGCAGTACTCAGATCATAAGGATGGACAACAACAGGTTAGAGATTTGGGTTCTTCTCAGAGCTATGGCATGCCTATGCCTAATCTTGATACCACATGACACGGGAATTGCCTGTCTGACCCAATCTGATGAGAAATTGGAAGTAGGGCACAGCCTTGATAGTGAACAAGGATTGAGAGAGCTGCATAGATTGGTGGAGAAGCAAGCAGCTCAGCTTGAACAGCTTGCTGACCTTGTCACACAATTACTGCACACACTTGACAAACTTCCTTTGGAGAGGCTAGTATCTGCCCAGGCACTTGAGATTCCTATAAGAGAGGAAGTACCAGAACGTCGATTAGCATCAGATCATGAAAGCACAGTTGATCACACAGGGAGTCACAAATTACCACATGATGAAGCTGCCATGACAACACTCTTGCCACCGAGTGATGGTCATAAGGAATTGAGCTCTGCCGCTGGTTCTGCAGAAAGTAGCAGTACAGGGAGTCTGCAGACTACCACTAATCTTCATGAGTTGCATGCTGATGACAAAATCTCAAAGAATCAAGATGTTGACCTGACACTACTGCCACATAATTTGGCACCAAGTGATGCTGCAGTTCCTGTGCAGGAGGTGCAAGCCTTGACCTCTGTTCCTCCAGGTGTTGACAATATCAATCAAGATCCTGGGGTTTCTGGGTCTGAGTATGGGGGCATGACAGTGGCACGTTATAAGCCAGCCTGGTCAGAGAACTTCCAATTTGTTTCAGCAGTGAAGGTTGATGCAGATGTGTCATGCCTTCATGTACTACCACAGGATGGGAAGGAAGGCTTGAGCCGGTATGTGGCAGTGGGTGATGTCAAAGGCCGAATCTACATCTTTTTAAAACATGGAGACCTTCTTGTGGACTATGCCACATTGTCAACTACGCCTGTCACTGCCATGCTCTCCTTCACACTGCTGCGAAAAAATGAAACCCTCTTCATTACTGGTCACTCTGATGGATCTGTCCTGGTGCATCACATCTGGGAGACCATTCACCGCAGCCCTTCATTTGCTGATAACCATTATTCCCTAGCTATTGAGTATGTTCACTCACTTGTCCCACCTTCATATGGTGAAAAAGATTTCCATGTAACATCATTGTCTGAAAATGAGTCAGAGCTGGATTCTTCATCTGGAACTGGATTGAATTCGGATTTTCAAGAAGGGAGTTCGAACAAGTCTATAACAAATCTGGAGATTTACAAAGTCGGCAGGTTACGGTACATACTAGTAACAGATAGTGCGGGTAAAATGCAAGTATTTCGTGAGAATGGAACTCTTTTTGGAGTTGCATACTCACCAAGTCGCCCTCTGGCCTTCCTGCAAGGCCCAAACACACAGCGATTGCTGTTTCTGACAACATCTGGAGCTGGATCTCTTGATCTGCGTAGTATGGTTGTCCGAAGTAACCCCTGTGCAGGCCTCAATAGCTCCACTGTTGTTTCTTATGCATTTGATGCAGCAGGGCGCTCTAGAGCTTATGGTTTCACTGAAGAGAGGGACCTTGTTTACGTTGCACTGTCAGGTGATACACTTCACTTTGAGTGCCATGCAAGGACAAAGCGGAAGCTGGATGTGAAGGGTCCAATATCTGCACATGGTATCAAAGGTTACTTGCTTGTAGCTACTCCTGAGCATGTTTCTGTCTACAGTACAACCATGCAGGTGGGTTTTAGCTATGCAAATATTAAGGTAGGAGGACCACGACTGCTTTTGACCTCCTCCACAAGTGACATAGCACTGGCTTTTGTGAACACTCCCTTGCCCAGAAGCCAGCATCGCCCTGTAATGGCTTGCAATCGTGACAAGCTAGTGGTTCTTGCATTTGGAGGTGGCTATGTGGGCATGTACCGATCCAACCTGCCAGTGCACAAACTCTCAGATTTCAATGCAAAGCTTTGGAGTAGCCCTGTGTTTTTGTGTCTTTTCCTTTTATTTGGTGCATGGCAGTTTCTTGGCAAAAAGAGGGAGCCATTGGTGATGGAGAATCCAGTGGTGCAAATTGGACCAAATTCAATGGGGATAGAGTATCAGTTATTTGCAGAAAGGGCTGGGTTGAGGGAGTTGCAAGATGGCAGGGATGTTAGGGATCCCAGCCTTGGAGATAGGTGGTATACATCCTCATCAAGAGGAGGTTATGATGGTAAGCCTACCTCCTATGGTTCCACTTCCCTAAGTTTTAGGAGTACAGCAGTGGAGTCAAGCTCATTCTCCAGGAGACGAGAACCTTTGTTCAAAAATCAGGCTGTAGGCAATCTAAATTGACAAATAGGTAATATTCAAACCTGTACCACATCCAACTTCAATTAGGAAGCACCTTATAACAATCTGTAAGTGGTCCTAGTGTTTTATAAGATTGTGGAGCCTGAAACATGGTTTGGATTGTTCCACTTGCCTGGCTCCCTCTCACTCAGTTCCTAGTGACCCCTATATAGGCACAGAAAAGGCAAAAGAGTCATTGTAGAATACAAGAATCTGCTGCACATAAAGGATCAATCAGACCTATTTCACTTTGTCTTCAGGACCTAATAGCATTGCAAAATATGCCTTCATTGCAGTCATATGCTGCCATGCCAAAATGGTGGATTTGGCACATGAATTGTGTTCCATAGCCCCTTTCAAGTTTAATAGCTGATCAAGTTTAAAGTTCTGTGGCTTCCTGAAGAAGTGTTAACCTTGCTGTTTTCTTCTTCCTCGTGAGAATGGAAATTTCTCTATTCTTATGAAAGATATATTAATAGCTGATTCTGGAAATAGGAAGCTTTTGGCTCCACAGAAATGCCAATCCAGATCAGTCTTCACCATGTTAAGAGTTTTTGGATTTGGCATGACTTTTGTTTCACTTAGCCTTTCAAGGTCTTTGGCCTCTTCTCTACAGGGGAAATTTTACTCCACAAACTGCCTGGATGACATTTGCGGGTTTTTCTCTTCTGAGACTTATTCCAACTTTCTCAGATAGACTTGCTCAAAGCATGGGTAGTTTAGTCTTAACAAAAATGGTGATCTCTGGAGGTGATGAACATGTTGATGTGTTCTATAGAGTTTGGACCCTGAAACCTAGAAGACTTTTGTTGATGCACTAGACAAAATGAATTTGGGGAAGTGGGTTTGGTAGGCAAAGAAATTTCAGCCTGTCAATTAGTCTGAAGCCAAGTGTAGTCCCCTAATCTGCCATTCAAAGCAGGGGTGGCTGATTTAGCCCCACTGCCTCTAGATTGGGAGCCAGGATCCACACATGCAGCCAATTCTGCCACTTAGCTTTTTCTTTATTGACCTACTTTCTAGTTAAATAACAGTACCTACTTTTTTTCCAAAGGTGACCCACCTGCTACTAACATACCATCAGAGTGGGCCAGCTAGGGTCAATTTTGGGACATATGCGCAAGTCTATTAGGGTGAGCCTCTGGTCACACTAGGAGCTGGAATCAACCCAAGCCGGCCCACTCTTTAACATTAAAGGCAGGAGTCCCTAGTCAATCATGCATTTATCGGTTGGAGTCTGAATTGGCCACTGAGGCAGATTGGGCACAATGAATTAGTCTTTAAAGTTTTTCTTAAATGGGCCAGTACTCCCTTCAGCGTTCATGAAGGTTGATTGTGCTAAAGAAGCACTCCTTGAACGACCCCCCCTATTCTAGTACATTACTGATTCCAGTTTGCTTAGTAGCTAACTGTGGTGGTCCAATCATTCCATTTTTACTACCCACTTACCTACATAATAACTATTTAAGGTGATTTTTTTGCCAAATTTTGGCCTGAAAAATATGATTTCAATCTATGCAAAGGATTTTTCACCAAAAGAATGACCCAAATTTGCCAGATTTTCAAAAAGAGACCATTAGATTTTATGATAAGTTCAAGTATGTAGCCAGGAACATAAAAGGATTTTTTTATAAAACTTACATATTTATTTATAGCCAAATTTGGCCATATCCTCACTTTGGCTACATCAAAAATTGGGGATATCTATATATATATATATATATATATATATATTGGTCATTTCTTTTCTTCTTTCTATCTACCTCAGGGCTTCTTTTTTAACAAGATAGGTTACCAGGGTCAAACATGATGTCAACTCCACTGGAGTTAATTGACAACTGGGCCATAAGGGGCTTCCAATGGATTCTGCCTTGGTGGGTCGGCACATGGGAAAATATTAAACAGGCCAAAGGAAATGAAGGCAGTCAGTACAAAAGTACTACTGCGATTTTTTCCTCCAGTCTGCCCATTTGCCCCATCCATATTTTCTCAAGTGACACCCACGCATGTGTCCCAATGCCCACTAACACGCCAGTTGAAGCTGAGGTTATTCTGGCAATTCTTCAATCAACTACAACCAGGACCCCACAACACCCAACCTAGTTAGTGCCTAAACGCTACCCTTCATACCTACTTTCCTATTTCCCCCTTCATTTCTCTCTTTTTGGGTGACATCATGATCACCTCTCCTTTGCCCCCCTTTTTTTCTTGATGTTGTCATCACCATGGAGCTTCAAGTTTGAGGAGGATTTTAGTTGAGACACATGGAAGAGAGGATACAAACGACTTGTAGCTCCAATGAGTGAGGTAAATCCTCTTCCCTCCTCCCTCTTTTTCTTTTCCTTCCCCCCCTTTCTCCTCTCCTTCCTTTTTTTCTCTACTACTTTTGTTGGTTTTTTGTTGTTGCATTGCTTTTTTTGTTGTTTTTTGGTGTGTTTTTATTGCCATATTATTTGATGAGTTCCACAACAAAACTCTATAGCATGTGGCAAAGTTCTCAACAAAGTTCCATGGTGTACAACAAAACTCCACGGACAAACCTATAATATTCACATGTGGGTCACAAAATATGCATTGTTTATTTGGGCCAATCTTACAATACTTGCATTCACTTCCATTTTTGTATTTAAATGGCATATATTGAATCGAATGAATGAAGAAGGGAAAAAATGGAAAGAAATTTATTTTTATAAAAAAATAACCCACAAAAGAAGTCTTACAAAACAATAAGAAATCCCAAGAAAATGATTTAACAATGAAGGTGTTGCATTGTTTTAAGCATTTTCCCGTTGTTGATTTGAGTTCTTAATATTACTTAAGGGTATCATAATCATTCAAAAAAAAAATTTGTTATTAAAATTTCCAACAAATAGGAGGGCAAGTAGATGGACTAATTTGTGAACAGGTGGACATGAACATTAATATTCACCTAATAAACATGTACTGGGATGGTGAGTGATGATTTAATAATGTACCCAAATGCAAGTATTACAATAGAATTATGTGCAATACTTGCATTCAAGGTCCACCTTATATTATCATTAAAGTGTTAAATGCTACTTAAGTGGAAGGCACCAAGGTTTTTGTAATATTCGCATATGGTAACAACATTTGGTCTTTTTGTTCAATAAGTTTAATAGGTGTAGAGGGTAATAGGTAGGTAAGTAGATGGGCTAGCTTGTGAACATGTGAACATGAAGGTGAGCAAGTGAGCATGAACAAGTGAAGTTGGAAGAATATTCTTAGATTTTTTTTTATCATGTAGATATTCCTTGTCACATCATTGGAATATTCTTTGACATGGAAACTTGCCATATTCTATTGCATTCCACATTCATGAACAAAGTCAAAAATATGAACGTGCAAAACAAATTTGTTTATAGGTAGTGCATTCTTCATGTAAAACCATTACAATTAGTCTACAATTTTGAAAAATGCTTCACATTTTAGAAGGGACAAGGCATTATTAAGCTAACACAACTAATTAGGTGTTGAACTTCATTCCAACTCCAACTTGAACAATGAACCAACTCTTCCAACTACTCGCAATACATTACATGTTGCAAATTGTAATAAATGTGTAAATATACACTACACCCACTTCCCCTACCTACCTACCAAACTTGCCATCATTATGGCAAAATCCATGCGATTGTAGGTTGGGTAATCTCCAATTATAACTTGATATGTTTTTGTTTCGACCTACACCATGTTATAAATGAGTCTATGGCCTAATGGAAGAACCTTTACAAGTGGGAAAAAAAAGTTAATAACACATCGACCTCCCATTCGTTTTCATGGTCCTTGGAAAGCTTGAATTTACAGTAGGGTATTGAATAGTTTTGTTGTTCTGATTTTTTGGCCAAGCATATTATGGATCCAAGGGTTTGTGCATAGGGATAAATCTTTCATTACGAAATACATTGTGAAGACGACGTCTAACAAGGTCAAAATGAACAAAACTAGCTTCTTCTAACAATATTTCCTCGTCTTGAAAAGATTGGTTCCTTCTTGGATAGGGCATACTATGAGCACATGGGGCTTAGCAACTACATACATATTTTTCAAACCTTTCACACAGTGGTTCAAGTCATCATGACAAATTTAAATCTATGTCACTTTCGAAAACCACCTTTGAGATGATTCCACCAACCATCATAACATGAGCAAGAACACCAATATAATTGTTTTCACTGATAAGATTTTCACCTTGCACTCATGGTCAATGTTCTTTTGCAAAACATTGCATTACATGTTGGATTTGAGGGGACAATGTTTAATATGCCACACACCATCACGAGTAGTAATTTCACAGACTTCCCCAACATTGTGCATGATGATAATAATCCCACAATTGGGTGCAATAATGGGTAGAAGATCATCATCATGTGCTCTGATGTTGATGTTGGTGGAAGTTATGTCAATTCACATGAATGTTATTTCATGAACCTCTTTGTGTGATCGTGAACCTATGAGTATGAACAAAAAAAGGTATTCCCAAGTATATTCCATCCATGTCACATGAATATTCTTTGACAAAAATTATCACGTGGCATAATATTTTGACAACATAGCATATTCTACCACATCATCATAATATTCAAATATTTTGCCACATCATCCATGTACATGTCATCTAGTACAAGTGGCTTGTTCACATTCCTTGTGAAATAAAGGACATCATTTTGTCACTTAAGGTTTTTTCTAAAAAAAACTTCACCTTTTTGTAAGTAGGGTTTTGGAATTTGACAAGTGGTTGATGTCAAATAAAGTTCTTCAAAGGTTTAGGATTGAAAGCAACATAAAGTTGTATGTAATAAAACAACAAAACATTCATGACACAAATATTAATTTTCGCACAACATGTCAAGTTTTGAAAATATGGTAAGATATGATTGTGTTTTATATAATTTAGAGATATTATGAGAAAATATATTTCAGCAATTTTGACCACATCAATGTGAAACGGCTAATGCAAGAATACAAAGTGAATGATTGAATAGGATGCCTTTGATGTAAGAAGAGGACACGAAAAATTGACAAGTGCAATTATATGGATGATTTCTTGGAATTTATCAATGTCATTCTCAATATCAAGTCTAATTGTTGTTGTCAACATGAATTATTGTGGGTTTGTGGCCATTGTAAGAAATATTAATACATTGTTGACTTTACATTTTGGTACAAATGTTGGATTATAATGAATCCTAAAGCTAATTTAACATCACACTTTGTTGTGAACCAACTATGACATGAAGGAGTGTGTATTTAATTTGGATTAGAACATACTTCCTCGTTCCAAACCATTTTAGTTAGTTTGTTATAAGGTTTAAATGTGAATTCTTTGTTATCAACATAATTACTCCGACTTGTATTAAATAAACAAACATGTCTCATCAAACTTTTAGGAATTTAAACCTATACCCTAAAGGAAAAGTTGAAAACAATCGATGCAATATAAAAGTAAAGGTCGAATATTGGGCAACAAGGAATTACTCACAAGACTACAAAATCTATGCAGCAATGATGTATATGTTTAACCCAAAGTTCCTCAATAGCTTATGACAAGTTCCGGGAGACAATCTTTGGCCAACACATTCAACAAATTGGAATTATGAAACATGAATGCTAAGTTAATATGATCACCATTAAGAAGGTACAAGTTCTTGCCCCTTCATGCTTGTGCCACAACAAGTCCTCGAACATCGTTGACCTTATAACCATCCTTGTCAAACTCCATTTTGAAACCTTCCGAAATGAGTTTACTCATCGAAATGAGATTATTTTTCATTTTTGGAACATGAAGAACTTGGGTGATGGTTGTGTGTGTCAATTGGCCTCCCACTTGCATTGTGGCTTTGATGTTCCCCTTACCAATGGCCTCCAAAACAGTGTCATCGCCGATGAACACCATGTGAGGATTTCTTGCACACTTCCACCACTAAGATATGCAATCACAAAAAACCCGGTTAGAAGTGGAACTACTATGTAGTTGAAGTCTAATGAGTTAGGTGGTTCGAGGTAAGTAATGAAATTTACTAAAAATCTAATGCGTTGTGTCCAAATCTCATGATTTTATTTTTATTTTATTTTATTTTATTTATGTCTTTGACCAAAAGTTAAGCCCGAAACTAAAAACCATTTGTTTAGATTGAGGGAAAAAACAACAACTCAACCTCCTCTACTTTCACAAATGTAACTCCTTCACAGCAAAACCGATGACGTTGAATTTTTGGGAGATGCTTTTACACATTTCAATCTAAAACTGATCTAATTTTGAGACAAATCCAACGGTGGATTTGAGAGAAAAAATTAATTAAACCAAAAGTCCATAGGCTTCCCCATGGAAATCAATCCATGAAACCCACTTCAACACCCTCTACTTTCAACAACTGTAATTCTCTCACAGCAAAACCGATGATGTTGAATTTTTGGGAGGAGCTTCTACACCTTCTGAACTAACACTGATCTAATTTTGAGACAAATCCAACGATGGATTTGAGATAAACAATTAATTAAACCAAAGTCCAGAAGCTTCACTAAGATTACTTGCTACACACAACTCCATTCCATACTTCATTTTTTCATAACCTTTCCATGAACACTTCCACACACAAGAACTAACAACCTTTCTCACACTTCATTATCCTCTTTCTTCTCCTTTCTTCACATACACACAATGCATTTTCGCTTGGTAAGCCTCCATGACCTTCCTTGAGCTTGTTCCCCTTGTCCAATGAAAGTTTTGAAATCCTTTTGCACCAATCAATGGCCTCCTCATCCTTCAAGGGCCAATGAGAATTTGAGAATGAATGGCCATCTAATTGAAATTAGGATGAGAATCCTTGGGCCCAATGGAACACAAGAGATATTTCATCCTCCAATCAAAGAGGATAACAATCCTCATGACTAATGAGATTGGAGGATCCAATCTCCCCCTTATCTTGGAAATCTTGATGAGGTCTCTTGAGCTTGATCCTTTTTTGTTCGTTGACCCTCACATCCTACTTCTTCATCCTAATTACTTCAAGTAACTAACTACTAGGATAAATTATCGGTAGTAACAAGGAAGAGTCTTTGAGTTCTTACTTGACTAATTCAATGGTTGAAGTAACATTTCCGTGTAACATTCACTCCTTCATATTCCCTACCTATTTACTTTACTATGCATTAATTAACTATGTAGTACATAGTAAATTGGAATTACAATTTGCATCATCAAAAAAAACTCTCACATACTTCTAGATCCACTATTGAATTTAGGGTTTGATGAATCCTTTAGATCTAGGGTGTTCGAGTTTTGATGAGGTTCTGCCGTCGTTCCCACACCTTAGGCCTACCTTAATTTGTTAAATAAAAAGGCCTCGACCCCTTTTGACCGCAAGTACCACCTTGTTCTACTACCTTCTTGGTTTTTTTGTTGATGCAGGCGCAACTAATCATGGCGGACGATGACGCTACGCCTTCAAATCCTCCAGTCGCACCCGTACAACAAGAAGAGCTTGAAGAAGCACCGCTCGACTTGAATGTTTCTCAATGGCCGCGTGGAGAAGAACCGCCCAGGAGAGTGGTGCGCACTCGAGTCGTTCGTTCGGTATGGGATCGTCGATTGTCTCCTAACCCGCGTGCTTTAGCAATTTATTTAAAGTTTGTTCCTGCTCGTGGAGCCGCGCCAGAAAGGTTTGAAGAGTGTTAGTGCGAACATGATGATGTTTGTCTGCATTGTCGAACATGGGTTCCCAATGATGGCCATTATCGTTAGCTACGAGGCCCGATCAACCCACTTCCCCTGGAGCATCGAACCGAGTACTTTGCTCGCACCATTCGCCGCATCCTAGATTTTTTACAACTATGATCTATCCTTTAAGTTAGTTATTCAGTTGTAATTCACCTGAAGCTACTCAGGCGGAAATGTTTAATACTTAAGTTTGAATTGATTCTATTTAGAAGTCTGATAGAAGTGAAACTAAATAAAGATGTACTAGGACTACATCCTAAAAATCTTACAAGTACATCATTAGTGCTTGAAGATTCTTCTACAGACTAACTTAACCTTGTCATGGCGAAATGTTATTGTTAATTAAGGGCTTGTATTTCCTACATATCAATAAA
>Ga0209611_10005786_pt1 | contig 20547 bp, 18 predicted proteins | sample S1TSphgellanicum_3_FD_187693 | JGI IMG/M metagenome (GOLD analysis project Ga0209611, IMG submission 187693) | Host-associated microbial communities from peat moss isolated from Minnesota, USA - S1T2_Fc - Sphagnum magellanicum MG (SPAdes) (version 2) | ecosystem: Host-associated > Plants > Peat...
AAAAAAAAAAAAACCAAATAAATTGGTAATTGAAGGTAGTAACATGCCAAAATCATTATGTAATGCACAAAATGCAATTATGATAATTTTATTTGAATTATGGTGATTAACTATTGAATACATTTGATATTGGCATTTTATTTTTATTCATTACATTCCTTGCTTTGAACAAAATTCTTTCAACATAATCTTGAAACCCTTATTCATTTTATGACCATTTGCCATCATAAGAATGTTTTGAATAAGGCAATTGATTGTTTTCATCCTATTTTTGTTAATTTTTTATATATTATTTGTGAAATTTCACATATTTCATGTTTACAGTGCATAAGCAATTGTCCATTTCAAAATGTGCCATACTTGTGTAAATATATTTATTTCTCTTACATATTCCCAAATGGTAACATAACATAAATGATGATATATTTATTTATACCTTAACCTTGTGAATGGGTAAAAAATTGGCATTTATCTTACCCTTACTCAAATTGGTAATTTTGCAAAACCTATATACCTTTATCTAGTTTGAATTTTTTTGTGAAGCTTATGTATTACATATTTTCACCCAATTGATACTTTTTTGAAAATTTATGTTTACCCTTATTTGGTTAACACTATTTTTTTTTCAAATTTAGTATGTGGCACAGTTAATTACTTTTAGCAATTGAAGTATGTCAAATTGGCAATCCATTTTATTTTTTATTGATGTGTAAATGGCTATGTATGTCAAAGCAAAGATAAAAACATGCTACAAACTCAAATTCAATTTGAATTTGAATTCAAACAATATGAAATTAAAAGGTAACCAAATGCAATTGTATGTAATTGGCAATATAGCAAGGTTTAACTTTCAAGCTAGAAAAATTGGCATCCAAATGCATCTCCATGTAAAAATTTTGGTAACCAATTGTAGTTCAAAGGACAACCACATGCATAAAATATTTAACAACTAACTACTATAAAATATCTTAGGGGATTTTGACTCCAATCTTGAAGACCTTATCTATTGGACTAAGGGATCACTAAAAAGAAACATAACATAACAATAATTTTAAAATGCAAGTGAAATTTAATTACAAAACTGAAATTACATATTCCATGACAGACTTCAAAACAATCAAAACAAAAAATAAATTGAAATGAATCAGACAATGTATCACCCCAAGTGAAAAAATATGAACAACAAAAATTGCATAAAGGAAAATGATTAAGGTTTAAAGGTTTGCTATTGCTTCAACTACACCTTTGTTTAATGTCAAACTTTGCAAATCTCCAAGTGCTCATTGTTATAGCAAAAAGAAACATATGTAAACAAAAAATTTACAAGCAAACATTTTAACAACTAAATCCAAATGCATTATCAACCTATTCCTAAGCTTATTTTTCATAAAGCCCATATTTGAAAAACACCACATTTTCTACATTACCTATAATTAACCATGGGCATCAACAATTTGATGAATTTCAACCACTCAAAGAGCCAATGGCAAAGGAATTGGTTATTGACCAAGTTGCACAAATTTTTAATGTTTGAATTACAATCCAAAAAAGGTTTCATGGTTGCATGGCAGTTGAGAAACATAATGAGTTCAAAAAAAGATGATTATTACATTAACAATGTTTTGTCAAACAAGGGTGAGATCAACATTCCATTTGGGCCAATAGTTTTTTCAAAGTAACAATATGTTCTCAAAATGTTCAATTATAACAAAAAATGTTGTTGTATTTCAGGTTACAACCAAAATTATGGGTAAATCATTCCAATTATATTCACAACATTTTGAATTGAAAATCTATGCTCTAATTTTAAAATTAGGCCAAAGTAGTGAGAATGTATCAATGTTTCATGGACTCAATTACATTTAGCCAATAAACCTAGAAACAAAACACAAGCACCTATTCAAGTTTTGTTTACAAACGATGTATGTGTAAGAAAAAATAATAATCCTACATATTCCACACCAAAACTAGGTATAAAAATCCAAGCCATGTGTAAAGGATCATAGGTTTGATTTGCAATTGTAAGGAGGGTTTGAAACACTTCATTTGCATGCCCATAACTTGTAATTAAACATCATACACTTTGTATAAATCCCTTTCACAAACTTTGATTACATCAACAAAATCACAAATGAAAACATCACAAAATTGGACAAATTTTGACAAAGATTGCATGCATTTAAGCAAGTGAAAAATACAACTCACCCACAAAAGTTTTGACATCATACAAAAGCTCCAAGTTGGATTTCATTGTGGTGCATTGCTTGCTTATTCATTAAACATGTGCATAATTAATGACTTGTAAGTTGCTAGGATTCTTTTATTAAAAACATTGAAATCCATTGTGTTTTAACATTCCATAGAGTATTAAAAGACTTTTTGTTCCAAGAATTTGATGAACTTGGTAATTTCTAAAGAACTCTTAGGGCTTTGACAATAATAGTTATGAAAAAATTGTAATAGTGACTTGATTTTCAAACCAAGGACAATTGAAACAAGTTATGGATTGCCAAATTCATTTGATGTATAACATAATGCACACCCAACATGAAGGGTATATATTTTTCTTTTAATTAAACTATAACATTAGTTTTTGGCCCCTTGAATGTCATCACAAATTATATGTTGCAATATGTTGCAAAACAAATCAATTTGATAATCGAATCAAACTCCAAAAGATCACCATATTTGAGTTAAAAATACACAATTACCTTTATTAAATTGTCAATGTTGGAACCTTCAACAACTTGTTACAATGTCAAAATGATGGAGATACATTTCCAACCTTTCACAACATATTCACAAATGGAAATCCACAATTGATTAAAAAATAGGAGTGAACCAAGCTTTTTATACTACCAACCAAGTGGATTGAACAATAAATGAATGCACAATTTCAACCATCTTTCGATTAGTGTTTGTGCATTGTGTTTACATTTTGAAAAAATCAAACAAGCTTTTACAACTCTTGAAATCAATTAATATTTTTGTTTTGTTTTATTGAATGAAAATGGTGAGAAACTGCAGGAACTTTTTTTTTTGTTCTATATGATTATTGCTTGAACCATAAAAAATTGGCCATTGAATGCAACAAACTATAATTCATTTTTTATGTGTTAACTATTGGAACTCATGTAATACTAAGTCACATCCATGCTCAAGTGTGTAGTACAAATTACTTTGTGACAATCTGCATGTTTTTGTAAACCATTGAATTTAGGCACAAGTAATTTCTCACCTTTCTTTACCTCATTAAAGATTTGCATCTTATTTAAGTCATTTTACCATTAGAACCAACAATAGTTTTGGCCCAAGGAAGGTTGCCAATATACATCCTAGAACATTTAGTTAAACTTCAATTCCTTAAATCTTATGTTGTTTCATATTTTGTGTGCCAACATCAACATTAAGGAATGATGTGTTTTCAAAATTACTTGAGCTAATTGATGCTTGTGAAGTTCATTCCATTAGAGGGCATTTACCGTTATGCAACATCTCCAATTCTTGCATTCAAACATAATAATGTATCCAATTCTTGCCTTGAGTATTCATATGGATGAACAACTATAAAATTTGCACTTGAGGGCGAGTCATCACTTAAGGTGGTTGCACCTAAAGTTAGGACACTCACAATGTCATAAGCTAAAGATGGGAGGAAAAAAAATTCGTATTTGAAATTTGGTGGAGGCTTTAAAAATGGCATTGTCTAAAGAACTTGTGTGATGAATGCTTTTCACGAGTAGGAAGCAAAAATCCTTATGCTTCTTTTTATGAATGACTTTGTATAATTAGTTTTTTTGGGCAAGGCTTCAACTTTTTTTTGGATCCATGTTTTTTGGGTGATGGCAATAGCCAAGTCCAAATTGTTCCATTTGGCAATCAATACTTTGTGTGTTGTGAAATTGATGGAATCGTGGATGATTTATATGTACTAGAAAATGGGCAAGGTGATTCTACATGCAATCTAGGTCTTGGGTGAGTTTGGGTCAAGCCTCAGGTTGGGCATGTCTAGCATAATCTGCTGGGAGTTGCCCATTCCCTAACATAAAAGGTTGAAGTGATTACAATGAGGATGAGAGGTGAAGAACCAAATTGCTTGCACAACTTACTCTACTAGTTATCAATTATGCCATCCATGGAGGCCCCAAGGTGAGGGATTCAACCATTGAAGCCATTGTTTTTGAATTTTTATTTTAAGCCAAAGTGTTGATCATCATCCATAGAAAGCTGTAGAAATCATCTACAAGAATATTTAGCTAAATTTGGCTAGATTAGTTAAAACCCAACCCAAAAAAAATTTGGGTAAATTTTGCTAAAACCTGTCAATTTTTTATATAAAAAATGCATAAAAGATATCACTTGAAATGTTGTACCCATAACACAAGTACAAAGTTCAGCTGAACACTAAGGAGCCATATTAGCAACATTGCACATTCTAGCACAATAAATAGATGCTAATTAACATCCAAACACCATAATTAGGTGCATATGGAAAGTTCTAGAAAGTTCAAGATGCTTGTGCCAAACGTGGTGACCAAAACTTGGACCATTACATATCGAAAATTTGTCCCCTACATATGGAAAATTTGAGGTGCTTGTGCTAAAACTATGGTACTGGCAAACACAAACTTGACAACTTTCACATCCAAAACACTAGAAAAAAGAGAGCAGGCCTGCGCACATGAAGGTGTATGCCTTTGTTTTCACCAAGACCCACAGTGCAAATCGTTGGCATAAGTGCTCTCCGCTTGCGAACCATGACAACAAAATTTTCTATTTCGCCTTTGCCGGCGGAGCTCATTTGCCACTCCTTTGATGATTCCTCCGCCTTGCCCGAAATCCTCCCCTTCGCCCATCAAATCTTTCCCTGCCCTATCGCCCTTCTTTTTCCCTTCTTTTTCTCATTTTTTTCTCTTCTACCTCACTTGTTAACAAATCAATTAAAGAATCAAAAACTTTTTTTTAAAAAACACTTTAACTAAAATTTTAAAATGGCACTTAGACATTTAAATTTCAAATTAACTTCTTAATCATCCACTAATTTTTTAATTCTCAATTAATTTCATATTCCTCATTTTCATCAAATTTCATTGACAATAAGTTCCAATAAGCTGCAATTATAATCGTAGTAGACCAAAGAAAACTAAATGACAAAAAATCAAAAAATGAAATCAGGGATTGAAAAAAAAATGCATTTAAAGTGATCAATGATTGAAGAAGTGTTTTTATTTTGAATTTGGTGGTTTCAAAACTTTAAGTAGTGAAGTTTTCTAAATTTTTTGAAATTTATTTTTTCAGATTAAGACTAAAAGAACCAATTCTCCCTAAGAAAAAAATTGGCTTAATTTTATTCAAATAAAGAACAAAGATTTCCAATATTTTCCAAATCAATTAAAAATAAAAAAATAAAAAAATGCTTTAACTAAATTCTTAAAATGGCACTTTGACTTTTAAACTTCAAATTAACCCTAGTAGACAAAAGAAAACCATGAGAAAAAACACCAAAAAATGAAAGCAAGGATTGGACCAAAAAAAATGTATTAAAAAAAAATAGAGGGATTATTCTGTGAAGTGTTTTTATTTTCAATCTGATAGGTAGTGAAGTTTTCTATATTTTAAAAATTTTATTTTTTCAGATTAACACTAGAAGAACCAATTCTCCCCAAAAAAATAATTCTGAGTTAATTTTATTCAACAAAGATTTCCAATAAATTTCAAATATTTTTGTAGTTATAGTGCAAATATTCTTCAATTGATTAATTTTCAACATTCCACTATGAACATAAAATATTCTCAAAATATTTGAAATAATTCTTGTTGCTTGCCAATTTTGAAAAAAATAAAATTATTCTGATAAAATAGTATATACCACCACGAAACGTCAACTTTTGAAATCATTTTATATTTTTAAAATCTGAAAACAAAATTGCATCTGGTTGGGCAGTTGTTGGGAGAAAACCTGGGCAGGCGGAGGGCAGCAGGCAAGCGTTCGCTGCTGGCTACTACATGTGCGCAACGCAAACGATCGCCACTCCTGCGCCAGCATCAGAAACGCATCGAAAAAAAAAAGATGCTGGCATTCGCCGCCACCACCACTGATCATGTGCGTGGTACAAGAAAACCACACACTGTATCTGCCTTTATTGGGCTATGCCTTTAGGCAACAGCTATTGGCACTCACTTACGAGAGTCTTTTGACACTTTCAACACTAGAAGTAGTTTGCTTGCACCTTATGAACAAAAAATAGGTTAAATTCAAAATACACACGAATATAAATTATTTTTTGATTTTTTGAGTTAGCTTTAAAAACTAAACATATTTTTACCTTACTTAAAGCTTTAGAAATAAGTAAGGGGAGATAAGTGATTTAATATTCTTATTATTTCAAAGATATACTCTGTAATCATCAGGGTCATTTTATTTTATTTTTTCCAATTTTGCTGACCAACTTGGAACCTATTGTCTAAGTATGACAATTTAAGGGAAAATTTTAAATTAAAAAAAACTAAAGAAAATCTTTGAAACCTAGTGAATTTGGCAGATTTGTTTTTGGGCAAAATCCTTTGTCTGAGTGGCACTGGATTTTATTTATTTTATAATCATATGTAATCTCATTTTATTTCCTTTCTGTACAATTTTGATTTCATTAAAATTTCAATATTATGTTAAAATGAAATAACAGTTGATGTGCATAAAATAATAGAAAGTAAGCTGAACAGTAATTATGTTAAAAAATAAATAAAAATTTAATGTAATTATCATGGCATGGGTCCTTGTGTACTTTACACATCTTCACTCTACAATAGCCTCATAGAATGGGACTTGGTGCCCAGATGCCCTTTAGAGGACCAGAACTTGGGTATATCCTGTTTAGATTTTTAAAAAAAAGAATTTATGCAAATTGACTGGCTGCCAACACTCCTCTTTCAATTGGGGATGTTGTGTGGCCATTGTAATTTTAGTTTGAAAAATGCTATAAAAAATTTAAATATGATGACTTAATTTAATTTTTTCAAATTAAGAAAAAGGAATTTGGATTAAAAAAAAAGAAAAATCAGGATTATTATAATTAAATATTTCATTACGATATTGAAATCAAGAATATTGAAATTTAATTAAATATTGAATATTTCATGATCATGTCTTGCTCGCAATCAATAAAGAAAAAGATTAATCTCAAACTTTTATATCGAGGATTTGACATGATGGACAACATATTGGAAGCTCTCTTCTCATCGTGTTTTGTCAAGGAAGGAAAGTATAGTGAATGACCCCCACATATTTCCATCTTCAAAGTTCATTGCAAGACTTTTCAAATCAATATTTACATTTGAATCATCTTCCATCAAAAGTATTCAAAACATGAAGATTTCTTATTTCTTCTTTTAGTTTAAGGCTCATTGTTACGACTACATGTAAGGCATCACTCAAAAACCAATGACCCCATGATTGGTTTAAAACACATGCAATGACAACAACAAATTATATATATAATCTAAAATATAAATTATGTGAGAGTAAGGTACACAACCAATGACCTTAACACTAGTTTGTTTTACTATAATAAAAATAAATAAATTTCAAAATTGCAAAACTTTCTGGAACATCATTATTTTACTTATTACAAACTTGCACAAAATCGATTTTCCAATTAGAATGTAAATTGTAAAGGCAACAATTGAAAACGATAGAAAGAATACAATCCAATTATGCAATAAACAATTAGGGTTATTAAGAAAAAAATTGCAAACAATTTAAGGAGATTAAAAAATAGAAAAAATAATTATTTTATTTTATTTTGATAGGTGTGTTCAATTTGCATGGACAAAGACCTACATCAATTCATATTTTCGTTCATTCATGTTGCACTTTTCCTAAATTTTTAGGCCATATTATACATTTTTACAAATTAGCTTATGCATTTGAAACCTTTACATACTCTTTCATTGACATTTGCATATTGACAAGCCTTAAAAAAAAAGGCATGTCCAAAACATGTCATTTGAAAATTTTCTTTCACACGCATAGTTTGACAATTGATTATTGATTTTAGAACTATTGTCATTATATTTAATTTAGAATCCTGATCTTTCACAATGATTTTTTTGTCAAACCATATTGCTTTGAAAGGTCTTGCAAAGTTTTTGTTAATGTTTGTTTTAAAGTTTCACATGCTTCAAATAAGTCAATTATAATGTGTTTTGGGACCCAACCTATTCCCAATAAATTGACAACCAAAGCAAATTTGATGTCATGTGCCCCATTGGACATCCAAAGATCAAGCTAATAGTAATAGATATAATTTGCCAAATTGTATGTTTGCTTTGTCTTTTCGACTAGATCTGATAACATTTCTTGATTAAATGTTTTTTTTCAAAGGGAACACAACACAAGGGCACAATTGTTTTACCAAACACTTTAACCAAATGCTTTTGACAAATTGAATAGGCAAATGGTTCTTGACAACAAGAAGACCCAAATTTCTCAAAAGAAAATTTGTTACACATTATCCTTTTTGACATATCTATAGCCCCTCAAAAAAAGTTTACATGTCCTAGCTCACTAGGAAAGAGCACCATATATAACAACTCATACTATTTATCAAAACATTAATGTTATTAACTAAACCAAAATTTGCACCTAAAATTTTAATTTCAATTTTTTTGAAATAAATGAAATATTAAATCATTTGCCTCGATTTACCTACTTCTAGAGCTTCAAGTTCTAGCCTCTGAAGCTAGTTCCAAATCACTAAGTATTTTGTATGAAGTATAGTTGAAGAAGACCTATTTCTCACAATAAGGTGCAAACTATTTCTAACATTAAAGTGTTGTAGAACCAATTGAATGTGTAGTCCTAAACTAAACCCATGACTGCATAAAGATTGGCTGACATGAAGAATGGTTGTTCTAGAAAGCCTAATGAATTTTAAGGGGCATTGTCATCTTGTTGACAAAGTTGTGTAATCTATTTAACTAATGTTAACAAAGAGTTTGGTACCACTTATCAATTCATACATAAATGACTAGTTACAACAACCAATGTTGATGGCCCATGACAAATGCCATAGTGGATTTTCATAAATCATAAAACTTGTCAAAAAAATTCTAGTTCATTTGGAGGCAACCTTTTAGAGTGCAACATTCATTAGCAACGAATAGACATTTTTGAAAAGTGAAATGCCCACCTCTTTGTCATGGGACCCTCGGCAGTTCCCGGCAGCTCAAGAACGCTCGTCGCCATCGCCAATGCAGCCCGCCAGCAATTCCGAGAGATCGACTTCGGCGTGACGAAACTTTGCCGGTGTTCCGGCATTCTTGCTCCATTGCAAAAATCTCTTTTTTTTTTGTTTTCCCCCGCTTGTTTGTTTGTTTGTTTGTTTCTTGCTACCCATTTTGTCCACAAATCACAACAGGGGATCGGTAGCGAGCAAGCGTTGCTTGCGACGGGATTTGATAACCATGGCTCACTTTCTCACACCGTTGTAGAAAGAAAGAAAGATATAAGGGCGCGGCCATGTGCAGTTTTCCTTGTGATGAGATCGAGCTATGGGAAGCACATCCGACGACCATGACAAAAGGGGACTCCTCAAGACCCAGCAGCCGCCGCCGCCCTCCCTTGCTAAGGACAGGAGGGATTCTGCTGCTGAAGACAAGAATGGGAGTATGGCTGCTGCTGCTGCGGGTACAACACTCATACTGAACGATACCCACATGGCTTCCAGCAGGGCAGAACAAGCAGGTAGGTGCAGAAGAACCAAAGTTTCTTCTGCAAATTTTGTTTTTTGTTTTGTGTGTGTGTGTGTGTGTGTGTGTCTCTCTCTCTCTCTCTCTCTCACATACTGCAAACTACAAATGCAAGTGTGAGAGCGAGAATTCTCCTTCATTTATGTATGTATATTCCTCCGAAGAGGGACATACAAGTCTACCTTCCGTGCAAGTGAATTGTCTTGACTGACTTTTCGTCGTGCCTGAACGCATCCCCAACGGTGTTCACTATGTGACCCAGAGACATCAAAGCATGTCAGTTTGGCTCAGCCAAATGGTTTTGGCCCAGCATTTTTGCACAGTTTGATTGCTGAGGCTGGTAAAAGGTTGGGCACTTGCCAGAAAAGAGTGTAATAAATATGATTTGACTGCTCCTCCCTGTTTTTGATTGCCCAATCATAATGATTGGTCTAGGTTGTTTGCTATTAGTAGTTTCCCACTGATTTGAAGTCTCAGTTTTAGTTTTATGGGTGTGGTTGCAAATAAGTAAATAACTAAACTTGGATGTGAGAAATAATTTTACAGTGTGACATACTGAGCACTGCTGCAGATGCTCTGAATTGAATGTATGCACTTGTTTCTTTGTTCTGTTTGTGGCAATTTGTGTGCAAATTCTCAGCAAACAAGAGGATGCTATGCTAGCAGCTCTCTGGTTGCAAGAAATGGTTGGAATTTTGTCATGCCCAAATTGTATGTACTTATGTACGTGTTTCTTTGTTCCTGTTTGAGGCAATTGGTTTGCAATTTGCAGCACACAGGAGGATGCTAGCAGCTCTCTGGTTGCAAGAAATGGTTGGAATTCCGCTACTACTGTCAGATGAACCCTCTGAAGAAGAGTTGAGGCTGTGCTTACAGGATGGGCTCATACTCTGCAATACCATCAATAAAGTTCAACCTGGTGCAGTACCCAAGGTGTGATTTCTTCTCACTTTGCCCACAGGTAAACAAAAGAAAAAAAGGCAGTGAATCAGGCCTTGGGGAACAATTTATACCTATTCCAAACCTGAAAGAAGCCCACCACCACCACACTCTGAAATCTCAAATTGTACCAACCCTTGACTCTCCCAGGTTTTTGGAATCTCCTTGTCTTCTTCTTGAACAATGATGTGGTTTTTGTGTGAGGATTAAGTAACACGTGATGCTTGGATCTGAATGCTTCATTCATGAAGCTGCTTTGTATCATGATGAGGATTGCATAATCTGATTCCACCAGAGAGAGCTCTCAATCTCCAGAGCAGCTTTTGAGGATTTTTGTTTGTTTATTTGTTCATTCTTGGGATCTTGGAACAGGTGGTTGAGAGTCCTACTCCCCTTTCAAACCATCTTGATGGCACTCAGTCTGCTTACTGGTATTTTGACAATGTCCAAAATTTTTTGGTGGCTGTGGAGGACATGCGATTACCTACATTTGAGGCTTCTGATCTTGAGCAGGTAATGATGAACTTGAAACATAAATTTGGCTGGCTCATCCATCATCTATCTTTGCCCAAACTTGTACAACTTGATGATATGAACATGCAGGAAAGAAAGTATCCCAAGCTGGAACTTAAGATGCCCTTGTAGCCACCCTATTCATCAGCTCCAGAGTGCACTGGAGTTGCTTTGAAATTGACCCACAATGGAGAGTCTGAATGGTATTTGGAGTTGCAACCTAATCACATTATTCCTCAATTTTTCCCTCTGAAATGATGTCATCAGGGTTCCTTATCTCCAAGCTCGTCAGCAAAGCTTGTTGACTGTATATTGGCATTGAAATCATATCATGAATGGAGGCAAGGAGGGGCCTTAGATTTCTGGAGGTTGAAGTCTCCTAATCACCCATTGGGTAGTTACATGATGACAAGTGCCAGCAAGTATGTCACCCGATCCAAGAGCATGAACACCACCACCACATCTAACCAAGCCCGAAGAAAGTGGGCTCTTCCAGATCTTCAAGGCCTGGATGACAGAGAAATGATGATGCCATCATCATCAGCAAATTCCCTCAGATTTGACAAGGACAGTAGTAGAGCCCCATTTGAAGGAATGTTGCAAAGTGCATGCTCTGGTCAGAATGGAGGTGGAGATGCAGATGAGATGCTTTCCACCATGCACATGTCAGGTAGTGAATTTCATTGTTCCCCATGTAGTATTTTCATTTTCGACAGCCAGATAAGGCAATTAGAGGAGTTCCATCCATCCCTGAGGCAAGAGAATTTTCAGGATAGCTCTGTCTAATTGTGTAATCCATGGACTGACTGGCCCCTCCTGCATGTGCTTCAAAGACCATGTTATGTCCAAAGTCTAGAGGAGTTATACTTGGAAATTTTTTGTTTGAAGGAATCCCATGAATTGCCATGTTTGCAGGACTATTGTTATCCCCAGGGTAAGGTAATCAGCATTTCTTTCAAAGTCACACTATGTCTCCTGGATACAGATGATCAGGCTTCCATGTGAAGGTTTTTCTGCTGATAAGTGATAGAATGAGTGGCATTCTTATGTTGGTTTGCAGCCCCCAGTTCCCCCTGGCTTCAACACATTGGGCACAAGTTCCATGAAGTTCTTCAAGTAAAGACAAAAAGGCACATGCAAGATTTGCCCACTTCCACAGATGTGGGAGCTGCAGATGTATGTACAGACTAGACATTCAGTTATGCTCTGAGATCATGAAAGGAAATTTTCTCTGTTCAGTGAGCTTACATGTTCTTCTATTGGTCTAGGAGGACGGGTTTTTGCTGTTGTGAATTTTTGAGCATGCTAGTAATCATTGGGTCTCAACATCTTGAACCCTAGGTTTGACATTCAGTTTGTGCTGGAAGACCATGAGGTAAAGTGAATATCTTTTGTCACACCTGCTTTTTTTCACTCAGTCATCACCACTTCTCTCCAACTAACTGCTGTTTGCTTCATTGCAGAATGGTCCTTCCCACTCTCTCTTAAGCCTTATCAGTGCCATTCTAGGTGACAAGCCTGTGGATGAAGTTCCAATGGTAAGTACAAAGCCCCTACATACATGGTTGCATTCATGAGGATCAGATGGGTATTATGGACATATTTCTTGGTTGTGCTTACTGGAAGCCTGAATGCATCTCAAACAGGTCAGCATGATGATCGTTGTTACATTGGAGTGTGTGTAGTTAGTGGAGTTTATGCTGCACAAAGTGATGGAGGAGTTTGAGTACCATCTTCTCACTCAGAGGAAGCAAGTCACTAAAGTAAGTATTGTGGATTTGAGAGCAGATTGGACTTTTGACACTCTTTTGTCAATGCATGATGAAACCCCATCTTATTTGAACAATAGATATCAGGCAATTCGGGGTGCACAGGTAAGTGGGTAGGGTTTAGGGTACTGCATGTGGTACTCTGCTTTCAGGCCATAAGTCTTTAGGTTTTTGAATCAGTTCAGGTTTGGTTATGGTTTGATTGTCTGTGAAGCAGATTACTGCCGTGATCTGGCATCACTGTTCTGATTGGTCATACCTAGTACCATGTTCCTACCTCAGGTTGGTTACTTCTTGAGTTCCTAAATTACTGAATGTTTTGGGTCCACCTTGCAGATGAAAAGTACCTTGAGAGAGTTGCTTTTGCGGCAAGAGAAATTAGTGTCCCAGAACATGGTGCTAGAAGCACTGGCTGCTGGATCGCAAGAGGAAGTCAAGGTATGTTATTGAGAGCTCGCTTTCCTGTTTGGGTGTTGGCATAATGGATTCCAGCTGCTAGTAGACCAAGCCTACCACAAATGCTTAGGACCATTTCTGGAATGCCAGTTTCTTTCTCAAGTGAGAATCAATCTACCCTGGTATATTTTGTACAAGTAATATGCAAAACTGAGGTTGGCATTTTTTTTGCTTGATGGGTTGTGTGGGAGCTCACAGTTGATTACTAAAAAGCTGCAACTAGGCAAGGTGGGCGCTTCTATCTTAACTTGGAACTGTCCAACTATGTCTTTTCTTGGCTGGGTTATCAGATAAAGGGCAGGATGACCCCTTGTTCCACAGATGAACTTAGCTTCACAGGAAGTGAGGAGAATTTTCCACCCTCATTCCTGTTGGAAAGCCTGCTGAGATTTACTCACATGGAAGTAAAAACTCTTGCTCCCCACCTTAATACTGGGGCATAAGGAACTAAAATCATGAGTAGCAACCCCACCCATATATAAGCTGAGAGATGTGAATTTTAGGGCTTAGGGTTTATGGTCTCATGTTTGGACCGACAGGGACTTGCATATGGAGAAGTAGCTGATGACAGTATAAAAATATGAATAAGCAAGTGATATGGTAACCTGTGCTTATACTGTTATATGATTGTTGGAATGTGCACGTGATTGTTGATAGTGAAGTATTTTGTGTATTGAAGATGGAGAAGAAGCAGCTGGAAGAGGAGAAGAGGGTGAAGGATGAGGAGTTGGACAGGTTGTTGAAGGAGAGTGATGAGAAACAGATGGCAGTTCAGGTGCTGAAAAATGAGCTGGACTATATTAAGCACCTAGATGAGGAACAGTTACTCAGACTTGAGAAGGAGAAGAGAGAGATTGAGGTGGAATCCAAAGAGAGGATTCGCACACTGGAACTACAGCTGCAAGATGCACAGAAAAAGATGTGTGAAATAGAAGTGAACTTGGCCAGGGAGATCAGTGGTCTACGAGTGAAGGATGTCAAGTGTCAGAAGGTTTTGTGTCATCAGGCTCAAGAGTACAAGGTACTCATCTGCTTTGTGAGCTTGTTAAACTTTGGGTAGTTGTTGGTTTCCATTGCATTGGCAGGCAATCTGTCATGTTTTATGTATATTATGGTTCGGGCTAGGTTGCAGGTACCAGGGACATGAAGGAGTTTCCTCTTAGACAGCAACAACGTTAGCTAAATTTGCCTTGTTATGGCTGCAGAGTTTCTCCTTATGTTTAGGAGTACATGATATACTGTTTGTGCACAATTATATGTTTTTGTGGGTATACCCACAACAGTACACACTGACATACCAATTGGATCAGTGTGAAGAAGACACATGTATTGTGTGTATGCTAGCTCCTGCTCTATGCAAATATGCAATGGGTCACAAGACCTAAACTGTATCTTCTTTGCGGCAGAATCTTAGGTGTGTACAATATAATGCCAAGGAGGAGGTATTGCAGATGCAAGTGGAATGGAAAAATCAATTGTCTACACTTGGTAAGTGTTTTGCTAGTGAGTTGTCAATTTGGGAATCATGTTTGTATCCTCTGATGACACTCATGATATATTGTGTAATTGTGATATGATTTTTTCATGATGTTTGCATGGGCTTTGTGACATGCAAAAATTATCGATAACATCACCAAGTTTTGATATTTTTGTAGGGAATGAGCTCCAAGGGATGGCAAGGGCAGCATCAGCATATCATAAGGTGCTTGCAGAGAATCGTGCACTTTATAATGAAGTACAAGACTTGAAAGGTGTGTCCCCACATTTTGTTGTTGAATGATCCCCAAATAGGAATGGCAGGTGAGTTTTGAAATGTCTCATGTAAAGCTGATAAGCTTCTGTTTTGTTTGTTTTTTTTCTGGTTTTTTTTTTTTTTTTTTTTTTTTGGTTTTTTTTTTTTTTTTTGGTTAAGTTATTTTGCACATTGGTCCTCTCTTCATTGTGCCAAGCATTCAAGAAGAAAAGAGTTTTGGGTAGTGGTGGCACAATTCGTAATCATGTTGTTGCTGGTATTTCCCTACAGTCAGACACTCATCACACTGTCTCAAGTGACTGTAGGGAACTGGTTTCTTGGATTTTGTATGAGCATCTTCTTGTTTTGATTTGCTTCTCAGGTAATATCAGGGTCTACTGCCGAGTGAGGCCCTTCCTTACATATCAACTTGGAAGGCCAACAACGGTTGACTATATTGGAGAGAATGGAGAAATGGTTTTGGTGAATCCCAGCAAACCTGGAGGAGGAAAGGAAACTCGCAGGACATTCACATTTAACAAGGTCTTTGGTACCACAGCTTCACAAGGTGTAGCAGAAATTTTCCAGCTTTTAAAAATATACTCCCAGAACCCAAGGGAAAAAAATGTTCTTGCTGCAAGACTGATGGATGTCACACTTTGTGTTTACCAGTGGTCATCATCACATTTCCTGCAGTGCTCAGAAATGTTTTATTCAGTGAAGAGCCAATTTTTGTAACAAGTTTTTTTTGGTTGCTCTTTGGCTTGCAGAGGAAGTCTTCATGGACACACAGCCTTTGATTCGTTCTGTCTTGGATGGGTATAATGTCTGCATCTTTGCTTATGGGCAGACAGGCTCAGGGAAGACCTTTACAATGGTAAGTGGTTGGGAAGAAGACTGCCCATCCTCCTCATATGCATTCTGATTTGACATCATTGTTGGACTACATCAGGTGCTTGCAAGCAATTCAAAGTGAACTTTTGTTGAGATCAGGGTTTTCTTCCATGGCTGGCACCCATCACCTGACTCCTGCATAGAGTGCCAGATCAATGTTTTAGAGCGTTTGCTTGTGAGTGCAATTGAGGATTGTAATGCCCCTTTGGAACGCATTAGGTATGCTTATTTGAAGCTGAATTTTGTGTGAAATATACTACAGAGTGGACCAAACAATACAACTCCAGCCGATTGGGGAGTAAACTACAGGGCGCTGCATGATCTCTTTCATATGTCACAAAAGCGACTTGATGTTTTCCACTATGAAATTAGTGTGCAAATGCTTGAGATCTACAATGAACAAGTCCATGATCTTCTTAATACTGATGGTGTTCACAAAAAATATCCTTTTGGACTTGCTTGCTTCTGGTGGTTCTCTTATGAGAAAGAAGTTGGTAGGCAGGGTGACTTTGATGAATATCAGGTGTTGTTGTGTCTCCTCTTGCAGTTAGGATTCTTGTTACTGCATGGGGTTGTGAGAACACTGAACAATATTCTAGATTCTTGAATTGAGATTCTGCATCTAGATTTCTCTATTTTTTGTAGATGCCTTGTCCTGTAGCAGGTCTTTAATGACCAATGCTCTGATTAGTTGCAGACATTCCAGTTTCTGAAATTTTGGATGAGGGATCCTTGACTTTTTGTTACACTGGAGATTCGGAACAAGTCACAGCTGAATGGGTTGAATGTCCCTGATGCTAGTTTGATGCCAGTCAGATCAACAGAAGATGTTTTGGAGTTGATGAAGGTTGGCCACAAGAACAGGGCTGTTGGTGCAACAGCTCTCAATGAACGCAGTAGCAGATCTCACAGGTCTTCTATTATATCTAGTGATCTTTAGCAAGTGATGTTATGCATTGACATAGGAAAATGAGCTCAATGCCAGAAACTCCCATGAGGTGCCAATCCCACCAAAATCTTGTGTGTTGGTTTTGTTCACAGTGTATTGACGGTACATGTTCAAGGCACAGACCTGGGCTCTGGAGCCATTCTCAGGGGCTCTCTCCATTTGGTCGATCTTGCTGGGAGTGAGCGAGTGGATAAGTCTGAGGCCACTGGAGACAGGCTTAAAGAAGCTCAGCATATTAACAAATCACTTTCAGCTCTCGGTGATGTCATTGCTGCACTTGCCCAGAAGAATGGTCATGTGCCTTACAGGAATAGCAAGCTCACTCAGCTGTTGCAGGATTCTTTAGGTGTGTTGACTGAACTTCTATTGGGAAACTTTTGTGGTCTGATATACAAGACTCCTGAACCATTTCTCTATTTGATGAGTGGATGGGTCATCTCGGTGTCTGGATCTCAAATCTTCCGGGCAAGAAACTGGTGGAGACAAATGCCCAGTTTTTTCTTCCATCATCCTTCTCTTTATGTGTCCATGTTATAACCAAAGCAAAGTGGGTTCATTTATGGACAGGTGGGCAAGCAAAGACTCTTATGTTTGTACACATAAGCCCAGACATGGAGTCTTTTGGAGAAACTATCAGCACATTAAAATTTGCAGAGAGAGTGTCTTCAGTGGAGCTTGGGGCTGCTTGCAGCAACAAAGTGAGTGGGGAGGTCCAAAATCTGAGAGATCAGGTAACAATCTCATGCTATTGACGACCAAACAGTTCTGCTTTCAGAAGGGGTTGTTTGTGTAAAGGTCAAAGGAACTAGTTGGTAATTCATTTCAGTACCCTTGATTTCATTGTTACAGGTCGCCCAGCTCAGGGATGCTGCTGCAAAAAAAGATGCAGAAATTGAACGGTTTCAAGCTCTGAAAGACCGAGCAGCACCCACAGGAGAAAGCAATGTGCTGGCAAATGAAAAGTTGAAGTTCAAGCCAATGGGTGCATCTCCACGTGCCCAGTGCATGAACATGGACCAAGCAGCTGTCCAGAAGAACCGTAGGCTGCACATAGATAGGGAGGGTATAGTTGCTGAGGTATGTTTCCCTCTTTTCTGAAATCTGCACATCTGCTTTGATGGGTGGTCACCAATCTACTCTCTTGGGGTGGGATAAAATAGCGAATGGGTTGTGCTTTCTGTAATTATTTTGTTGTGTCCCTTGCTTGTATTGGTAACTAGATTGACCAAGGCTGCTTGTGCATTGGGTTTGTGCATCCTGCTGCTAAGCTAATATTTCTTGCTGCAGCAGGTTGGCCAATCCATTTGCAAGATGCCAGGGCTACCAAAACAGCCCTCTTCCCTGGTACTGAATACAAGCCATGATTCTGAGGATGCTATCGAGCAGTTTGTATCCTCATCAGCAGTGTGCTCACCACTTGGATCACCAACAGAGCGCAGAATTGCATTTGAGGGATCTGAAGTGGCTAGTGACATGAATGACAAGCTCAAGCTGTTGAAGATGCAGCATGCTAGCCTTGGCCAAAATCACATGTCAATGGATGCTGACATTGTTGTGCCCACCTTCAAAGCAAGACACAAGCAGCAGGAAACTTCTTCACTTGGAAATCAGGGGGAGATTATCATGCGTGATATAAAACACCTTTCAAGAATACTTGACATAACACCACAAATGGCTTCTTCTAATTCTAAAGAAGAATCCATTCTGAAGGAGTGCTCTGAAAGGTCTGCAAACAGTGGACACCAGAGTGTATCAGCATCCGAAGAGGATGAGAAACTTCTTGTTCGGTATTCTAATTATATAGCAGGACATGATAGGTCAGGGCTGGATATTGCATGCTCAGCAGTCCCAAGTCAGAGTGCTCCTTGCCTCATGCTGCTGTCAAATGGTGTGTTAAGTAGCAAGCATGTCAGCAATGGGTGCTCTAATCCTTTGATTCAGGAGCCGTTGTTGCCTACAGCTAATGATGGGCAGAATAATCAAGGTGTTTTTGATAGTAAGAGAAGCTCTGGTTTGTCACATGATGTTCTGGATGGGCCTTTTGAAAATGATGGAATGCCAGTGGAACTGCGGGATGGCTATCAGGATGACAGCATGAGCTTGTTCTCAGAAAGTGGTCTGTCTGCGGAGACTGACCATCTCCTGTCTTCCGGCCCAGTGGACCAGAACAAGAAACTGCAGTCTGGACAGCCTCAACATGAAAGAAAGTGGGTTGCTTTTTCTCTTTAGGAAATAGTTTACAGTTTTTGGGACCCTAGGAGCTTGGATCTACTTGCTTTCCAGTTGTGCCATCAGTTAGCTTTTTCATACCCTTTTTTTAACCTGGTTCTGCAGAGCAGTCTTTCAAACAGCGGTTCCTCGTCCTCCTGTCAAGAATGCCCCAACAAAAGTATCACCTATTAGGAGTGATCGCAGATCCTTAGGAGGGCAACTGCCACAGATTCGTACACGGAGGTACACTAATGGACCCATTGTTGCATCCACTGACAAGCCTGCCACAAAGCAGAACATCTTCCTCAGAGGCAGTTCTGTACCTGAAGGTGAGTGAGCTAAATGCCAGGATTCATATTCCAGTAATTAATTTGCAGGTCTTCTCAAGATGTAGTTTCTTTGTCTCCCTGTAGTCTTCATTCCAGATTGTTTCCAGTTGAACGATTTGCATATGTAAAAGAAGTTGTTTGGCTGCGTGCTTGTTGCAAACATTGAAAATCTTTTGCTGGCGGGGGAAAATTTGCAGCTTCACAGGATGGTGTTTCAGAGAACAATGGTCCTTACGATGCTGCCCTGAAACCATCACTGTCATGCAACATATCAGCAGGTAAATCATCAAAGCGATGGATTTGACAGTACACTTGCTCTCATTTGTTTCCCCCCCGATTGGGTCTAGATTCTGATTTGCCTTGTGTGTCGACTCATCTCTTTTTGACCTTCCATATGATTGTTTAGATGTCCTAAGTGTACATCAACTCTGTATTAGTATGTTGACCTCATTCAACTTGACATCTCTCACACAAGAGACACCTCCGATGCAGCTGGTAAGCAGTGAACAAAAAAGGCATAGCAGCTTCCTCTTGTTTGGATTATGTAATTGGGCTTTTGACAACACTTTGTATCATTTTGATACATGAGAAATTCTGAACTGGTTACTCTTTTTCACTTTATCTTCAGATGTTTCTGTCAATTGAAACCTGAACCAAACTTTAGTTCCCTTGCATACCCTCTAGTCTCTGAATGTGAAATCTGTCGGAAGCTTTTTTTGTATGACATTTCTTGTTGCAAAGTATGAGGCAAAGAACAAGCTTCTCATTGTGTAGGTGACTCTTATGGCAAGTTTGAACCAGCCACAATTCAAATAGAAAATGTTCTATGAACTTCTATGAAAATGAACTCATCATAACATGTGGTCAACCTTACTCAAAATGTAAGACCAAATGAAAACTCACCTAATCAAGCTATCAATCAATGGGTAAGTAGTGTTGTCTGTCCAGAGAGGAGCATTGATGAGGGTTCCTCAGCTGCATGAGCAGTGAAGGCGCCCCCCCCCCCCC